>ULUC01017608.1_pt1 | contig 22131 bp, 16 predicted proteins | sample 1958151 | NCBI WGS metagenome assembly ULUC01 (sample SAMEA4835750, study PRJEB28245) | human gut metagenome | biome: gut microbiome; material: fecal sample | place: Denmark | collected 2008
GCAAACGCTATTCACTGAAAAAGAGTGAAGTTGTAAAGTTGGCGTTTGGGTATATAGATAAGGCACATATCAACCCATCCGAAGCCCCCGAATCTGTAAAATCAGAACTGGCGAAAATAAATAAAAGGCAGGATGATATTATCCGCTTCATTCGTCACTACGAGGAAGAACAACTGAATCCCATGATACGGGCTACAAATTCTATCGCTTTGCGTTTTGATGCTATCGGCAAAACATTGGAAACTCTCATTCTCTCACAACTGGAAGCCAGTCAGGAGAGACAAACAGCCGTACTCAAAAAGCTTAGTGAGCAATTCGGTAATCATGCCGATGTTATAAACAATCAATCCAAACAGATTAATGCATTATACCAAATACACCAACGGGATAATAAAAAGTTACTTCACCTAATACAACTCTATGCGGAGTTATCAGCTTGTGGTGTGATGGATAACAAAAGAAAAGAGAACCTGAAAGTTGAAATCAGCAATCTGATAAATACATAGGATTATGCACATAGATTTTACCCCGCCATCGAACGGTACATATAATAATGCAGGAAGTAGCCGACAGCTAGCTAATTATATGGAACATGAAGATTTAGAACGCATGGAAAAGGGGATCTATACCGAAGGCTTTTTCAATCTGACAGATGATAACATATATAAATCAAAGGTTATAAAAGATATAGATAGTAATATCGGGCAACTACTAAAAACGGACGCTAAGTTTTATGCTATCCATGTCAGTCCATCGGAAAAGGAACTTAGAGCAATGGGTAATACAGAACAGGAGCAAGCCGAAGCAATGAAACGGTATATCCGAAAAGTGTTTATCCCTGAATATGCCAAGAATTTCAATAAAGAACTATCCGAAGCAGATATAAAGTTTTACGGAAAGATACATTTCGACCGTGACCGTTCCGATAATAAACTGAATATGCACTGTCATTTGATTATGAGCCGGAAAGACCAAGCCAATAAAAAGAAGTTGTCACCACTTACCAATCATAAGAATACTAAGAACGGAATAACTAAAGGTGGTTTTGATCGTGTGAATTTAATCCTGCAAGCAGAGCAGGGATTTGACCGATTGTTCGGCTACAGTCGCCAACTAATAGAGTCATTTGGCTATCATAACACAATGAAAAAATAGCAACATAACAGAACAACTTAAACTACAAAAACGAGAATTTCATTCCGATGAAATAAAAACAAAAATCAATCAAAATAATAATCGAGACAACTTGCCTTCTATCAATCTTACAAACAAGGAAGCAAGTAATGGCGTTTTCAATACGAATATCAATATTGTTACCCAAAAAGAGAAACATACTACTATCAATCCATCATTCAATCAAGAAGATAACCAAACATGCAGTTCGTCCATTCCTTTTTTTTCTTCGAGAATAAATTTCCCATCTAAACCAGAAGAACAAACATCAATACCTAAGAAAAAAAAGAAGATAAGACGTAAGCTGTGATTTTTATTTTATTTAATAAAAAATATATTGCAAAAAATATTTTAAGAAATTGGCTAATTGAGCTTTTATTGATACTTTTGTAAAGTGCTTTGATTATTTGGCAGATAGATACTAACAAGGTGATGATGTTACTTGTCAAAAATAAATGCACAATAATATTAAAAAAAATTCAGAGCCTTTTTTAGCGCATAAATGGTCTTTACTAATATTTAAGTTATAATTTAGAGTTATTCAGGACTTAAATCGAAATAGAAAGAAGTCCTTATTTAAATTTGATACATAAAAACGATGAATAAAGTTTCGATTTTACATATTTCGGATTTACACAAAGATGAGAATGATGATTATCAGCATTTATTGGCATCTCTTGAAAATGATATTGATAAATGTTTGAAAACTGAAAAAATTAGGAAGCCTGATATTATAGTAGTTAGTGGAGACATTGTTAAAGGAGCAGAAGGTGCTAATGCAGATTCTGAGATAAATAGACAATATAATGAAGCTAAATTATTTTTAGAAAAACTTGTTGATCTTTTCCTAAATGGAGATAAACGAAAGATAGTAATAGTACCTGGTAACCACGACATAAATAGAGAAATTTCAAAAACAAGTATGATGGAAGTTTCACACCTCGAAGAAGATACAAAATATATATACAAAAAACTTCGAGATAATTCATCTATGGTTAGGTGGGACTGGTCTAACTTGAAGTTTTACAAAATCACAGATATTGATATTTACAATAAAAGATTTAAGAATTTCGCTGAGTTTTATGATAATTTCTATGAAAATATACGTAAATTTCCAGAGAAACCAGAGGAACAAAGTTGTATTTATCAATTAGATGATCTAAAAATAGCTTTTATAGGATTTAATAGTTGTTGCTATTTAGACAATCTAAATACTTCTGGGTGTATTCATCCTACTTGTCTAACTCGATTAAATTCAGAATTAAAACAGTTATACGAACGAGGATATTTATTAATAGGTGTTTGGCATCATCATACAACAGGCTCTCCTAATGAAAGCAACTATTTGGACAAGAGAATTTTGTCTGCAATGATTGATAGGAAAATTTTTCTTGGATTACATGGTCATCAACATATTTGTGGCATAGCGAATGAATTTAAAAGCTTTTTAAATGAAGAATCTTTATTCCTCATTAGTGCAGGAACTATATACGGTGGCCAGAAGGAACTTCCTTATGGAGCTAAAAGACAATATAATATTCTTGAAATAACATTTGATGATGAAATAAATGTAACTGTTCATTCAAGAGAAGATCAGGATGCTAATATATTCTCCATACCATCATGGAATAAAGGTAGTATTGGTTCAAATAGGGAAAGTTATATAAAATTTAATCTGCCGAAGTTACCTGATTATAAAATAAATATGGATGTTTTAATTGATAAAATTCTTAAAGAAGCTGAAAGTGATGAGAATTTGTATCAAACATGCGAAAAGTTAATTTCATTGGGTACAACGCATAAAATAGTGCGAAAGTTTTTATTGGATTTTTTATCAAAATTACAAGATTATGATAAAATATACTCGATATTCATCGAGCCCCAGAATGTAGAAGAAGCTGTTGCTTTATTAAATGCGACTATTGAAATGAATGAAAAGACAAAAATAAATAGTGTACTTCGTAATTCTTTTATTTGTAATAGTGTAGATTTATCTATTACATATTTAAGAAATGAAGCTCAACGATTAATAAATAAGTAAACGATGGCAAAAGTAAAACTGCAAGTTGAAATTCAAAAGATATTAAGTGTTATATCAAAAGATATATACGATTCTCCGTATGCTTTACTAAGAGAAAATGTTCAGAATGCTTACGATGCGATCTTAATGCGATTGAGAAAAGATCCCAAATTTGAGCCCAAAATAGAAATTTATCTTAATGGTTCTAAGATAATTATTCGAGATAATGGTATCGGAATGGATTACGATACTATTGAAAATAATTATTGGAAAGCAGGTTCTAGTGGAAAAAATAATGATGAAGCCCGAAAAGCAGGGGTTGTTGGTACATTTGGTATTGGTGCTATGGCGAATTTTGGAATATGTTCTCATTTAGAAGTAAAGTCTCGGGCATATGAAACAGATATAACTCACATTTCTCGCGCTATAAAGGAAACATTATCTGTTAATGACGACTGTATAAGCATTGAACCTTCCGAAGATAGACTTATTGACTACGGAACTGAAGTGTGTGCAACATTAGAATCAGGACAAGCATTGACGGAAGAAGGAGCAAAAAACTACTTGTCACCATATGTGAAATATCTTCGTTTTCCTGTTTATTTAAATGGAAATATTATTAGTCAAAATTGCTATATAAATATTCCAACTGCAGATAATACTATCACCGTAAATAAAAGAGTATCAACTAGCGATATAGAATTTCAATTATACATTTATATATCAAATTTTTCTAATGGGCAGGTTCGAGTATTAGCAAATAATATATTCATAAGAGAACAGGAAATAATTGGAGATGTCTTTTTAGAACAAAATATGAATGCCATTTTTGGATTACGTAACAATTTTGGGTTAGCGACTATACCTGTCAATTCAACTTTTAATCTTGGTGGATTTGTTAATCTCTCTTTTTTATTACCAACGGCAGGTCGAGAAGCATTAAGTAGAGAAAGCATTAATTATGTTTCAAGGATTATTGAATTAATTGAAAATAATATTGCAGAGGAAATTTCGAAATATGACATAGCAGATTCTAATCGGAACTTTTTAATGTACATTCATAATACAAGACGCTATGATTTAGCGAATAAAATTAGAATACAACGCCAACCTAATGATGACAGAATAGAATTTGGATATGTTGCGCAAGAGTTAGATAATAAAAAAGTTTATTATTACACAGGCTCAGATACTCAAATAATTGCTCAATATGCTAATGAGAATTCATATTTATTACTACTTAGTAACGAAAGTCCCAGACGTAATATTCAACAACAAATGTTATCTCTGAAAAGAATTGAGCCAATATCAGATAATCCTCGAGTTTTGAAAGAATATTCATTTGAAGAATTATCTTCTGCAGAATCCGCTTTGACTTTCAGGACTGTATCTATTCTAAAAGAGGATTATCTAATACAAGATCCTAAGGTTGTTTTTGCCGAGATTAGTCATAGTGTTCCAAATATGGTAGAACAAAAAAACAATACTCTTTATGTATATTTGTCTAGAGAATCAGGAAATGTACAGCAGGTTTTAAAAGTGTACCAACAAGAATTCCGCCTATTTGATGGTTTTGTAAAAGACTTCATTCGAAATTTTTTGTATCAGAAAATTTCGCCATTTGTTCCTTCTTCAACACGGCAAGGCGCAGATGCATTATTTAAGATACTACAAAAGAGCAAAGAATTATATACAATTGAATATGATGAATTTGGGGAGATTGAGAATTTAATGAAAGAATATATTGCAGGAAAAATCTCTATGAATGAGGTTTTTAAAGTCTCAACAAAGAATAGAACGTTGCAGACCCAAACTGTGACTGAGAATCAAATTGGAACGGTAGAAGCGGAAATACCTTTAATTACTCATTCCATTTCAAATTCCAGCAACGGTGATTCAAACAATGAAAATATAGAAATAAATAAATATTTACCACTTCCACCAATTAAAATATTATCCAATGAAACCACATGCAAAATTTTGAAAACAAATGCAGGATATCAGCAACTGAATAATTTCACCTTCTTTTTAGGGCTTTCAGATAAATTATTCAACAGAGAACGTGATTTTTTCTTTGAGCCACATACAACAAAAGTCATTTGGGGAATGCACAAAATTGTTTATATATTTACCCACGCTTCAAATAGTATAACATTATATTACGATATAGAACTTAAAGAAAAATTGGATGAAGACATGACTGGTGGAGTCACAATTCCTTCAACTACAATTATTACTAAAAACAGGTTATTCGTTCCTATTGTTTCTGAAATGATTCCTTATTTTGATATAAAACAAGGGCACAAAGAATTCTATGTACGATATGATATTATTTCACAGTTGGGAAAGTCTGATATATAGTATAACTATTTTGTAAATTCAAAAAATAAACTATCTTTGCCCCAGTATTCTCCATGAGCAAACTACCGCAAAAGCACGTAGCAAATTAGTGGGATAATTCATGGGATATGCTTGAAGCAAGAAATATAAAGTTTTAAATATCAGCGTGGTAACTCTGAAAGGAGAGCCCCAGGCGGATCACAAAACACAAAATTAATCCCTTGATAATCAGTCGTTATCAAGGGATTTTTCTTTTAATATTCTTCACATATACTTATTCTACAAGCATAGAGTGACACGGTAATTCGATTATAAAAGTAGTACCTATCCCCAGTTGGGAATCGACTAATATCCGCCCGTTCATCTTCTCGACGATCAATTTGCAGATAGGTAAGCCCAGACCGGCCCCTTGAGCAAAGGAATCCAGTTTCTCAAACCTTTCGAATATCTTTTCAAGCATATTCTGCGGGATGCCCCGACCGGTATCTTTAACACCGATTCTGACAAATTGGTGATCTACCTCATAGAAGACTTCCACATGTCCGGTGGTAGTGTTCTTTAAGGCATTCGAAAGGAAATTACTCAAGATCTGTTTGATACGCAGTCTATCCAGTTCTACCAGAGAATCATGTGCCGGATAGTTAGTCAGAAGTTCAACGCCGGATGGTACTTGATGAACATACTCCGCAACACTCTCGTCAAGAAGCTCGGTAAGATTAACCCAGTCCGGACGCAATTCCAGATAACCGGATTCTATTTTAGAAAGATCAATTACATCATTAATCAGATTTAATAATAGTTTGTTGTTATGTCCAATCAGAGAATTATATAGTTCCTTTTCCGCTGCATTTTCCGTACTAGTCAACAGGCTTGAAAAGCCGACAATAGCATTTAAAGGAGTACGGATTTCGTGACTCATATTAGCCAGGAAAGCGGACTTTAACCGATCGGACGCTTCAGCTTTATCACGTGCCTTGACAAGCATTTCTTCTGTCCTTTTCAGTTCTGTGATATCATAATTGATGCTGATAATCTCGATAATCCGGTCTTGCGGGGCATATTTCTTTACTAACAGATTGACATGCGTCCATGTGTATGTGCCATCCTCCCTAAGGACACGCATCTCTTTGCTAAGTTGGGTGGTAAGTCCATTTCGTGCGTCGTCCAGAAAACGAATCAACAAGGCACGGTCATCGGGGTGGAAATGCCGGTATGTGCCAAAGATGTCGGACAACGGAGTTTCATACGCTTCACCCACATTTCTGTACCAACTTTTTTGAGCATAGCCGTGTCCACTCAAAATATTGAAGTGGGCATAACCGACCTTGGCATAATCACCGACCAGTTCAAAGAACTCCTCAAACTCCTGAATCTTATTATAGGCTACCGTTGTTTCTGTCTTATCCGCATTAATCAACAGATAGTTTATCGGTTGGTGTTCGCTATCATATAATGTAGTCACTTTAGTCACCAAATCAATTGTACCCTGTTTCTGGGTATTCTGATAATACGATCCGACCTTCGAGAAGTCATAACGGAAAGTAAAGTCGGCGTCTTCATTTTTCTTCAGCCGTTCTTTCATTTCTTTCGGAAAAATAGGATTATCAAAAATATTGATACCCAATACGTCTTCTTTCTTCTCTATATGAAACATTTCTAATTCCTTATCGTTCAGATCCACCAATACCCCATCCATATCGTATAATTCGATACCAATAGGCAAATACTTGAAAATGTTAGATAAGAGACGCTCACTGTATTGCAAAGCTTGGTAAGCAGATGCCATATCAGGACCATCTTGCACTTCAGATATACCATAGACGATTTCGTTTCCGTCTTCATCCGTTTCTTGAAAGCATACCTTGCTACGTACCCAAACAGATCCTTTCACCGTATCAAGCAAATACACCACCTCCGGCCGTTGATACACACCATAAGAATGAACAGTTGTAGAAAGTTGTTCCTCTTTCTGAATACGTTTATTGAAATCTTCAAAACTAATAACTCCGGTCTGATCCAGACCTAATAACTCTACTATAAAGTCAGAACATTCATAATTCGCAGTTGATAAATTGGCTTTCCACCATCCCATATTAGCGTTAGCCATCAACTGCGAGAAAAAGGTAAAATCTTGTAGTCTATTCATAACGCTATTTATCATTTTATTATTTTTTGGGCGCAAAAATATAGATTAGCGACAAATCTAACTTTCAGAAAGACACTTTTTTTAGCATATTATAAGAAGATTATTTGTGATTAAACTAAAAAATTTCCGGTTAAAACTTTCTCCAAAAGAGATTATTTCAACCGGAAATTTTACAATCGTCAAGTTCCTTATTTTACTTTTTCAAGGACTGATAAACAGCTTTTGCCATCACTTTAGCCCCTTCTTCATTCGGATGGATCTTATCCGGAAACAATTGGGGCATTCCGTCCATTGCTGCGTGAAGATCGATGACAGACAAGTTATTTTTCTTGGCAACCTTCTTTATCATCGGAATGATTTGTTTAGAGATGATGTCATCGTTGATATTATCACCGGTCTGATAGGCTTTTGAAGGATAACAAAGATAAATCTTCGGTTGAGCTGGCAATGCTTTGAAAGCATCGACCATCGTTTGCAGATCTTTCGTGAAGTCGGCCTTATATTTCCAATTGAATGATTTACTGTCATTCGTACCCAACTTGATAACAACGATATTAGGATTGAAAGCCAGCGCATCCTGATAAGCCTTTTCATTCATATAAGGATGATCGCCCTTGTTCAGCAGAGTGCGGGCACTGACTCCGAAATTCTTTACCCAATAAGCCTCTCCCAACATACGGCTCAACACAGCCGGATAACTGTCACGATCACGATTCTTGATACGTGCTCCATACGTAATACTATTTCCAATGCAAGCTACACGGATAGCATCTTTATGAGGTACTTTGAAACTACGGAGCCAAGACGTCAGTTCGTCCAGCATTTCATTCTTATAGAGGAAACCCTCGCGAATTCCCCATCCATGTCCGCCGGAAGGATAAATATGAAGCACTGAAGGAACATTGTTCTTGTTCAGCGCCAAATAATAATTAACTCCGTTAGCAGGCGGAACGACTTTATCATCATCACTATATACGATAAAAGCACGCGGTGTATCTTTCGTCACTTGCTTTTCATTAGAATATTCAAGTTCCAATTCAGCAGAAGCATCTTTTCCCAAAAGGTTGTCGTGAGAGCCCCTATGGGTATAAGATTTATCCATCGTAATCACAGGATAGAAAAGAATCTGAAAATTCGGACGAAGTTCGGGCTTAGCATGAGTGGCAATGGTAGAAGCCAGATGTCCACCGGCAGAAGAGCCCATGATACCAATGTCATTCGGGTTCAAATTCCAGACATCAGCACTGTCACGCACCAATTTCATTGCTGCTTCAGCATCCGAAATGGGTAATGTACGATCACCGTTCGGCATCCGGTATTTTAGCACAATCAATGCAATACCTTGTTTATTGAAATAGGGCGCCCAATCACAGCCTTCGTGTTCGAATGCCAAATGTGAATATCCACCTCCCGGACACGCAACCACAGCACGCCCCGTTGCCAATTCCGGCGCAGGAAGGAATACGCGAAGTGAAGGTTGTTCAATATCAAAAGGTTTCGGAGCATTTTGCGCTACCACTCGTGAACCAGCAAAAAAGAGAAGCAGCAAGATAAAAATAGTAGAGAATTTCTGTTTCATAGTATCTATGTACTTTGATTAATGAATAATTAGATGCGCGAAGATAGTAATTTTGCGTATCTTTGCAGCCCATTTTGATTAGAAAAATTATATGCAAGGAATAAAGAATCTGACACAAGGTCCTATCAACCGTCAACTGTTTAATCTGGCAATGCCGATCATGGCAACGTCGTTTATTCAAATGGCATATAGTCTCACAGATATGGCGTGGGTAGGACGACTGGGAAGTGAAGCCGTAGCTGCCATCGGTTCTGTCGGAATCCTGACCTGGATGTCCGGTTCTATCTCCTTATTAAATAAGGTGGGATCTGAAGTGAGTGTCGGACAATCCATCGGTGCGCAAAGCCAGGAAGATGCCCGCAGTTTCGCATCTCATAACATCACGATTGCTTTGATTATTTCCATCTGTTGGGGCACACTCCTTTTTATATTTGCAGAACCTATCATACGCATCTATGAACTCGAGGATCATATTACGGCCAGTGCCATCCAATATCTGCGGATTGTATCGACCGGATTACCTTTCGTTTTCCTTTCCGCCGCCTTCACCGGAATTTATAATGCGGCAGGGCGCAGTAAAGTCCCGTTCTTTATCAGCGGCACAGGATTGATACTGAACATCATTCTGGACCCACTCTTCATTTTCGGTTTCGGGCTGGGAACCAATGGTGCGGCATACGCTACCTGGATTGCGGAAGCAAGTGTTTTCCTGATTTTCGTTTATCAATTGCGTTGCCGGGATGCTCTGCTTGGCGGTTTCCCTTTCTTCACGCGGCTAAAGAAAAAATATACACGAAGAATCTTTAAACTGGGATTGCCCGTGGCTACTTTGAATACGCTATTTGCTTTCGTCAATATGTTCCTTTGCCGCACCGCCTCGGAACAGGGAGGACACATCGGCCTGATGACTTTTACCACCGGAGGACAAATTGAAGCAATCACCTGGAATACCTCACAGGGATTCTCCACCGCTCTAAGTGCCTTCATCGCCCAAAACTACGCCGCCGGACGAGTGGAACGGGTACTTAGAGCCTGGTATACGACTTTATGGATGACGGGAATCTTCGGTACATTCTGCACATTACTATTCGTTTTCTTCGGGAATGAAGTTTTTGCCATATTCGTCCCCGAACAGGCGGCCTACGAAGCCGGAGGTGTGTTCCTCCGTATCGACGGATATTCGCAACTTTTTATGATGCTCGAAATCACCATGCAGGGAGTATTCTACGGCATCGGACGCACCATCCCTCCTGCCATTATCAGCATCAGTTGCAACTATATGCGTATTCCGCTTGCCATCCTGTTTGTACGGATGGGCATGGGAGTGGAAGGAATCTGGTGGGCAGTCTGCGTCACCACGGTTGCCAAAGGGTTAATTCTTTTGAGTTGGTTCATTATTATTAAAAAGAAGTGTTTGAGTGTTCCTTCAACGATAAAAGGATAATTATCATTTCCCTTTATTAACAAACAAAGGGGCTCTTCCGAGTTATTTTAACTTAAAAAGTACACGCTTGCCAAATAATATGTATCTTTGCATTGTTATTAATAATGCGAAGTGATTCGTATAAAAACATTTTTTATAAACCAATTAAAAAACATCAACATTATGAACAAGATGAAATTTATGGTTCTCTTCATGAGTATTGCCATGATATTTGGTAGCTGTGGAAGTATGAACAACACTGGTAAAGGTGCTGCTATCGGTGGTGGTTCGGGCGCTGCACTAGGTGCGATCCTGGGAGGTGTTATCGGTAAAGGTAAAGGTGCTGCTATCGGTGCTGCTATTGGTACGGCAGTAGGTGCAGGTACAGGTGCTCTTATCGGTAAAAAGATGGACAAAGCAGCAGCAGAAGCAAAACAAATTGAAGGCGCACAAGTAGAACAGATAACAGACAACAACGGATTGCAAGCCGTGAAAGTAACATTCGACTCGGGTATTCTTTTCACTACCGGTAATGCAAATCTAAGTGCTGCTGCTAAATCTGCTTTAAGCAAGTTTGCCAACAATGTGCTCAACCAGAACCGGGATATGGACGTGTCTATCTACGGATATACCGACAACCAGGGCTGGAAGAACAGTACTGCTGCACAAAGCCAGCAAAAGAACCTGAACTTATCACAAGAACGTGCGCAAAGTGTGTCCAGTTACTTGTTGAGTTGCGGTGTTTCCACCAATCAAATCAAGAGTGTACAAGGAATGGGTGAAAGCGATCCCGTTGCAAGCAATGACACTGCTGCCGGTCGCGAACAAAACCGTCGTGTAGAAGTATACATGTACGCAAGTGAACAAATGATTAGAGATGCACAAGCAGCTACTCATTAAAAAATTACTGCGCTATACGCGCAACCTGCTGATTTTCTTCTTTGCATCAACACTACTGGCAGTGATTATTTATCGTTTCATGCCGGTTTATGTAACTCCGTTGATGGTTATCCGAAGCGTTCAGCAAGTTTTTTCAGGAGATAAACCCACGTGGAAGCACACGTGGGTTTCTTTTGATAAGATATCTCCCAACCTACCGATGGCGGTCATAGCCTCCGAAGATAACCGTTTTGCCGAACACAACGGGTTCGACCTCGTAGAAATCAAGAAAGCGATGAAAGAAAACGAAACACGCAAACGGAAACGGGGAGCAAGCACCATCAGTCAGCAGACAGCCAAGAATGTGTTCTTATGGCCGCAATCTTCGTGGGTACGCAAAGGGCTCGAAGTCTACTTTACGTTTCTCATCGAACTCTTCTGGTCGAAAGAGCGAATCATGGAAGTCTATCTCAACTCTATAGAAATGGGAAATGGCATCTACGGCGCACAAGCAACCGCAAAAAATAAGTTCGGAACAACAGCCGACAAGCTGACCCGGGGACAATGCGCGCTCATCGCCGCCACCCTACCCAACCCGATACGATTTAACTCGGCGAAACCTTCGTCATACATACTAAAACGACAAAGTCAGATATTACGGCTGATGAATCTAGTTCCTAAATTCCCACCGGAAGAGAAGGCCGTTGAAAAGAAAAAAAGCAAAAAAAAGAAAAGCAAATAACAAGAAAGAATTTATAACCTAGTTTAATTTACGATTAGACGATTTACAATGTATGATTGAAATAACTATTGGAATCATAAGTACTTATCTTTGCATGAGTATTCCCTCATTCACAATTCAAACTTCAATCGTACATCGTAAATCATCTAATCGTAAATAAAATAGGTTATAAAAAAGGAAGGAGCAAAGAGAATCTATCTCTTTGCCCCTTCTGCTAATAAGCTTGTTTGTATGCGTTATCCTCATTTATACAAAATCTTTCAATTCCTGTTGTAAACGTTGACGTGTGAAGAATATGCGGCTCTTCACTGTGCCTAATGGTAATCCTAATTTCTCTGCGATTTCGCGGTATTTAAAACCAGATACGTGCATAGAGAAAGGAATCTTATACTCCCGGGGGAGTGCGTTGACGATGCGGTGCATTTCTTTCAGGTCGTAAGCACCTTCCGTACTTTCAAATCCTGAATCTTGTGGCAGATTTAAGTGATAATAATTATCGGTTGTGTCAACAAAAGTTTGATCGCGTACTATTTTACGGTAGTTATTTATAAAGATGTTGCGCATGATAGTGTACATCCATCCTTTGAAATTTGTGTCCGGAACATATTTTTCTTCATTATCTAATGCTTTTAAAGATGTTTCCTGCAATAAGTCATTTGCTTCTTCACGGTTGGCCGTTAATTTATAAGCAAAACGAAGCAACTCTTCCTGTACTCCAATTAAATCTTTTCTGAAACTTAAACTTTTCATACTTTAATGGTTTTATGGTTAATATTTCGTTTTTCTCGATGTTTGCAAGTTTAAAGGTATTTTGCTTATCAAGCAGGGGAAAATTTGTCATTTCTTGGGGGTTAATTCTATCAAATGACAGATTTTAGGTGCTTTCTGATAGTTTTTAGGTGGTATTTGCGAAATTTACCCCCTACTACTTGGTTAAAAGAACCAAATAGATTACTTTTGATTTTATATTATTAAATAAAACAAAAAGCTATGACCATACTTATTATTGTAGGGATTATTGTATTGCTGGGCATCATTTTTGCTTCCATGTACAACTCATTAGTGAAATTGAGAAACAATCGTGAAAATGCGTTCGCCGACATCGATGTACAGTTGAAACAACGCCATGATCTCATTCCCCAACTGGTAGACACCGTGAAAGGATATGCCGCACACGAAAAGGAAACGCTCGATCGGGTGATTCAGGCACGTAACGGTGCAGTCGGCGCAAAAACGATTGATGATAAGATAGCTGCCGAAAACCAGTTAAGCTCTGCTCTTGCAGGATTGAAAATCACTCTCGAGGCTTATCCCGATTTGAAAGCTAATCAGAATTTCCTGCAATTACAGGAAGAAATTGCTGATGTAGAAAATAAACTGGCTGCTGTCCGCCGTTACTTCAACTCGGCAACCAAAGAATATAATAACGCCGTACAGACATTCCCATCGAATATAGTAGCAGGAATGACCGGATTCCAAAGAGAAATCATGTTCGACCTGGGGAAGAATGAACGTGCGAATCTGGATCAGGCACCTAAAATAAGTTTCTAAACTCTTTATTCACACCGTCCACTCAATTACAAAAGTTGAACACGCATGCAATACGTCGGAATCCAAACGCAGCAGAGCCGGAATAATCTGCGCTCTGCGTTTCTACTGTTCCTGTTTCCCTGTCTCGTGGCAGCACTCCTCTATTTATCCTGCTACCTGTTGGTTCTTTTTGGATACGGAAAGAGTATGGAAATAGAAATAATGCCAATGGTCAATCATTTCTTCCTTTCTTCGTTGCCATACACCATGGGAATCGTAATCATCTGGTTTCTGATTGCCTACTGGGCCAACACAAGCATTATCAATTCTGCCACCGGTTCCAAACCGCTGGATCGTATAGAGAATAAACGCGTTTACAACCTGGTAGAAAACCTATGTATGTCGCAAGGCATGAAGATGCCGAAAATCAATATCATCTATGACAGTTCTCTGAATGCATTTGCAAGCGGCATCAATGAACGTACATACACTGTTACCCTCTCGGAAGGTATCATCAAAAAACTGAATGATGAAGAACTGGAAGCAGTGATTGCGCATGAGCTAAGTCATATCCGCAACCGTGATGTGCGCTTGCTGATAATATCCATCGTCTTTGTCGGTATCTTCTCCATGCTGACAGAAATCACATTATATACCATCACGCACATACGTGTACGCAGCAACAGCAAAGGTAGTGGCGGTATTTTTCTTTTCATTCTACTCGCTTTAGTGATAGCCGCCATCGGTTATCTTTTCTCAAGTCTGATGCGTTTTGCCATTTCACGCAAACGCGAATACATGGCAGACGCGGGATCGGCAGAAATGACGAAGAATCCGTTGGCACTGGCCAGCGCTCTCCGCAAAATATCGGCAGATCCTGCCATTGAGGCAGTAGAAAGGAAAGACGTGGCGCAATTATTTATACAGAATCCTAAAAAGAAATCGAAAAGTATATTCAGCGGAATCAACGGATTGTTTGCCACTCATCCTCCCATTGAAAAACGAATTGAAATACTGGAACAGTTCTAAAAGCCTGTTCTAATTTTCTTCCCAAGCGTTTTTATTCAAAAGTTGATTATGCCCTTAATTGGTCTAAACTTATAAATAACAGGGATTTCTGTTTAATTTTCATTAAAGGAAACAGAACTATCCCTGTCTTTTTCTTATATTTGGTTGTTATACATATATACATCAACCTAAATACAACTGATATGAGAACGAAGAAACAAATCTTTATGCTGTTACTAGCCTTGCTAGTGGGCATCCCTACCCTTTCGGCTCAAAGTAAAAAGGAAAAGAAAGAACAGAAGAAAGAAGCCGTAAAGAAGCTGATTGAATCTGAAAACTACAAGATAGATGTCAACACCGCCATGCCGATGCGCGGACGCTCCATCCCTTTGACATCTTCCTACTCACTGGAAATCAGAAACGATTCGGTCATTTCTTATCTGCCTTATTATGGACGGGCTTACAGCATCCCCTATGGCGGAGGCGACGGGCTAAATTTTAAAGCTGTGCTCAAAGAATACAGTATGGAAATGGATAAGAAAGGAAATGCCGTCATCGAGTTTATCGCACGCAATCCTGAAGACAGGTATGAATACAGAATCAAAGTATTCCCCAATGGTTCGGCAAGCATTGATGTCAATATGCAAAACCGTCAGTCCATTAGTTTTCAGGGGGAGCTGTATATAAAGGAAGAGAAGTAAGAAACAAAAAACAAGTAAGAGAAACGGGCTAAATAATTTTGTATTATTAGGCGTGGATTGCACGGATTACACGGTTGTTAGAATGATGATTACCATACAGCAACCGTGTAATCCGTGCCTAATTTTATAATATAAACTATTAATTCTTAGCTATCCGATAGAAACAAGATGAACACATTCACTCGGGCAATATTTTTTTATTCTTCCGGCTCTTCACCACCTTTTAATATAGGCAGGCAAATGTGATATTTTACAGCTAAAATGCGAGTCAGAAATACGGCTGATCCGCCAATCAACTGACAAGCGTAGGACTCCATACCTGCGAGATCGCAAATCCAATATGCAATACCGCCTACGACACAAGCCATTGCGTAAATCTCCTTTCGGAAGATAAGAGGTATTTCATTGATAAATACGTCACGAATCACCCCACCGGCCGCTCCCGTAATGCTACCCATGATAATCGCCACCCAGAAAGGATACCCCAAAGCAATGCTCTTGCCTACACCTACCACGGTAAACAGTGCCAGACCGATAGTGTCGAAAATGAAGAAAGTATTATTGAGCCGGATGAGCCAGCGTCCGAAACAGATGACCCATAACAAAGCCAGTCCTGTACAAATCAGATAGATAGGGTCGGTCATCCATCCCGGTGTCACGTCGAGCAGTACATCACGGATGGTACCGCCGCCGATAGCCGTAGCAAGTCCTACCACATAAGCGCCGAACCAGTCGAAACGTTTCGCCGAAGCTAGCCGGATACCACTAATAGCAAAGGCAAATGTGCCTATAAAATCAAGAATTTGAACGAATGTGGGCATATATTTGTTATTTTGTATGCAAAGTAACGAATAAATTCCGTAAGAAAATGTACTTTTGCTTCACGAATTAAACCGAATAAGGTAGAAACAATATGAAAATAACAATTGTTGCGGGGGCACGCCCCAATTTTATGAAGATAGCTCCCATTACACGCGCTATTGAAGCCGCACGGGCGCTGGGTAAAAGTATCTCTTACCGACTGGTTTATACAGGGAGGAAAGATGATACAAGTCTGGATGCTTCTCTCTTTTCGGATCTCGATATGAAAGCTCCCGATGTGTATCTGGGAGTGGAAAGCAGTAATCCAACGAGTTTGACAGCCGGAATCATGGTAGCCTTCGAACAAGAACTGACGGAAAATCCGGCACACGTAGTCCTTGTGGTAGACGACTTGACCGCAACCATGAGTTGTGCCATCGTTGCCAAGAAACAAGGCATCAAGGTAGCACATCTCGTAGCCGGAACCCGTTCTTTCGATATGAAAATGCCGAAAGAAGTCAACCGTATGATTACAGACGGACTATCCGACTATCTGTTCACAGCCGGCATGGTTGCCAACCGCAACCTGAACCAGACGGGAACGGAAAGCGAAAACGTATATTATGTAGGCAACATTCTGATTGATGCCATCCGCTACAACCGGAACCGCTTGCTCAAACCGATATGGTTCTCCGTCTTGGGACTGCAAGAAGGAAATTATCTCCTATTTACTCTCAACCGTCGTGTATTACTCGGCAATAAGGAGAATCTGCGTCAGTTGATGAAAACAATCATCGACAAGTCCGCCGGTATGCCTATCGTTGCACCGCTACATACCTACGTACGTAATGCCATTAAAGAGTTGGACATCGAAGCTCCGAATCTCCATATCATGCCGCCGCAGAACTACCTGTTCTTCGGTTATCTGATAAACAAGGCGAAAGGAATCATAACAGATTCGGGAAACGTAGCCGAAGAAGCGACCTTCCTGGGTATTCCTTGTATCACACTCAACACGTATGCCGAACATCCGGAAACGTGGCGCATGGGAACCAACGAACTTGTCGGAGAAGATCCTGCCCTGCTTGCCAAAACCATGGATACACTGATGCACGGTGAATGGAAACGTGGCGAACTTCCCGAACGTTGGGACGGACGTACCGCAGAGCGTATTGTACAGATACTTACGAGCAAATAACATTTACCCGGCATGTTCCATTCCATTTCCCGGCATGGGACTGTTAGTTTCACGCCTTGAAACTAATAGTTTCACACCGAGAAACAAAGTGTTTCACACCGAGAAACCAACAGTTTCATGCCGGGAAACAAAAAGTTTCAAGGGTCGAAATAAAAAGTGCCCTACAACGGGAGCAAAGGTTTCAAATACCGAAACCGGGAGAACGAAATGCGGAAACGGCCTTATCAAAAGGATTAACAGCGGGATGTTCCTTGAATTATCGGACGATATATGCTTGTAAACAACAAAAAACGATGGGTAAAAAAAGTTATATATTCTGTTATCCTTAGAGTTATTTGTTAACTTTGCAGCCCTACTACGAACGTTATGATACAACGATATAACAAAATACTTATACTGTTCTTACTCGTATTGGTAGCTTCCAATGCTTTTGCGCAGCAAATTAAAGGGGTAGTCACTGATTCGATTACCCACGAGCCATTGATGTATATCTCTGTTTACTATCAGGAGAAGAGAGATATGGGAACCATCACCAATATTGACGGAGAATACAGTCTTGACACCCGCAGAAACGGAGGAACACTGGTGTTCTCCGCTGTAGGTTATATCAGTAAAACGGTTCGGGTTGGTTCCAACAATCAGACAGTGAACGTTAAGTTAGCTCCGGATAATGTGCTCCTGAACGAGGTTGTCGTGAAACCCCAAAAGGAGAAATACTCCCGCAAGAACAATCCGGCAGTGGAATTCATGAAGAAGGTAATCGAACACAAAAAGGCACAAGTCCTCGAAGTGAACGAGTACTATCAGTACGACAAGTACGAGAAGATGAAAATGTCTATCAACGACCTCACACCGGAAAAGCTCGAAAAAGGTATCTACAAAAAATATTCATTCTTAAGAGACCAAGTGGAAGTGTCGGAAACAACCAATAAGTTGATTCTCCCTATTTCCGTACAGGAAACGTCCTCGCAAACCATCTACCGCAAAAATCCCGAAAACAAGAAAACGATTATCAAAGGAAAGAACTCCAATGGTATAGAAGAATTTTTCTCTACGGGAGATATGCTCGGTACCGTATTGAAAGACGTATTTGCCGACATCAATATCTACGATGATGATATCCGGTTGCTTCAGCAGCGTTTCGTCAGTCCGATCGGTAACAATGCCATCTCATTTTATAAATATTATCTGATGGATACATTGATGGTAAACAAACGCGAATGTGTCCACCTCACTTTTGTTCCGCAAAACTCGCAGGACTTCGGATTCACCGGACATCTGTATGTATTGAACGACTCTACATACGCCGTTCAGAAATGTACAATGAACCTGCCTAAAAAGACCGGAGTCAACTTTGTCAACCGCATGGACATCACGCAACAGTATGAGCAACTGCCCAACGGCAACTGGGTATTGGCGGATGATGACATGACCGTAGACCTTTCCTGGAATTCCAACAAAACAGCAGGTGGATTGCAGGTGGAACGAACCACGAAATATAGTAACTATAAATTCGATCCTATCGAACAACGACTGTTCCGGTTGAAAGGCAGCGTGATAAAAGAAGCGGATATGCTCTCGAAAAGCGATGAGTACTGGGCGAGTGTCCGTCAAGTACCATTGACAAAGAAAGAAAGTTCGATGGATGTATTCGTCAACCGTCTCGAACAGATTCCGGGATTCAAATACATCATCTTCGGAGCGAAAGCACTGATTGAGAACTTTGTAGAGACAGGAAGCAAAGAGCATCCGAGCAAAGTGGACATCGGCCCTATCAACACCATGATTTCGAGCAATTACATTGATGGTACCCGTTTCCGGTTGAGCGGTATGACTACGGCTCATTTCGACAAGCACTGGTTCTTGAGCGGATACGGAGCGTACGGTCTGAAAGACGAACGCTGGAAATATAGCGGAACGGTGACTTATTCGTTCAACAAACGCGATTATGTGGTTTGGGAGTTCCCGAAACATTATCTTTCGGCTACGTATAGTTATGATGTAATGTCTCCGATGGACAAATTCCTGTTTACGGATAAAGATAATATCTTCCTGTCGGTCAAAACAACGACAGTAGACCAAATGTCGTATATGCGCGACGCCACCATTAATTATGAACTCGAAACGCTGACCGGATTCGGAGTGAAAGCCATGTTGCGCCACCGTAACGACGAGCCTACCGGCAAACTGGAATACCTGCGCAATGATGCCGCACAAACCCGTGTGCACGATGTCACAACTTCCGAAGCAAGTCTGACGCTGCGCTATGCGCCGGGCGAATCATTTGTTAATTCCAAGCAACGCCGCGTGCCTGTGTCGCTGGACGCTCCTATCTTTACGCTCACTCATGCTATGGGTTTCAAAGGCGTATTGGGTGGGGATTACAACTTTAACCGTACGGAAGCAAGTGTGTGGAAACGTTTCTGGCTCCCGGCTTCCTGGGGAAAGATTGATTGCAGCGTGAAAGCAGGTGCAGAATGGAACACAGTTCCTTTCCCGTTGTTAATCCTGCCGGAAGCCAACTTGTCCTACATCACCCAGCGCGAAACGTTCAACTTGATTAATAACATGGAATTCCTGAACGACCGTTACGCTTCCATGTCATTATCCTACGACATGAATGGAAAACTCTTCAACCGTATTCCTCTTATCAAGAACCTGAAATGGAGGGAAATGTTCCGTGTACGTGCTTTGTGGGGAACATTGACGGACAAGAACAATCCATTCAAGAGCAACAATCCCGATTTGTTCCGTTTCCCGACACGCGACGGTAAATTCACCAGTTTCGTGATGGACCCGAAAGTGCCGTATGTCGAAGCAAGTGTAGGTATCTACAACATTTTCAAGTTGCTGCACGTTGAGTATGTACATCGTTTCACTTATCGTGATAATCCGGGTATCAACAAAAACGGTATCCGCTTCATGGTATTAATGGTATTCTAAAAAATTATGCAACCACTAGCAGAACGGTTACGGCCAAAGACTTTGGATGATTATATCGGTCAGAAACATTTAGTTGGACCGGGGGCTATCTTGCGGAAAATGATTGACGCAGGACGCATCTCTTCGTTTATTCTCTGGGGACCTCCCGGAGTGGGTAAAACAACCCTTGCGCAAATCATTGCCAACAAACTGGAAACACCTTTCTATACGTTAAGTGCCGTGACTTCCGGTGTGAAGGATGTGCGCGAAGTGATAGAACGTGCCAAGAGCAACCGCTTCTTTTCACAGTCTAGCCCGATTCTGTTTATCGATGAAATCCATCGGTTCAGCAAGTCGCAGCAGGATTCTCTGTTGGGAGCGGTAGAGAACGGAACAGTCACACTGATTGGCGCAACAACGGAGAATCCGTCGTTTGAGGTCATCCGCCCTCTCCTGTCCCGCTGCCAGCTTTATGTGCTCAAATCTTTGGAGAAAGAAGATTTATTGGAACTTCTGCAACGTGCCATCACCACGGATGCCGTATTGAAAGAGCGCAAAATTGAATTGAAAGAAACAACAGCCATGTTGCGCTTCTCCGGTGGAGACGCCCGCAAGCTGCTTAATATATTGGAACTCGTTGTGCAATCGGAAACGGAAGAGACTGTCGTCATCACCGATGAAATGGTGACCGAACGGTTGCAACAAAATCCGCTGGCATACGACAAGGATGGAGAGATGCATTATGACATTATCTCCGCTTTCATCAAGTCTATTCGTGGCAGTGATCCCGATGGAGCGATCTACTGGCTGGCCCGTATGGTGGAAGGAGGCGAAGATCCTGCTTTCATTGCCCGCCGACTGGTGATTTCGGCTGCCGAGGACATTGGTTTGGCAAACCCGAACGCACTGCTTCTCGCTAACGCCTGCTTTGAAACATTGATGAAAATCGGCTGGCCCGAAGGACGGATTCCTTTGGCTGAAACAACGATTTATCTGGCTACCAGTCCGAAGAGTAATTCGGCATACAGCGCGATCAATGACGCACTGGAGTTAGTCCGTTCAACCGGCAATCTGCCTGTCCCCTTGCATCTGCGCAATGCTCCGACCAAACTGATGAAGCAACTGGGCTACGGACAGGAATATAAATATGCACACAGCTATGAAGGTAACTTTGTCAAACAGCAATTCCTTCCGGACGAACTGAAAGACAAACGGATATGGCAACCGCAAAACAATCCGGCAGAGCAGAAACATGCCGAACGGATGATACAGTTGTGGGGAGACAAATTCAAGAAATGATATTTTCAGGCATAGATTACACGGATTACGCAGATGCTTCATGCAAAGCATATTTTAAGAAAACGTGAAATCCGTGTAATCCGCGCCTATAATATCAATATGTTGTTAAGAAAACACGTATAACTTATTATTAATATTGAAATTGAAATGAAGATTGTAGTTTTAGACGGCTTTGCCGCCAATCCCGGAGATTTATCCTGGGAAGGTATGAAAGTTCTTGGAGAATGTACAATTTATGATCGTACAGCTCCGGAAGAGGTATTAGAACGTGCAGCCGGTGCAGAAGCAATTCTGACTAACAAGGTAATCATCAATGCAGACCACATGGCTGCACTGCCCGAACTGAAATATATCGGTGTATTGGCTACCG
>ULUC01029664.1_pt1 | contig 21747 bp, 14 predicted proteins | sample 1958151 | NCBI WGS metagenome assembly ULUC01 (sample SAMEA4835750, study PRJEB28245) | human gut metagenome | biome: gut microbiome; material: fecal sample | place: Denmark | collected 2008
GCTGCACCAGTGATCATGTTCTTAACGTAGTCAGCATGTCCAGGGCAGTCAACGTGTGCGTAATGTCTCTTCTCGGTCTCGTATTCAACGTGAGCGGTAGAAATGGTGATACCACGTTCTCTTTCTTCGGGAGCCTTATCGATATTATCGAAAGCAACTGTTTCGCCAGTGCCCAGTCTCTCATGAAGAACCTTAGTAATAGCAGCAGTCAGAGTTGTTTTACCATGGTCAACGTGGCCGATGGTACCAATGTTACAATGGGGCTTTGTTCTTTCAAATTTAGCTTTAGCCATTTCTTGTAATCCTCCTTAATTCAGTGAGTTAGTTTTAATTTGAACCAGCTATTATTGATTATATTCGATAATAGCTGGATTTTCAAGTACAATTTCGCGGTGTAAACTTCTTCCTCTGCACAGTTTCTCATGCGGACATGAAACCTGTACCCGGGAAGATACGAGTGAACTGCAACAGCAAATCAGATTATTTTGCTTTTGCTGCCAGTACCTTTTCCTGCACGTTCTTCGGAACCTGTTCGTACTTTTCGAAGAACATGGAGTAGTTGCCACGACCCTGAGTCTTGGAACGCAGGTCTGTGGAGTAACCGAACATTTCAGCAAGCGGTACATAAGCTTTTACCATCTTGCCGCCGCCGATATCGTCCATACCTTCGATACGTCCGCGGCGGGAGTTGATATCTCCGATTACATCACCCATGTATTCTTCAGGCATGGTTACTTCAACCTTCATGATAGGCTCCAGCAGAACCGGATTACCCTTCTGCATAGCTTCCTTGAATGCAAGGGAACCAGCGATGTGGAATGCCATTTCAGAGGAGTCGACTTCATGGTAGGAACCGTCATATACATTTGCATGTACACCCAGAACCGGGAAGCCGCCCAGAATACCAGCCTTTGTAGCCTCTTCGATACCTTCGCCTACAGCAGGGATATATTCCTTCGGGATCGCGCCGCCGACAACGGTGGACTCGAACTTGAAGGTTTCCTCGCCGTTAGGATCCATAGGCTCGAACTTAACTTTACAGTGACCATACTGACCACGACCACCGGACTGCTTCGCATACTTGCTGTCCACATCAACGGCCTTGGTGAAGGTCTCTTTGTAAGCAACCTGAGGAGCACCTACATTAGCCTCTACCTTGAATTCACGCAGCAGACGGTCTACGATGATCTCCAGATGCAGCTCGCCCATGCCGGCGATGATGGTCTGGCCTGTCTCCTGATCGGTATGCTGACGGAAGGTAGGATCTTCTTCTGCAAGCTTTGCAAGAGCAATGCCCATCTTATCCTGACCTGCTTTGGTCTTAGGCTCGATTGCCAGCTCAATAACGGGTTCAGGGAATTCCATGGACTCCAGGATTACCGGATGCTGCTCATCACAGATGGTATCACCGGTTGTAGTAAACTTGAAGCCTACTGCAGCAGCGATATCACCGGAATAAACCTTTTCCAGCTCCATTCTCTTGTTTGCATGCATCTGCAGGATACGTCCAACACGTTCCTTTTTATCTTTTGTTGCATTCAGCACATAAGAACCAGCGTTCATAGTACCGGAATACACACGGAAGTAAGCAAGCTTACCTACGAAGGGGTCTGTCATGATCTTGAATGCCAGAGCAGAAAACGGCTCATCATCAGAAGAATGTCTGACAACCTCGTTGCCTTCCAGATCCACACCTTTAATCGGAGGGATATCAAGAGGAGAAGGCATATACTCTACGATTGCATCCAGAAGCTTCTGTACGCCCTTGTTCTTGTATGCGCTTCCGCAGCATACCGGAACAGCGGTACATTCGCAGGTGCCTTTTCTCAGAGCTGCTTTCAGCTCGTCAACAGAGGGCTCCTCACCTTCCAGATAAGCCATCATCAGATCGTCATCCAGCTCGCAGATCTTCTCTACCATCTCAGAACGATACAGCTCAGCTTCATCCTTCATATCTTCCGGGATATCAACGATAGAAATATCATCGCCCTTATCGTCATTGTAGATGTAGGCTTTCATTTCGAACAGATCGATCAGACCTTTAAAGTCTTCTTCTTTACCGATGGGCAGCTGAACACAGATTGCGTTCTTGCCCAGACGGGTTTTGATCTGCTCTACTGCGCCATAAAAGTTTGCACCCAGGATATCCATCTTATTGATGAATGCCATACGGGGTACATTGTAGGTATCAGCCTGACGCCATACGTTCTCAGACTGAGGTTCTACACCGCCCTTTGCACAGAACACGCCGACAGCGCCGTCCAGTACACGCAGGGAACGCTCAACTTCTACTGTGAAGTCAACGTGTCCAGGGGTATCAATGATATTGATACGACACTCTTCTGCGCCGGGCTTTGCTTTGCAATTTTCCTGCAAGGTCCAGTGACAGGTGGTAGCAGCAGAAGTAATTGTAATACCTCTCTCCTGCTCCTGAGCCATCCAGTCCATGGTTGCAGTACCTTCATGAGTATCACCAATTTTATAGTTAACACCGGTATAATACAGGATACGCTCGGTGGTGGTAGTTTTACCAGCATCGATGTGAGCCATAATACCGATATTTCTGGTTCTCTCTAAGGGATATTCTCTTCCAGCCAAAGGTTTTTCCTCCTAATTGAATCAGCCAGAAGCAACTGCAACGCTCTTCTGCATTACAGATTCGATTAGAATCTGTAATGAGAGAATGCCTTGTTCGCTTCAGCCATCTTATGAACGTCTTCTTTTCTCTTCACGGAAGCACCGGTATTGTTCGATGCATCCAGGATCTCGTTAGCCAGTCTCTCTTCCATGGTCTTCTCGCCTCTTTTGCGGGAGAACATGGTCAGCCAGCGAAGACCAAGAGCCTGACGTCTGTCAGCTCTGACTTCGATCGGCACCTGATAGGTTGCGCCGCCGATACGTCTTGCTTTGACTTCCAGAACAGGCATGATGTTGTTCATTGCCTCTTCAAATACTTCCAGAGCCGGTTTGCCGGCTTTTTCTTCTACTCTTGCAAATGCGCCGTATACAATCTTCTGTGCAACGCCTCTCTTACCATCCAGCATGATGTTATTGATCAGCTTGGTTACAACCTTGTCGTTGTATAAAGGATCTGCTAATACGTCTCTTTTCTGAATATGTCCTTTACGTGGCACGTTTCTTCCCTCCTTAATCATCTCAATTAATTCATCGGTACTCACATGTGTCATCTAATGTGTTCGTGCGGTCTATCTCATCGCGTAAGCGAACTGCAGATTTCTCTGCATAAGAATTCCAACACTTAAAATTAGTTTCCGTTTGTGGTACTTCCAGCTACCGCGGATTATTTCTTAGCGGCTTTAGGTCTCTTAGCGCCGTATTTGGATCTTGCCTGACGTCTGTTTGCAACGCCTGCGGTATCCAGGGTACCTCTGATGATGTGGTATCTGGTACCAGGTAAGTCCTTAACACGTCCGCCTCTGATCAGAACAACGGAGTGCTCCTGCAGATTGTGGCCTTCACCGGGAATGTAGCTGGTTACTTCGATTCCGTTGGAAAGACGTACTCTGGCGATCTTTCTAAGAGCGGAGTTAGGCTTTTTAGGAGTCGCTGTCTTAACAGCTGTGCACACGCCTCTCTTCTGCGGGGAAGAGGTATCGGTTGCCTTCTTGTGAAGGGAGTTGTAACCTCTCTGCAGAGCCGGTGCTGTAGACTTCTTTACAGATGTCTGACGTCCTTTTCTTACTAACTGGTTAAATGTTGGCATTCTGTTTCACCTCCTGCGATTTTTCTCTCTTGCTCTATTCTTGACCGGTTCTCCGGTCTTATTCATACATAGCAAAGGTTTTCTTTCATGCGAAGCTATGCGTAACTATGTCAGGGACAAGCTACACTCAACCTGCGGTTCTATCAGGATAAAACCGCTGTTTTACAGCAATTTTCGCGCATCAAAATAAAATCCTCTCCCAATGCATGCTCTCCTAGTATAAGTGCTTTTAATTGCCGTGTCAAGCGGTTTTTCTACTTTTTTGCGGGATTTTCCGGCAAAGAAACGGCAGGAAAAATCGCTTTCCGGATTTGCTGAAGGGTAAGCACAATCACACCGCCAGACATGCACATAAAAAAGAATCCTGCGAAGCAGGATTCTTCGCCTGCGGCGGGTCGCGCAAGCGACATTCTTCCATTCCGCTGCAGTGCGATCCGCGCGGAGCGTTTCTTATCGTATGGAAACGAAGTTTCCTATACGATAAGAAAACAGGCGGATGCTCATTTTGAGGAACATCCGCCTGCTCTGTTTCTTCATTTGTAACAATAGAAGGTTCGCGGAGCGTGCATTCTATTGTGTACGACACCGGCATTTTTGCAAGGTGTACTTTTTATTGTTGAATGGAACACCCGGGTCAGATTACTCCTCGCCGTTTTCTTCTGCTTCGGCTTCCTCGTCCAGTTCTTCGTCGATGTCCTCGTCCAGGATCGCTTCCTCTTCGGGAAGTTCTTCATCGGCTACATCTTCGTCAGTGGTTTCTTCCAGCAGCTCGTCATCCTCTTTGGATTTCTTTTCCGCTGCTGTAGCTTCTGCAGCAAGTCTCGCTTCCTCTTCTGCTCTGGCTGCGCGCTCTGCTTCCTCAGCGGCAATCATCGCATCCGTGTTTAACTTGACATTGCGGTAACGTTTCATACCGGTACCGGCAGGAATCAGCTTACCGATAATAACGTTTTCCTTCAGACCGATCAGTGGATCAGCCTTACCCTTGATCGCTGCTTCCGTCAGAACCTTCGTGGTTTCCTGGAAGGATGCAGCAGACAGGAAGGAGTTGGTTGCCAGAGCAGCCTTGGTAATACCGAGCATTACCTGTTTGCCCTCAGCAGGCTTCTTGCCGGCTGCAATCAGCTCTTCGTTTAAGTCCTCGTAATCCAGAACGTCAACCATTGTGCCGGGCAGATATTCGGTATCACCGCTTTCCTCGATGCGGATCTTCTTCAGCATCTGACGAACGATAACCTCGATATGCTTATCACAGATATCTACACCCTGCAGACGGTATACACGCTGTACTTCACGGAGCATGTAATCCTGAACGGCGCGGATGCCCTTGATCTTTAACAGATCGTGCGGGTTTACAGAACCCTCTGTCAGCTCATCGCCGGCCTCTAATTCCTGTCCGTCAACGACCTTGATACGGGAACCGTAAGGGATCAGGTAAGTCTTGCTCTCGCCGGTTTCCTTATTGGTAATGATAATTTCCCGCTTCTTCTTGGTATCCTTGATGACAGCAGTTCCGCCGAACTCTGCGATAATCGCAAGACCCTTCGGCTTTCTTGCCTCGAAAAGCTCCTCGACACGGGGAAGACCCTGTGTGATATCGTCACCAGCGACACCGCCGGAGTGGAAGGTACGCATCGTCAGCTGTGTACCGGGCTCACCGATAGACTGTGCTGCGATAATACCAACTGCTTCACCAACCTGTACCGCTTCGCCGGTCGCCATGTTCGCGCCGTAACACTTTGCACAGATACCGCTCTTGGAACGACAGGTCAGGATGGTACGGATCTTCACTTCCTCCACAGGCTCGCCCTTCTTATTGACACCTGTTTCCATAATCCGTTTTGCACGGCCGGGTGTGATCATGTGGTTTGCACCGACGATCAGCTCGCCGTCCTTATCATAAATGTCTTCACAGGAATACCGTCCTGTAATTCTGTCTTTTAAGCCTTCGATGGTTTCCTTGCCGTCCATGAACGCTTTTACAGACATGCCCGGAATCTTATCCTTGCCTTCTGCACAATCGATCTCACGGATGATCAGCTCCTGGGATACGTCTACCATTCGACGGGTCAGATAACCGGAGTCCGCAGTACGCAGAGCAGTATCGGACATACCTTTTCGTGCGCCATGGGCAGACATGAAGTATTCCAGTACGTCCAGACCTTCACGGAAGTTGGACTTGATGGGCAGCTCGATCGTACGACCGGTTGTATCCGCCATCAGACCACGCATACCTGCCAGCTGCTTGATCTGCTGGTTGGAACCACGGGCACCGGAGTCCGCCATCATGAAGATGTTGTTGTATTTATCCAGACCCTTTAACAGCACGTCGGTCAGCTCTTTATCGGTTTCCTGCCAGGTCTCGACAACGGCACGGTAACGCTCTTCTTCTGTGATCAGACCACGGCGGAAGTTTCTGCCGATCTTATCTACAGTCTTCTGAGCCTCAGCCAGCATCTCTGCCTTCTGTGCAGGCACAGTCATATCGGAAATGGATACGGTCATGGCAGCTCTGGTGGAATACTTGTAACCGATTGCCTTAACGTCATCCAGAACCTCTGCGGTCTTGGAAGCGCCGTGGGTATTGATTACTTTTTCCAGAATCTGCTTTAACTGCTTCTTACCAACATGGAAGTCAACCTCCAGCTTTAAGAGGTTTTCCGGCTGGGTACGGTCTACATAGCCCAGATCCTGAGGCAGGATCTCGTTGAAGATAAATCTGCCCAGTGTGGATTCTACGAATCCTGTTACGGTCTCGCCCTCTGCATTGACCTTGCTCATGCGAACATGGATGCGGGAATGCAGGGTGCAGGCTTTATTTTCATAAGCCAGAATGGCTTCGTTTACGCTCTTGAAATATTTTCCTTCGCCGACAGAACCGGGACGCTCCTGGGTCAGGTAATAAATACCAAGGACCATATCCTGGGAAGGTACGGCTACCGGTCCGCCATCGGAAGGCTTCAACAGGTTGTTGGGAGACAGCAGCATGAAACGACACTCTGCCTGTGCTTCCTGAGAAAGCGGAAGGTGTACAGCCATCTGGTCACCATCGAAGTCGGCGTTGAACGCGGTACAAACAAGGGGATGCAGCTTGATTGCCTTACCTTCTACAAGGATCGGCTCAAATGCCTGGATACCCAGTCTGTGCAGTGTAGGTGCACGGTTCAGCATAACCGGATGCTCTTTGATGACATCTTCCAGAACGTCCCAAACCTGCGTATCCAGCCGTTCTACCAGCTTCTTCGCATTTTTGATGTTCTGGGAAATGCCTCTGCTTACCAGCTCCTTCATTACGAAAGGCTTGAACAGCTCGATTGCCATTTCCTTCGGAAGACCGCACTGATAAATTTTCAGTTCGGGACCAACGACGATAACGGAACGTCCAGAATAGTCAACACGCTTTCCTAACAGGTTCTGACGGAAACGACCGGATTTACCTTTCAGCATGTCAGACAGAGATTTCAGTGCACGGTTACCGGGGCCGGTTACCGGACGGCCTCTTCTGCCGTTATCGATCAGAGCATCTACCGCTTCCTGAAGCATTCTCTTTTCGTTGCGGACGATGATATCCGGAGCACCCAGCTCCAGCAGTCTCTTCAGACGGTTGTTACGGTTGATGATTCTTCTGTACAGGTCATTTAAGTCAGACGTTGCAAAACGTCCGCCGTCCAGCTGTACCATCGGGCGCAGATCCGGAGGGATTACCGGTACGGCATCCAGAATCATCCACTCAGGGCGGTTGCCGGACTCACGGAACGCTTCTACAACTTCCAGACGCTTGATGATTCTCGCACGCTTCTGTCCGCTTGCATCCACCAGTTCATTTTTCAGCTCAACCGCTTCGGTTTCCAGGTCGATGGCCTGCAGCAGCTCCTTAATGGATTCTGCACCCATGCCGACACGGAAACGGTTGCCCCAGGTTTCTCTTGCATCCTGGTATTCTTTCTCGGAGAGAACCTGCTTGTATTCCAGATTGGTGTCGCCCTTGTCCAGTACGATATAGGAAGCAAAGTAAAGCACCTTCTCCAGAACACGGGGGGACAGATCCAGGATCAGTCCCATCCGGCTCGGAATTCCCTTGAAATACCAGATATGGGAAACCGGCGCTGCCAGTTCAATATGTCCCATACGCTCTCTGCGGACGCTGGACTTGGTTACTTCAACACCACAGCGGTCGCAGACAACGCCTTTATATCTGATCTTTTTATATTTGCCGCAGTGGCACTCCCAGTCCTTGCTGGGTCCGAAAATCCGCTCACAGAACAGACCGTCCCGTTCGGGCTTGAGTGTTCTGTAGTTGATCGTCTCAGGCTTTGTTACCTCGCCTCTGGACCACTCACGAATCTTCTCCGGGGACGCAAGTCCGATCTTGATCGCATCAAACGTCATCGGCTGATAAACTTCGTTTTTTGTTTCAGACATCTTGGCACTCCTTTACATATCTTCGATTCGGCTTACTCTTCGTCAAAAGATTCCTCAAATCCGTCGTCTGCAGCATCTTCGGTGTAATCATCATCTGCGTTCACCAGCTCCTGTTTCTCGGAGTCGAATTCCTGCTTCTGATAACCCATCTTGCCCAGATTTTCTTCTTCTTTGTAGTTGTAGCCCTTGGAATCTCCTTCCATCTCATAGCGGTAATCCGTATCGCTGTAATCGACAGTTTCCATGATCTCAACTTCTGTATTATCCTCCCGCAGCACTCTGACATCCAGGCCGAGGGACTGCAGCTCTTTGAGCAGTACCTTGAAGGATTCCGGAATACCGGGTTCAGGGATGTTGTCGCCCTTGATGATCGCTTCGTAGGTCTTGACACGTCCTACTACGTCATCAGACTTCACAGTCAGGATCTCCTGCAGGGTGTAGGATGCACCGTATGCTTCCAGTGCCCAAACCTCCATCTCACCGAAACGCTGGCCACCGAACTGAGCTTTACCACCCAGAGGCTGCTGTGTTACCAAAGAGTAAGGACCGGTAGAACGTGCATGGATCTTATCGTCTACCAGATGGTGCAGCTTCAGGTAATGCATGTGACCGATGGTTACCATGCTGTCGAATTCTTCGCCGGTACGGCCATCCCGCAGTCTTACCTTACCTTCCTTAGAGATCGGAACGCCCTTCCAGAGCTTTCTGTGATCGCGGTTTTCATACAGATAATCCAGAACCTCAGGAAGCAGCTCTTCGCCATGCTTCTCTTTGAATTCATCCCATTCCAGGTTTACATAATCGTTTGCCAGTTCCAGGGTATCCTGAATATCTTTTTCGTTTGCGCCGTTGAAGATCGGGGTTGCTACGTTAAAGCCGAGGGCTTTTGCAGCCAGAGAGAGGTGAATCTCAAGGACCTGACCGATATTCATACGGGAAGGTACGCCCAGAGGATTCAGTACGATGTCCAGCGGACGACCGTTGGGCAGGTACGGCATATCTTCTACAGGCAGTACACGGGAAACGACACCCTTATTACCATGACGGCCTGCCATCTTATCGCCGACAGAGATCTTTCTCTTCTGTGCGATATAGATACGAACCGCCTGATTTACACCGGGAGACAGCTCATCGCCATTCTCTCTTGTAAATACTTTGGCATCTACAATAATACCATATTCACCGTGAGGTACCTTCAGAGAGGTATCACGCACCTCACGCGCTTTTTCACCGAAGATCGCACGCAGCAGGCGCTCCTCAGCTGTCAGCTCGGTTTCTCCCTTGGGAGTTACCTTGCCGACCAGAATATCTCCGGCACGAACCTCAGCGCCGACACGGATAATACCTCTGTCATCCAGATCCTTGAGCGCTTCGTCGCCGACACCGGGAACATCTCTTGTAATTTCTTCCGGTCCGAGCTTCGTATCACGGGCTTCTGCTTCATATTCTTCAATATGGATGGAGGTATAAACATCATCCATAACCAGACGTTCACTCAACAGTACGGCATCCTCGTAGTTATAACCTTCCCAGGTCATGAAACCGATCAGCGGGTTCTTACCAAGGGCAAGCTCGCCTTCGGATGTAGAAGGACCGTCTGCAATTACCTGTCCTGCTTCAACGTGGTTGCCTTTAAATACGATCGGTCTCTGGTTGTAGCAGTTGGACTGGTTACTTCTGGAGAACTTGGTCAGGTGGTATTCGATCTTCTCGCCGTCATCTGCCGTCATACGGATCAGATTGGAGCATACATAATCGATGGTACCGGACTTCTTTGCAACAACGCAGACACCGGAGTCAACGGCTGCCTTTACTTCGATACCGGTTCCGACTACGGGAGCCTCGGTTGTCAGAAGCGGCACTGCCTGACGCTGCATGTTGGAACCCATCAGCGCACGGTTCGCGTCGTCGTTCTGCAGGAACGGAATCAGTGCAGTCGCGACGGAGAATACCATCTGAGGGGATACGTCCATGTACTCGAAAACTGTCTTCGGATATTCGGATGTTTCATCCAGATAACGACCGGATACGTTGGCATTTATGAAATGTCCTTCCTCGTCCAATTCGGAGTTTGCCTGCGCCACATGGTAGTTATCTTCTTCATCCGCTGTCATATATACAACTTCATTGGTTACGCGCGGGTTTTCCGGATCAGTTTTGTCGATCTTACGGTAAGGCGCTTCAATGAAGCCGTATTCGTTGATCTTTGCATAGCTTGCAAGAGAGTTGATCAGGCCGATGTTAGGACCTTCTGGTGTCTCGATCGGGCACATTCTTCCGTAATGGGAGTAGTGTACGTCTCGAACCTCGAATCCGGCACGGTCACGGGACAGACCGCCAGGTCCCAGTGCGGACAGACGACGTTTGTGCGTCAGCTCGCCCAGCGGGTTGTTCTGATCCATGAACTGAGACAGCTGGGAAGATCCGAAGAATTCCTTAACTGCAGCCTGTACGGGCTTGATGTTGATCAGAACCTGAGGAGAAATCTCCTCTGCATCATGAGTGGTCATACGCTCACGAACAACTCTTTCCAGTCTGGAAAGACCGATTCTGTACTGGTTCTGCAGCAGTTCGCCGACCGCACGGATACGACGGTTGCCCAGATGGTCGATGTCGTCTTCGTTACCGATGCCGTACTCCAGATGCATGTTATAGTTAATGGAAGCCAAAATATCTTCCTTGGTGATATGCTTCGGAATCAGCTCGTGCACATTCTTGCGGATTGCTTCTGCAAGCGCTTCGGGATCCTGAGAATACTCTTCCAGAATCTGTGCCAGTACCGGATAGTATACCAGCTCTGTCACGCCCAGCTCCTTGGCATCACAATCTACATAGTGGGTCAGCTCAACCATCATGCTGGAAAGCACTTTGACTTTTCTTTCCTCGGTCTGGATGTACACATAAGGAACTGCGCTGTTCTGAATCAGGTCAGCCAGTTCTGCTGTTACCTTGGTGCCTGCTGTTGCCAGAATCTCACCGGTTGTGGTATCCACAACATCCTCAGCCAGTTCGTGACCGCGGATACGGTTGCGCAGCAACAGTTTCTTATTGAATTTATAACGTCCTACTTTCGCCAGATCATATCTTCTGGGATCAAAGAACATCGCGTTAATCAGGCTTTCTGCGCTCTCTACGCTCAGAGGCTCGCCCGGACGGATTTTCTTGTATAACTCTAACAGACCCTCCTGATAGTTCTCAGAAGTGTCTTTCGCAAAGCTGGCTTCAATCTTGGGTTCATCGCCGAACACTTCGCGAATCTCGTCATTGGTGCCAAGACCCAGGGCACGCAGCAGTACGGTGATCGGTACCTTACGGGTACGGTCCACACGAACGTAAAATACGTCGTTGGAATCAGTCTCATACTCCAGCCATGCGCCACGGTTCGGGATTACTGTACAGGAATACAGCTTTTTACCAATCTTATCATGACCGATGCCGTAATAGATGCCGGGGGAACGCACCAACTGGCTGACAATTACACGCTCCGCTCCGTTGATAACGAACGTGCCGGTCTCGGTCATCAACGGTAAATCGCCCATAAAGATCTCGTGTTCACTGATTTCTTCTTTTTCCTTATTATACAGACGTACCTTCACCTTGAGAGGAGCTGCATATGTTGCATCTCTTTCCTTGCACTTCTCAATAGAATACTTCACGTCTTCTTCACACAGCTCGAAGTCTACAAATTCCAGACTCAGATGTCCGCTGTAATCGGAAATCGGAGAAATATCATCAAACACCTCTTTTAAACCTTCATCAAGGAACCACTTATAGGAATTCTTCTGAATTTCTATAAGGTTGGGCATTTCCAATACTTCTTTCCGTCGTGCATAACTCATACGCATGTTCTTGCCGGTGGCAATTGGACGTATTCTGTTTTTTTCCATTGACACTTCACCCCGTTCTTATCATTGATTTCTTGAAACTATTACTTTTCGGTATCTAAGCAAGTAAATCCATTGCATAAAAAATGGCATACTCTAACACAATAGTGCACACTACAATCTAACACAATCCATTCTGTCTGTCAACTGATATTTTTAAAAAATAAAGCAAAAAAGAATCCTGCGAAGCAGGATTCTCCGCCTGCTGCGGGTCGCGTAAGCGACATTCTACCATTCCGCCGCAGTGCGATCCGCGCGGAGCATTTTTATCGTATGGAAACGAAGTTTCCTATACGATAAAAAGGAAAGGCGTCCGCATTCGCGAACGCCTTTGTGGTAAGATATGGTCTCAATTATTTCAGAGTAACCTTAGCGCCTTCAGCATCCAGCTTCTTCTGGATATCTTCAGCTTCTTCCTTGGAAACGCCTTCCTTCAGAACCTTAGGAGCGCCGTCTACAACTTCCTTAGCTTCCTTCAGGCCCAGACCGGTAACTTCACGAACAACCTTGATAACCTTAACCTTGTTAGGACCAACCTCGGTCAGTTCTACGTCGAACTCGGTCTTTTCTTCAGCAGCTGCTGCTTCGCCGCCTGCTGCTGCTACAACAACGCCTGCTGCTGCGGATACGCCGAACTCCTCTTCGCAAGCCTTTACCAGATCGTTTAACTCTAATACGGTCATCTCTTTGATTGCTTCAATAAATTCCTGAGCGGATAATTTTGCCATTTTAATTTACCTCCGTTTTAAATTATTGTTTTGTCAGCCGCATCTGCGGCTCAGTTTCTTTTTCGGAAAAAAGATTATTCTGCAGCGGGTGCTTCTTCTGCAGGTGCTGCTTCGCAGTTTGCTGCGCCGCCTTTCTCTGCGATCTGATTCAGAACGCGAGCCATGTTGGTGATAGGGGACTGCATGCTGCCCAGCAATCTGGAAATAAGAGCTTCTCTTCCAGGGATCTTAGCGATCTCCATGATTCCTGCTGCATCGTATGCATTGCCTTCTACAACGCCGCCCTTGATCTCCAGCTTTTCAGCTGTCTTAGCGAAATTAGCCAGCTCTCTTGCAGGAGCAGTTGCGTCGGTAGTAGAGATTGCGATTGCGCTGGGGCCTTCCAGATACGGAGCCAGTGCCTCGAAATCTGTTCCCTTGAACGCAAAGTTCATCATTGTGTTTTTGTACACCTTGTAAGTAACACCAGCTGCACGAAGCTGCTTACGAAGTGCGGTATCCTGATCAACGGTCAGACCACGGTAGTCTACCAGAACAACAGACTGCGCATCTTTCACTGCTTCAGCGATCTCTGCTACTACAGGTGCTTTCAGTTCAACTTTTGCCATTTTCTTACCTCCTTTTAGATTCTTCTGCCGAATAAAAGAAGTTGTTCGTACAAAAAAACCTCTCTATCCAAAGACAGAGAGGGAAATTCATCGCATTTCTTTCACTCCTCGGCAGGCGTTTCTTCTTACACCGGTTATCCGGTACCTGCTGTCTTCGGCACGGTCTCAACGACCTTGTTTACATTAGCATAACAGGAAGGGGTTGTCAAGGAGTTTTTCTATTTTTTTATTACAGTTCACTCGTACCTTCTTGTAAGCAGATTTCACGCTTGCATGAAAATCTGCTTACAAGAAGGTACGAAGGGAGCGCCATTTTATGAGCAAAAATGAGCTGCGAAGCAGCGGAGAGCGTCGAAGACGCGCTTTTGCGAATGGCGCGGGTGAACTGTAACCTCGTGGAGCGAGGCAGCAGATTTCATGCTCGCATGGAAATCTGCTTACAAGAAGGTACAAAGGGAGCGCCATTTTATGAGCAAAAATGAGCTGCGAAGCAGCGGAGAGTGTCGAAGACGCGCTTTTGCGAATGGCGCGGGTGAACTGTAACCTCCCGGAGACTTTCCGCGGTAAACTACTGTTTCACCGCATGTTCTTCGGCATCCACCCGTGGCTCCAGCAGCGGCACAGGTCCCAGCTGTCCAGGCTCGTTGTGTACATCGGTTCCTGTCTGTCGCGGTAGAGCTGGTAATTCCAGTAAAACGAGCCTGCTGCGTTGCAGTCGTCCCAGGTTTTTAACTGCATCCGCGCAACCCTCCGGTAGACCTTTTTACGCCATGCTTCGTCTTTTTCATAGGAAGATTTCCCATAGCGATCCGCCACGCGGTTACACAGGCACCACTCCCCCACCAGCACCGGTGTATAGCGTCCCGCCCGTCGAATCTGGCGTTCGTAAAAGCGTAAAAGAAGCTGATACGGCAGCAGATTATGGAAATGCAGAAAGCTGTCCAGCACCCACAGATAAACGTGAACATCCAACATGACATTTTTCATACCGTTTTTTACAAAAAAATCTTTCCAGCGGCTCAGCCGGAACCCGTCATGAAACACGATCAGCTTCTCCGGAGCCATGACCGCCCGAAGCGTTTCATAGGCTTCTTTATAGAAGGTTTTCAGGAAACGCATGGGCACATGGCTGCTGCCGATCGCTTCTCCCTGATCGAGCGCCTGCTTCCGGCTCGGTGCAAACAGATAGACCCGAAAGCTGATGGGCTCGTTAAGCACTTCGATGCCAAGCAACCCTTTCCGATGCCCGTAACGCTTTCCCAGCCGTTCTAACACATATAATACATAAGCGACCTCTTTCTGATTCCGGTGCCATTTGCAGACGCCTGTGATGCCGCCGTTGTCATAGCTGTTCTGTCCGCCCGGCACGGTATGCAGATCGATCAGCACCTTTAACCCATACTTTTCCGCATAGTCCATCGCCTGATCGACATATTCGATGCAGCCGGAATATGGTTTTCTGTCTCCGAACACGAAATATGGAACCGGCAGGCGCACCGCGTTAATGCCATGCGCAGCGATTTTTGCAAAATCCGCTTCTTCGATATAGGTATCCCTGTGTTTTTTCATCAGCGGACGCAGCTTTTTTGCCGGAACCTTGCGGTTTAGCCAGACCTCGTCCTCCGCGCAGTTTTCCTCGAACAAAAACGGCTGCATCCATTTTTCCAGAACAAGCCAATTGCCAAGATTTACGCCAACGATTTTTTTCCGTTCCTCTGACATAGCTCTGCCCCCTGCGTCAGTTCTGACAGAAAATCTGCTCCTCCGTAACCGGCTTGTAGCAGCTCAGTGTCTTGCTGTCCAGATCGGTTCTATGCATGTCTACTGCGCTGATCTGGTGGTTGTCATAGGTTGTATAATAGTAAATCCCTTTGGAAGCGTTGCAGCAGGACGTGTAAATCGTGATCTCATACTTTCCCTCCGCCACCTCGCAGCAGCCTCTCTGCTGATCAACCGAACCCAGAATGTGGAAAAACTGGCTGACGCTTTCTTTTTCAGAATCCCCGGAAACGGAATTGCATTTCACAAACGCCACGCGCGCAAATCTCGACTCCGAAGAGAGATCTCCCGGAAGCCCCATCGCACCCATACCCCTGCTGTAGCTTGTAAACGGAATCTGACCGGAAAATCTGTGCTCCGGCTGCTTCGGAGATAATCCTGCATAGTTATTTAACTGGAACATCTGCATCGGAAAGGGCGGGTTATTCGTCAAAACTCCTGCCGGATTGTCATAGACCTGCAGCCCGTCCTTCGTGCATTCCAGCGTTATCGCCCCACTTGCATCCGCAATGATCCAGTGCAGCTGTGCAGCAGGAAAATCTCCAAAGGGCGTTCCGACCAGATTCATCTTTGCAAGCAGTTTTCTGACCTCCTGCAGATTGGCACACTGTCCAAGCACCCATGGAATCAGCTCGTACTGCGCCACATTTTCTCGTCCTTCTTCCACTTTCTGATACACTGCGTTGCCGACAAAATTCAATCCCGCCATGCCGACACCCTTTTCATTGACCGCATCATAGTACAGCGGGTATCCATCCGCCACATGTGCCATACCGATCATCCCATAATGCGCATCGCATTTTCCCATATGGCAAAAATCCAACGGAAATTTACGCGGTGTTACCACAATCTCGTCTCCATAAGAAAACTCATAATCCAGCGTCCTGCCGAAATAAAAGTCTTTTGTCTGATACGTTGCTGCTGTACACATAATTTTCTCATCCTTTCTTTGTCACAAATCCGTCCCCATCAATCGTTACGCCCGGAGAAATCTTTCTCATATAGGAAAGCACGCGCTCCTTTTCCGTCCCGTGCAGCATCGTTACGCTGCAGTCCTGCTGTCTGCCCGGAATAAACTGCAGGCTCTTAAAGCCATTTGCATCCAGCGTCAGCTTTACCAGACAGGTATCCTGTGCTTTGGAATTAAACAGAAAGTTTCCAAGGCTGTACATCACCGGTGTATCCTCACAGTAACCGAACTGCTGCAGCACATGCGGATGATCTCCGATGATCAGATCCGCACCTGCATTCGAAATTTTGACCGCCTGATCCTTCTGTGCCCAATCCAGCTGATCCGTAGCTTCCGTTCCCCAATGAATATAAACGATCACATAGTCACTGACCTGTTTGGCATTTGCAACTACCTCTAACAGTTTGTCCACATTCCAACAGCGAAATACACCCGGACTGTTCTGCGTCGCTTCCTTTGTATCCGGATTCTCTGTCCGCTCGATCTGCGTTGCGGCAACAAATGCGATCTTCTGGTCATTTACAATAAAATAAACCGGCTTGATCGCTTCTTCCAGATTACGCCCCGCGCCGACATAGGGCATTCCGATTCCATTTAAGGTATCCAGCGTATCCAGAAACGCTATCTTGCCGTAGTCATACGCGTGATTGTTCGCCAGAGAAACGATGTCAGCCCCCATGTCAAGCAGATAGGATGCATATTCCGGCTTGGCACGGAACGTGAATTTCTTGTTTTCTGTCGGAGTTCCGCGGTCGCTGTAGGGAAATTCGTTATTTACCATAAAAATGTCCGCACTGCGCATCACATCCAGCATTTCCTGCGAAATGCTGCCCTCAATGCCCCTGCCGCGCTGGTTCATTTTTACCTTGACCGCATAATGGTCGTCGAACAGAATGTCCCCCGCAAACACAATCGTCGTTTCATTCGGGCTTGCCGCCGTTTTTGCATAAATATTCTGCTGCCGACACAACGCCTCATCTGCAAGCAACGCGTCGTATTTTCCTACGGGCTTTGCCGACTGTGCACTCGCCAAAACGCTTTCCGCCGCCTGAACATCTTCCACAAGGTTCGCCAGCTGGCTTTCCAGCTTCACCGCTACAAGCTGTGGGCTTCCAACAGCCCAGATCATGCTGCAGCCCAAAACTACGCTTCCGAGCGCAATCGTCAAAATCAGCGTAATCAGAAAAATATGGCTTCCATGTCTTTTTCTTCGTCTTTTTTCGATCATAGCTCCTCACTTTTCCTGTAAACATTTTACTGCAGCAACTGCCAGATCATGATTCCAATCCAGAATGCGCCATACAGTAAGATTCCGGGATTTCCAATCATGACCGCCGCTTTCTTTTTACCTAAGGAAGCAACTTTCTCTTCCGGTGCGCAGCATACAAACTTTTTACGGTTCAGCCACGTCAGAATCAGTCCGGCTCCTGCCATCATCAGAATCAGTGACGCATAAGAGCCGAAAATGAACATTCCGACAATTCCGTTCCCCAGATCCGCCAGAACCGCCAGATTCTTTGTATTTAAAAATTCCGTCAATGTTTCCATCGTATCCATATAGCCCGTCACCCGAAGCATCCATGTGCCGAGGGAAGAGCCGATAAAATTGATCGCCATATGGAGTCCGATGGTATATCGCAGTTTTCCGGTTTTTACATATATAAATCCCAAAAACAGGCCGAGCAGGAATGCATAGGAAAACTGATTCAAATTTCCATGGAACAGTCCAAAAAACAGTCCGGAGGCAAGCACCGCCGCAAGCTCTCCATATTTTACAATCCGCTCCGTCAAAAGCTTCCGAAACAGCAGTTCTTCTGCCGTCGGCGCGATCAAAACTGCAATAATAAACGTCACCCGCGGATTCAGCTGCATCACCGTCGATACCAATGGATTATCAACGCCGGTTCCTTTTACCATTCCGATCCCAAAGGTCAGCGCCGTCCCGATCAGGTTTCCTGCGTACATCAGACCGTAGCACATGAGAAATGCTATGATCCACTGTCCTGCGGTCATTTTCCTTTCTTCGATCTTCTGGGCCGGAATTCTGCTGACCAGCCAGCCCATAAACGGCATGGAAATCCCATACATCGTCAGCATCAGTACGATAAACGAACCGTTTGCATCCGCCATTACACCCGGCACGAATTTTTTACCGACCATCGACGCCAGAAACTGTACAGCATATATTACAATCGATCCTGCCAGATAAGCAAAACCAATTTTCGAAAAGTGTCTTCTGATTTTTTTTCCATAATTCTCCCTCCGGACATCTCCCGGACTTTTTGCTACAGTTATTCCCTTGTATCTAACATTGTGACCTGTTTTAGGCGGTTTGTCAACCACAGTGGGCGGAAGCCAAAACCAGGCGGCATGCTCCTGATTCGGACAGCATACCGCCTGGTTTTCTTCTATATTTAAAAAATGTTTCTGGATTTTTTCCTCCCGCCGGAACAAGATTTCTACAGCTTTCGCACGTTGTACTTTTAGAATTTCACACACACTTTCTCACAAACTTTTTCCAGGGCTTGATCCCCATCAGGCACAGAAGCGTACCGCACAGTGCGGCGATTGTCCAGAACAGGATAACTAAGTTCCAGCCACTCTTATCCGCAATCCATGCAATCCCATAGCTGGAAATTGCGCTGCCCACATAGGTGCAGGAGTTTACCAGTCCGGAGATAAAACCGACACGGTTGAACTTTTTGAAGAACGGCGGAATCATACTGACCAGAATCATATTGACGCCGTGCATGCAGCCCGTAATCAGTGCAGACAGAAAAACGGACAACACTGCATTGCCGTTTGGCATCAGCCATAATAGAAACGCTGCCACAAATCCGGGAGCAAAGATTGCCATCCCACAGCGCAATTCGTTGTGGATCAGCTTCCGATTGATCAGGGATGCGATCTGTGAACACATAATACCAAACAGAGGCAAAGCAATACCGGTCAGGATCGAAATAGAGCTTGCCAAATGAAAGGTTTCGGAAATATAGCTTGGCATCCAGGTCGTAATACCGTCACGCAAAATGCCCTGCATCATAATTGCAAGCATGATAATTGCAAGCATCGGCGCGGTTTTTTCCGGTAAGGGAATTGTTTTTTGCAAAGCAGATGTATTTTCTTCCAGGCTTGTGCCATTTTCCGTGCCCGCATTGCCACGGGAGGCACCTGCAGTTGCCTTCGTAAAGCTCCCTGCAGAACCCTTCTGCATTCTTTTTTCCGCAGAACCGATGGCTTTTATCCACGCAAATGCAAAGAGGACCGCACAGCCTGCACAGAGGAAAAACAGGCTTCTCCAGCCTTTCCATACAATGCAGACAGGTGCAAACAGATAAAGGAAGATCGTGCCGGCAAAAGATCCCCAGCTGACCCAGACGCAGCTTTTCTTATAGGTATCCTGGTCAAGATAATCTGACAAAAGCCGAACCATCGGAGGCCACATCAGTGCCTGGGCAAAACCGTTGATACACCAGAAAACAAGCATCGCGGCCGGTCTTGAAAACAGTGGAACGCAGACATTCATACCTGCAGAGACCATCAGTCCGATAAACATCAGATAGCGCGGCTTGATCCGGTCTCCGAGCCATCCGCTGATCAATTGTCCGATACCATAGGTCACGAAGCTTCCGGTTACCGCCATGGATGCTGACATTTTCGTGATTCCTTCTGAATTGACAATTTCCAGAAGCACTGTGCCGTAGTTGATCCGTGTAATGTAGCTGACAAAATATGCAGCAACACAAAATCCGATTAATATTCTTTCCGCCTGATGATCCTGTTGTTTCACTGCTTCTGCTCTCCTCTGATCATTTCTATTCCGTTTTCCTGATAGAGCTCCAGGATTTCTTTCCGCAGGCCGCTGTCCGTGACAAATGTTACGGCTTCGTTGACATCCGCAAGCTTTAGCAGCGCGCTCTTTTCAAACTTGTCACTGTCCGCCAGAAAAACACTCCGATCCGCATGCTTCATCATCGCCCGCTGTAAATGGTACAGCTCCTGATCATAGTCCATTATGCCGTTCTGCAGAGAAATAGCGGATGGAAACAAAAATGCTGTCTTTGCATGAAACTGTTCCAGCATTTGCAATGCCCACTGCCCGCAGAATGCATTTTCATCCCGAAGATATGCCCCTGCACACAGATAGAGGGTAAATCCTTCTTTTTTCTTCAGTATCTCAAACACATGCAAGGAATAGGTAATCACTGTCAGCCGTTCAAACTCTTCTGCAAGCATTTTTGCAAACGCTATCGCAGTGCTTCCGGAATCCACCATCAGCACATCTCCTTCCCGGATCAGGCCTGCAGCATACCCGGAAAGCTCTTCCTTCTTCTGCGGATTTTCTTCTGTCCTTTCTTCCAGCCGGTGATATTGCTTTGCCACAGCTATGCCGACTGCACCGCCGTGTACCCGATGCAGACAATCCTGCCGTTCCAATTCCAGAAGATCTCTGCGGATCGTCTCAACTGACACACCAAACTGCTTTGTGAGTTCGTGAATCCGAACTGCTCCGTTCCTCCTGATCTGGCTTACGATCTGTTCCTGTCGTTCGATTGCAAGCATCCCTTTTCCTCCTGAAAGCTCAACATGTTTCATTTCTTTTACAAGATCTTTACACATAATAACATATAAATCCACGTAATACAACATTATTCCTCGTTTTTCCACATCCTCTTTTTTTCTGAAGGCGCAGACATGGACCGAAAAAATCCCAGAAGTCCTTTGCCGTAAAACAGCAATTTCATATGAAAAAAACAGCAAAAGCAGGCTAGCTGTTTTTACTGTTTTCAGGTATGATGAAGAAAAAGAGAACACGATTCTTTTTTCATAAAAAGTAGAAAAGGAGTAATCACATGATCAGAGTAACTGTATGGAATGAGTTCCGCCATGAAAAAGCCTCCAAAGAGGTTGCAGCCATTTATCCGAACGGCCTGCATGCAACAATTGCCGAGTTTCTTGGCAAAAACGACGACATCGAATGCCGTCTGGCATGTCTGGATGATCCCGAGCACGGTCTGACCGACGACGTTCTGGACAACACTGACGTCCTGATCTGGTGGGGCCATATGGCTCACGATCAGGTATCCGACGCGGTTGTAGATAAGGTTCAGGATCACGTTCTGCGCGGCATGGGCCTGATCGTCCTGCATTCCGGACATTTTTCCAAGATCTTCAGAAGACTGATGGGAACCAGCTGCAGCTTAAAATGGCGTGACGGTGCCAGAGAACGTCTCTGGTGCGCAAATCCCGGTCATCCCATTGCACAGGGTCTTCCGGAGCACTTCGAACTGGACGTGGAAGAGATGTACGGCGAATTCTTCGATATTCCCGAACCTCTTGAAACCGTATTCATCGGCTGGTTCAACGGCGGCGAAGTATTTAGAAGCGGCGTAACCTTCCGGCGTGGTCTTGGCAACATATTTTACTTCCAGCCCGGACACGAAGCCAACCCGACCTTCCATAATGAAAACATTCAGAAGGTCATCACCAACGCAGTTCGCTGGGCAGCACCTGCTACCAAAAAGTCCGAAATCATCTGCCCTTGCGTAGAGCCCCTGGAGAATGTGTGAATGGTCTGATGGCTGATAAAATTCATAGGACGCATTTTCCTATGAAACAATAGAATGCACGC
>ULUC01045796.1_pt1 | contig 21690 bp, 19 predicted proteins | sample 1958151 | NCBI WGS metagenome assembly ULUC01 (sample SAMEA4835750, study PRJEB28245) | human gut metagenome | biome: gut microbiome; material: fecal sample | place: Denmark | collected 2008
CGTTCACTGTCCTTAAACAGCAGTGCGCTGTCGGGCAGCGAGGCGATATCCACATGCAATTGCTGGCCTATTTCGGTCAGCAGCCGCCGGTCTATCCACCCGACAGGCATCCCCCCGATACTGTCGGCGTCGAGTTTGGGCCGGTCCGCCACAAGCACGCATCCTTTGTCTGACGATGCCTGATAAGGATACACAATGCCGTAGAACGGGATTCTGCCCGCTTCCTGTGTCAGGTCGGTATCTTTGAACAGTTTTACGGAATCATCGACGAAATACGTTTCCGGTTCAGCCAGTGCCGCACTGTCGGCCGGCATCACCACCTGCTTGTTCTTGAAGCCCGTAGCTATGTCGGTCACACCGCTTCGGGTCAGCAACAGGTTGTCCCGGTTGATCCATCCGCAATACCGGGCCTGCTTCCACTCTTTCAGCCTTCCGTTTTTCAGGATGGCGGGGTCATACTGGATCAACTGAAGCCAGTCGCCTTTGCGCTTGATGACCAGAAACGCATCCATATAGTTCACGGGGCGCATTTCATTCTTCCCGCTCGGACTCAGGTAGGTTGTCCCCGGCTCGTTGGCAAAGACAATCCACGGGTCATGCTTGAACAGCGACAGGCTGCGGGGGACTTTCGCGCCTTCGACGGAATAGTTCCGTACATATTCGCGGGGGACATTCTTCACGCGTGTAAAACGGTGTACCGGTCCGCAGGCCGCCAGACAGATAATGCTTCCGCAAATCCATCCTCTTTTCAACAGGATTGACAAACAGTTCTTTTTCATGCCTCACATTACTTTTTTGATTCGGAAAAACGTTCGTGCTGCGTCACCATCAGTTGCATCACGCATTCATTGCTCAGGTTATCACCCATATCCACAAACACCTCGTCGATGAGGGTCTTCCGACGGGCAATGATTTTCAATCCCTGGCAATAGGAGTAGAAGTCATTCTTTTTGTTATTGTTGACCGTCACCGCAATGTCCGGATTTCCACAGAGGTACTTCTTGAGGATATAGTTGTAATGGACATTGAACGGCTTGCCGTCCACGATGGCCTGCAAATGCTCGCGGATGTCGTTGCCGATAACGACAAGCACGTCCGTCGAGTCGTTCTCCGCATATTGCGGAAAAACCTCAATGGTGTGCCGGACCGGATATTGGGTCTCTTCCGTGGTCAGCAGTACCTCGTACCTGCCCGCCTCGGAGTAGGCATAGAGCGGATTCTGCTCCCGTGAGTCCACAATACCCGATTCACCGAACTGCCAGCGCCATTCCCTCGACGGCCCGTACCCCTTGAATGAAATGATTTCACCCTGGAAGGCGGTCGTCGGCGCCTCTATCTTGACCAGCTGGTCGCTTCCGTAATTATTGGCCCGTCTGTTCACCTTGACGATTTGCTTCTTCTCCAGCGAATGGTCCACCTGAAGGCGGACCTGGTAACGCCCCGGTTCCTTGAACACGTACTGGCCGCTCCGTTCATGCGAGACATCCCCGTTGCCGAACTCCCACAGCCAGGAGCTCGCGTTGTGGGTGCTGTCCGCATAATGAACGGCTTCCCCGACTTCCACCTCGATGGGCGTCAGGGTCATCCGTACGATACGGTTGGAAAAAAACAGCCGGATCAGCACGGCGACAAGCACACACAGCAGCATCGCTGCAACTACAAACAGAATCTTTCTGGTACGAATTTTTCCCATGGCGTCATTTGTTTTTAGTTCCCGAGCGCAGGTCTTCCTCTTTCTTCCGCAAGCCGATCTCGCACTCCTCCAGATTGGCTTTGAACAGGCGTATGTTTTGTTCGATGCTCCACAGCTGTTTCTTGTCCGACAGCCACATGGCATAAAAATCGGCGATATGCATGAACAGCTTGTACCGTTTGTCCCAGCTGTTCCTTTCGTAGGTGTTCCGCAGGTTGTTTATCAGGTAGTGGATGTCGTCCTCCTCGTATTGGGCATACACGCCGGGCTGGAAAGCCTCTATCTTCCGGAACAGGGAGTCCACGGGCATCTGGCTTTCGGCCTGTTCCTGCTGGAAGTCCTTGATACGGTCCATCTTGATTTTCACAAGCTCCTTCTGCTCGAACATCCTGAAGTCCGAATTCCACATGAAGATGGCAAGGCAGCACGCCACGGTCGTCAGGAAAAAAAACAGGAATACGTATGCGTGTCCCATAAGGATTTCCCGTTTGTTCAGTGTTTTTCTATTATTGTCCATCATAGCGTTCTCATTGTTTGTTATTGGGTCCCACACTCAGGCTGCGCCGTGTCTTCCAGTTGTCCTGGATGCACTGCATCAGGTCTTTTTTTACCATCTCCTCCTGAATGTTCAACAGGCGGATGGAATCCTTCACCCCGAGGAATATGTTGATATTTCCCAGCAGCCGGCTGTAAAGCCTGCAATCCTTGGCATCCATGCCCTGGATATCCTTCAGCAGGTTCATCTTGCGTGTGCTGACCACACTTTGCAAAAGCACGTCGTTGATCTTCGGCGAGGTGTTCATCAGTTTCATGTATTGGTACACGGAATCCACGCTGTTTGCCAAGGCGAGTTCCCTGGCATAGACATGGTCGTATTCCAGCGTCTGCTCCGTAATCCGTTTCACCTCCGTGCCGGAGGTTTTGAGGAAACAGGCAAAGATGGTTACCGCAAGCACGATACAGCTTGTCAGGTAGCCGGAGAACCTCAGATAGGCCTTTCTCACTTCGGTGTTATTTTTCGGTTTCATGTCGGATGATGTTTTGTTTCTTTATAAATAAGTACTGATTCCCAGGTACGCACACTGTCCGTCCGGTGTACCCAGCCGGAAACGGGCGTCCTCCTGTTGGATGATATAGCGGACTTGTACCTCCTTGTCCGATGGCAGGAACAGCTCCATGAGGGCGTTCAATATCCGGTTGTTGGCGGCTCCCGGGAAAAAGGTCTCCATTTTCCGGGCGGACAGGGGGCCGATTTCCAGCAGCAGCCGGTATGTGCCGTCGGCAAAACGGTTCCCCGCCACCATCGTGTCGCCCAAAAGGCACCGGCCTAACCGGGGGACAAGACCGGGAGGCGCCTCTGTCACGCATTTGTCGCCTCTCTTCAGGTGGACAGGCACCCCGGTCAGGATGCTCATGCACTCGCCCGTCTTCGCAAGGCTGGCGGTAATCTGTTCCAGATAGGGCAGCAGATGGACGAGCATGACCGCCAGATGGAGCGGCAGCAGCTTGAGCACCGGCCACTGTCCGGAGAAGATGCTCACAAAGTCGGCGTGCACGTTCATCTCGTCGATACGGCGCTCCTTGTTCTGGAAAGCGACCAGCAGATGGTCCAGCGAGATTTCAAAAGGCTTGAAAAAACGCCGGGCGAAGAATTCCTCCTCGCGGTGGATGCGGATTTCATCCAGTACCTGTTCTTTCGACACTTTCCCCGACTGATGGAGATTCTTGTGGAAGATGCCTTCCGGAAGGGCGTCGTAAATGCTGCGCCTGTTCACGTGGAGATACAGATAATCCGTCAGGTCGTAATGGGAGTATTCCGAGCGTATTTCCTGGATATCCTTCGAGAAGCCGCGACGCATGTCGCCCCGTCTGGAGATAAGGGTGCGTTCCGCGTCATATCCGCCCTCCTTCAGCCCGCTGGCCACCACTTCCGCCTTGAAGTCGGTATCCGGCTGGTTGAACAGATGGGGGCGTTCCTCAAAACATACGATTTTGTCTGTCTCTTCTGCCATGGTTGTTCTTGTATGAATTATCAGTCCAATATGTTCCAGCGTGACTCGTTCGTCTCCTTCGGTTGTCTGGAGCGTTCGGCAACCACGATGTTTTCCTTGTGCTTGCCGATGTATTCCAGCCGGCTGAGCGTGGTCCACAGGTCATTGAACTGGTACAGGAAACGCTCCGCGGTTATCATCAGCGGACGGATGTTCTGGTGGTTGTACAACAGGCCGCTGTTTTCCCGCAACAGCCCCTCGTAAGCGCCGGGATTGATGCCGTTCCACTCGTTGAAATATTTCAGCAGGTCCTCCTTCTCCTCCTTGTTCATAAATCCCAGGCAGACATACAGGCGGTGTGCCAGCGTGGAGAATACGTTCAGGAAACGGAGGGGCGGATAATACTGCCCTTCGTTACGGTAGGAGAAATAGATGTCGGATATGAACAGCATGACATGGCGGCACAACATGCCGATGTTCACGGCAAGCGGGGTCTGCTTCTCCGCATTCTCCACCTTGGCGAGAATATCCGACGAGGCTTTCTCGATGGAATCGACCAGCTGCCCGAATTTCAGATAGTAGTTTTTCAGGTCCGGATGGCTGGACATGCTGGTACAGGGAGGGATGAAGTTCCCGTCCACCTCGCAGCGGTTCCCGTTTTTGCGCAGGCGGCCGATTACCAGGAAGTGCCTTCCCAGGTTGTTGCCGTCAATCTGCCCCGTCGGAACGACGCTCAACGCGTAGTTGGGCAGCGCGTCAGGCTGGCGGGGGCTGGTCTCCTTTTCATCCGGGATGCCCGAAGGCAGACGCTCGAAAGGGTCTGCCATCAGAATGACATCCCACCGCTGATCCTTATCCTCCGTCTCGTCAATGGCGATATGGAAACTGGCGGTCAGCTCGTCGTCTCCCCCCGCGTCATAATCTATCAGGTAGCCGCCGGCGGTAAGGGCGAGGCAGCGTTTCAAACGGACTTCCAGAGTGCCCGTGACAAGTTCCGTGATGCTGAAATCACCGGAAACGGCTTCTCCTTTCCTGAAGGGGAGCAGCCCGTAATTGGCACGGTTCAGCTGGAATGACTGGTATTCGCACAGCCGGTCCGTGAAATGGTCCTCCAGCTGGATAAAATGCTTCTTGTTGACCGGCATTCCGTCCGCCCAGTTTACCAGCGGATATCTCTTTCCCGATTTCTGTTTTCCTGTATTCATCATGTCTGTTTTTTTAATATTCCTTGTAATTCACTATTTCGTTCGCCACGCGCTTGGCTATGATCACATCATGGCTTTTCAGCCGGTTCTCGGCAAGCGTGACGTCCGGGTCTATATAGAACCTTCTCTTGAAAAAGGAGGATTTGGTATAGAACACCCATTCGTAATAGGCGCCGCCGTCATTCTGATAGACTATCGGGGAGGACGGCGATTTGAGGTTGCAGTCGTCAATCATGCGCTGGAACCAATGCCCGAAAATGACATCTTCGGACGCCTTGCCGGTAATACGCTCCGCGGCGGGATCGTCCACCTTGCGGAAAATTTCCACATCCACCACGATGCTCCGCTCACGGTTGATGTACAAGGAGTCCGAATCATACTCTTCCGAATACTTCCAGACCTTGTATATTTCAAGGGGTATGTCAAAATAGCTGTTTACCGTCTGGGTGTACAGGAGTGGGAAGACGAAAGGCAGCAGGCAGGTGGAGGCCCAGATGCCGTACTGGAGTTCGTTGCAGAGGTTGAACACTACGGAGAAGAGCCCCGCGCCCAGCAGCACGACTGTAACCGTCAGCAGGCACCGGATACCGAAAGAGGGTGTCTCCTTGCCCGAAGCGAACACTTTCCGCAGCAGGAACCGGTTGTAATACCCGGCGGTCCAGTACAGGATGGCAAGCAGGACATAGATGTAGGGCATGAAGCTGTAGTCCATGAATCCAGACAGGGCGGGCAGGGCAAGTACAATGCCGCACAGCAGCAGATAGACAATCAGTTTCTTATTGTTGAGCAGCTTGTTCTTCCGTGCGATAAAATAGGCTGCAATCCCGAAAATCACAGTCAGTACGGGCATCAGCAGGTACGATGAAATCAGATGTTGGGTGACAGGGTCCATAAGTTCTATGTTTATGCGTTATTGTATTCGATGAATATGCGGTAATTGAATGTGTCCGGCGAGCAGGCAGACAGTCTGGTGTGCAGACTGTCTTTCATCTGTTTTTCCTGCGACGGCCCGTCCAGCTTCGTTCCCAGGACCAGATGCACTTCTTTGGTGCGTATCAGCCCTTCGGTGGGAACTGGGCTGATTTCCACCCCGTTGCGGATTTCTGTCCGCAACAGAAGCTCGCCAAGCTCTTTCTTGCAGAAGCTGGCTATGTCGTTTTGCGTCAGCACACGCCCGTGTGAAATAATCCCGTATTTGTAGATATCGATCAGCTCCCGGTTCTTGGGGGCTTGCTTCCCGCCGTAGGTGGTACTGACAAGCGCGAGTGTCTTCGGGTCCAGATAGGTGGTGGCGTATGGCGACAGCTCCACGCCGGCCTGTATTTGGTTGCCGGTCTCGCAGTGGGTGGTCCAGTATTTCACGGTGACCTGCCCTTTGCCGGACATTTGGTCGATCATCAGGTAATAGGGTGTCTCCCTGTATTCGTTCATGTTGTCGGTTGCCTGTTTCAGCTGCGCCGTCAGTTGCTCCATCTGGCCGGCGAGCGCTTGCAGCTTGACACTCGAAACGGCATGGAAGGCGTGGGTCTCGTCATCCAGCAGGTCCAGCAGATAGCCGAGCAGTTCCTTGGCGGAGCGGGAGTCAAAACGCTCGCAGCCTCCCTTGCGGATGGAATAGGTGCCGTAACTCTCCGTGGAACCGGGTACCGGATACTGGAGTTCATGATAGCTCTTTCCGTCCGAGTCCTTCACGCTGTGCACGGACAGCAGGGACTCGTAATTGCCGGTACGCAGGGGAATCACCCTGAACGTGTCTTCGAGGGAGGTGGTTTGTTCGTGCAGCAGCTTGTTTTCCACAGGCACGATGTTGATGCCCGCATGAAGCTCCTCCAGGATTTCCGGAGTGAAATGGGCGGGGAATACGATTTTCACCCACACCAGCTTCTCTTGCATCTTTTCCCGCACACGCTCCCCGAAACAGGAAGACAAGGCTTTCGGCAGGGGCTCCTTGTCAACCTCATTGAGGGGGACCGGTTGCGAAACCCGCAGGAAATGCTTGTTGTATAGATCCATCACCTCCTTGTCTATGACGGACATCACATCATAGTTCCGGAAGAAGGCACGGGTGGATTCCTCCGGCAACCGGCTTTTCTCATAGATGCCAGGCTCCATCCGGATGGGGGTTCCACCGGCGGACCATTCCGTGCACGGAAGCAGGAACAGGTATTCATAGCTTTCGGTAAGGTTGGGGAAGTCAAGATAGAAAGAAATGTTTTCCAGGTCTGTCAGCGAGTCGTCCACCGCCAGGCCGAGCCACACCGTGCGTGCGGGCGTCCTTGTTTCCGTACGGGCAATCATGGTTTTCGACAGGGTATGGTCCACCTGATAGAGAATGTCGTCACACACCATGTATTTCACATCGGCTTTGTGCAGCAGGGTGTCACAGGCCGGATAAAAGGAAATGCTTCCGGCGGACAGCTTCTGGGTCAGCAGGTCATTCTCATAATACATGCCCGACTCTTTCGTTATCAGGTAGCCGGGTTCGATGGGAGAGGCATGCACGACACCATGCGCGGGAAGTGCCGAGGTCAGTATGTCCGGTGTCAGAATGCGGGCGTTTTTTTCCAGCAGCCGCGTCTCGATGGCCGTGAAGTCTTCCCCCAGCATATACAGTTCGTTGGACAGCGCCTCAAGCATCAGTTTGACGACAGGGTCAAAATTTTCCGCTTTCTTGATTCCCCAGAATGCCGCCGCGTATTTCAGCATACGGTTCCTGATCTGCTCCTTGTTATATTTCTCCATACTCATACGCTTGTCATCGGGTTGAAATGGGTCCTAAATAAATCACATAGTAAAAACAACGCTTCTCTCCGGTATGCACCAGATTGCCATAGACATATACCTGTACGCGTTTTTTTATGGTCGAAGCCTCGAACACATTGTCCTGCCGGGTGGTATCGTCGATAATGACCCGGACGTTCACATTCGTAAGACGCTTCTCGTACCGGGTGATGGCTTGGGTGATATAGTCGGAAAACTGCCCTTCCCAGCGGGTATGCGAAATGATACTCTCAAAATCAAGATAAAAAATCTCGCAACCGAACTCCTTGTCAAAGGCGTGTTCCCCGGGAGCCGTGTCAATCAGCATCTCGATGAACTGGTCGATGGACTCTATCTCCGTACAGGACGCGAGGCGGCTGTTTTCCACATCCTCGCTGAGCAAGGCTCCAAAATCCAGAGGCAGTTTGCAAAATTTCGTTTCCATACTTGTCAGCGCCATTCGTTATTCTCAAATTCGTCGTCACTGAATTGCAATATCCTTGCGGCAAACAGGAGTGTGATGCTGCTTTTTTGGTTCATACGGTCAACCTTACGCTGCAAACGGATGCAGTTCCCTTCCACAAAACGCAGGACGAATACGGCTTCCTGGTCCGGTTTGTCTTTCCGGTAGACCCGCAGGTCACCGTCCTCGCATGGTTGGCTGTAGGCACCCCACCGCAGCAGACCGTCACCCGGCATACCCACAAGGGTACAGGTAATGAAACCGCCGTATGCCTCACCTTCCGGCAATCCGTCACGGTCGGTATTCCGTTTGAATTGCAGGTCAAATTCTTCTACTGTGTATGTCTCATGACATACGGACAGCTTCATCGCATAACGGTCATTCACCGTTCCGGGCTCTTTCCGTTTAAACAAGGCAGCAAACCAGTTCATAATCTCATTTCAAATTTAGGTGACACGAATCGCCGGCTTCCATTTCCCTGAAATGGATAAGCAGCGAGGTACAACTCTCTTTTACGGTCGAATGCACATGGAAATCCAGACATTGGGCTCCCTTGAACCTGATTGTTTCCTTCGGTGTTCCCAGCTTTCCTGAGGTGTTCATCACTTCCCCGCTTTTCAGGATGCGTGAATTGAACATCCATTCCAGCAACTCCTTCGAGGGAAATCCGGCTATGCTTACCTGCATCTGTCCCCCGGTGGTCTTTCCGGCCGCTTGCCCGCATGGGGTCATCGGCTTCCGGAAGTCATATTCATAACTCAACAGGTCGTAAGCCTGCACCTCATCATGTTCCGAGGGCTCGGCGGTCCAAAGTTTGATATACGATTGTGCACTCATAATATCTGTAATCTTTTATTCGTCCTCACTCATCAGATTGGTTTGCAACATAGTAGTCAGGGTCCGTTCCGGATTCATGCGTGATTCCACGAACAATACTGTGTCCTGACTGTCCAGATGCTTACGCGAATAGGCTCGCAGGTAGGCTTTGAATGCTTGTACCTTCGTGCGGTATTCGTCTAAGGGAAGTGCAAAGATGTCTTGCTCTCCCAATCGCTCCAGCCCGCATTTTTCCAGTTCATCCTCAAATAACTTTTTTGATTGGTTGTTAACAATTGCATAAATTATCAACACTTTGTATTGTTTCATATTAACTAAATTTTACCCTTGCTATAAAAAGCTTCTAAAACAAAAAGAGATAACGAAAAAAATATATACAATAAAAGAAGAAATAAATTCCCACTATGTGGAAGATTATCAAACTTTTCTATTATAAATTTATATCTTTTTTTCCATCCTAAATAAAAACATAACAACAAAAAAACGACACACAAAGAAATATAATACATAGATTCTGTTGGATATATGACTAATTTATATTGCTCCAATACCCCCCACATCGTATGAATATTGCAATTAAGAAATATAGCAAGAAACAAGACAGCAGCATAAACTGAAATTTCCGCTATAGAACTGTTTTTCCATAATTTGAAAAACTTAAAAAATAAATAATCTATAATTTTCATTTCAATCTATTCGCTTATTAAATCATCCACATAATCATAAAAAATATCTCCATACATACCATCTGCAATTCCTGCCACAATAGCAATAGCCCACCCATAGACTGGAATACATCCTAGTCCTATTATTGCCGTTTTAGTAATAAGACTTGTTACTGTTTTTGTATTAGGGTCTTCTTTTACATCCTTTAAAGCCTTAGTCATAGAAAGTGCAGTACCTGTAACACCTATAAATTTACCTCCTATACGGACATAATTTAAGGCTTTTGCGTTAACAACAGTATTCCACAATTTATTACGAATTACAATATCACCTGTTTTTTTCATCCTAACATGCTTAACTCCTTTCCATGTTAAAATCGAAGTATTATATGGCAAATATTTCCCCCTATCCAGCATGATACTTTTTATTCCATCAGAAGCAACATCTACTCCACTTACAGCAGCATCTAAAATAACATTTCCAGTTATTCTCTCAAAAAAACGTTTATTGGACTTGACAACAACATCATCTGATGAATAAACGACTTCATATAAATCAACCTTCTTAGTCAGAAAATTCTCCACTCCTATTTTTATCGAACAAGTTTCCTCATCTATTTTTACTTTCACCCTATGATTATTAGTTGGAACTGTTACAAATTTCTCCCCTACAATATAAGTTGTCATATTACTATCTTTATGAATAGTAATTTTATTCAATATATCATCTTCAGAAAAATTATAGCTCTTAAATTTTGCTTCTACACTTGAATCTAAAAATTGTATAGCAATAGGATGAACAAAATAATCTTTAGATGTACATATAGAATTCTCAATACCAATCAAACATTCCGATGTCAAAAATTTTGGGTAAGTATATCCAACCCCTTTAATATATCCAGCATAAGGCACTTGCCATTCTTGCAATACATTAAATTCTTCAGAAGTAATATATATTCTCATTTCACCCACCGATTATCAAATTCAATACCATTCACGCTTACACTTTCAGGAGACAAAATCAAGGTAGTTGACAAGCCTTGCCCCAAAGATTCAATAACCCGTTTCAAATTGACACAATACGCATTCGTAAACGCCACCTCAAATATCACCCCGGACGTACCGGTTTTGAACAGCACCGCCCCGTTCTTTTTCATCCACGGTTTCACAGCCCATCCGTAGATGTTGTTCTTCACTGTTTGCGAAAGGGTTATCATGATGCGTCCGCCGCGCACTTCCCCCTCCGGCTGGTTTTTTATGCCATCGACAGGCTGGTGAAAACCGATTTTGAACTGTTCCACTGCATACTCGTCACCGTCAACACTGAATATGACATTCACATTGCTGTCCACTTGCGGAAAACTAAAGAGTCCCATAACATTGTTGTTTTTAAAATACCCACTGATTTTCAAATTCCTCCGACCCGAACGTCAGCTTCTGAGCCTGCACGGTCAGCTTGGTTGCGATATAGCTCTTCCCCTGCCGGATATAGCTGATTTCCATATCCACACAGGTCGCTTTCTCAAAGAGTATCTTTTCGAGCGTGGAACCCTGGTTGTCATGGACCACGATGGCTCCGTTCTGATACTTGCGGGCATCCAGCATCCACTGGATCATGTCACGGTTGGGAAGATGGGGGTAAGTCACATAGAACGTACCGCCTTTCACTTCGGTTTGGGCCTGTCCTTTGATGTCTATCCCCTGGGCGAACCCGAACTCACAGCCGATAAGCTGGTAACTGTCCTTATACATATCGACCAGCGAGGAAGCGGCAAGATTGCCGATCTTTAAGAATACTGTATATCCAAACATACTGTACTTGATTATTGGTGAATATTCCAGGTTAATTCATTCTGTTCGTCCAGACCTACCTCCAGATTTTTTCCTTTGCACAGCTCTTCATTGATGATAAGCCGCGAAATCGGTCTGCGCAGGTAGTTGCGGATAACCCCGGCAACCTGACGGGCGCCGTATTTGGGAGTGAATCCTTTGTGGGCAAGCATTTTACGGGCATCGTCACTGATGGTGATACCGATACCTTGCTTGTCCAGCAGTTTCCTGACACTGTTGAACTGTATATCGAATATCTTCAACAGGATGTCTTCACGGATAGGAGAGAACGGAACGATTTCCGACAGACGCGCCAGGAACTCCGGACGGAAATACTGCCCCATCACCTCCATGATCTGGGTGGTAGCCGGCACATTGCCCGATTCCAACTGCTTCGTCAGCCATTCGCTGCCCACATTGGAGGTGAACAGCACGATGGAGTTGGAGAAGTCCCCTTCCTTGCCCAGACGGTCATGCAGTTTCCCTTCATCCATGATTTGCAGGAAAATATCATAGACGGACGGATGCGCTTTCTCTATCTCGTCAAAGAGGACCACCGCGTAGGGTTGCTGGCGGATTTTATTCACCAGCATACCGCCCTCCTCATAGCCCACGTATCCCGGAGGCGCCCCGTAAAGCAAGGCGGCGGAGTGCTCCTCCTTGAATTCGGACATATCAAAACGGATCATGGACTTTTCATCGTTGAACAGCGCCTCCGCCAGTGCCTTGGCAAGTTCGGTCTTGCCGGTACCGGTAGGCCCCAGCAGGAAGAAGGAACCGATGGGCTGGCCCGGCTTGTTCATACCGCTGCGGGATTCAAGAATGGCATCGGTCAGCGTTTTCAGCGCCTGGTCTTGACCGACAACCCGACGGCGCAAGTAATCTTCCATGTTGAGCAGGCGTTCCTTCTCCTGCGACTGTATCTTGCCGATAGGAATGCCCGTCTTGCTGGCGACAACGGCGGCAACCTCATAAATTCCTACCTCCTCTATGCTCTTTTCCGCAAATGACAGGATGGCAGCCAGTGCGCTCCGCAGGTAAGCCGCCAGCTCTTCATACTCCTGCAATTCATGGATATCCGCCTCATCGGAAACCACGCCCAGAAGGATGGGGCTTAATTTGTTGTGCATCAGGAAAAGCAGCGTTTTCAGCTCTTCCACCTTTTCTTGAGGTGCTTTTTCCTCCTTTTCTATCTCGTCCAGTCGGGCAAGCAAGGCTTCCGTATCCTTCTTTCCTGTTTCATTGACCATCTTGATGGCCGAAAGTGTCATGTCCAGCAGGCCGATGGCGGAGTCGGGCAAACGGCGGTCTTTCACATACCGCTTGGCAAGGCGCACGCATTCCGCCACGGCATCGTCGCTGATTCCCACCCGGTGGTACTCCACGTATGATTGCCGGACGGAATGCAGCATCTGTATGGCGGACTTCAAGTCAGGCTCATTGACCTGCACCACCTCAAAACGGCGGTTGAACGCATGGTCAGGCTCTATAATCTTACGGTATTCGTCAATGGTGGTGGCGCCGATAACGGTCAGGTCGCCGTGCGACAATTCGGGCTTCAGCACATTGCCGGCGCCGGAATTGCCCTGCCGGCTGTCCAGCAGGATATGAATCTCGTCAATGAACAGGATGGCGTTGTCAATGCCGCGCAACTCTTTCACGATATTTTTCAAACGGTCCTCTATCTCCCCCTTGTAGGTGGCGCCTGCTATGAGCGAGGCATTGTCAAGCTCAAACACACGGGCTCCCTCCAGGAACGAAGGCACCTTATGGTTGACTATGTTCCATGCAAGCCCGTACACAAGGGCTGTTTTCCCCACCCCGGCGTCACCGACAATCAACACGTTCGATTTGCTGCGGCTGCCCAGCACCTCCATGACCATGCGGTTCTCCCGGTCACGGTTGATGGTCGGGTAAAGCCTGTCTGCCGCGGTGGCGGTAAGGTCCACGCAATACTTGGCGAGAAAGGAAGTGGAAGAGGAAACGGAACTTTGAATGAAACTTTCCGGCACGTTGCCGGAAACTCCCGCCGGTTCGTTGCCTGTATATATGGAATGGATATCTTTCTCCAGGATAGGGAAAGACCTGAGCTGGTCACTGGAAAAGGCGATGCCCGGTTTCGTCAGTGCCAGCAACACGCAGATGGGATTGATGTCAAACAGCCCCATCTGTATCCGTGCGTCATCGGCGGCACGGAAAACGGCATCGATCTTCTCCGACGGCTTGATTTCGGCGAACCGGGTGGATTTCGGACATTGTTCGATATGGACATCCGCCCATTCCTCCAGATACCCCAAATCCTTACCTATACTTATTATAAAATCCCTTAGCCCTACATCTTTATGAAGTAGAGCCTTCAACAAATGCGAGGGTGTATAACACTCGTTCGCATTTTCACGAGCCACTGCAAGTGCTATGTTAAGCGCAATTTTTACAGAATCATCAAGATTAATGAAACCAACTCCTGTTTCCATAATCAGTAAGATTTAAAAATTGCGCAGGAGAACATTGCAAATATAAGGCAAAAAAATAAGCCCGCCACTTTTCAGGGCAGATTTTTTTATGTTAACGAACATAATTTTTGAAAAAACCAAAAAATATCGCAAAAAATTTCCCAAAAAACTTTTGTAATTTTCAGAAAGCTCCATATATTAGCCCCCGGAAATTGAAAGCCAAAGGCGGGGAGGCGCCGAACCGCCGGTAGCCGGAAATTCCGTAATCAACTTTTTTACAAACTTTAAAACTTTGAGAATATGGCATTTAAAGCGTCATTTAAGTTTTCGGACTCAAGAGAGTTTGATGTACTGACCTGGAGAGTTAAGTTCAATCGTGATGTGGACCCCAAAGGCCGTCCGGCATCTGACATCTATGGTGGTAAAATCTATGTGGAGGTTGAATCTACTCCGGACACCATTGTGTTGGACAAGATGTTCAAACAGTATCAGCCCGTAAACGGAAGTATCGTCTTCAAGAAAGCGGATGAGGATGCCAAGATGAAGGAATTGGTATTTGAGAACGGTTACGTGGTGGAATACGAGGAGGCACTGAATGTGGCCAACCCCTATCCGATGACAATCAAGTTCGCCATTTCCGCACAGACAGTGAAGATGGACGAGGCTACATTTGTACAGGATTGGCCGGAAAACAACTAACGGTTGTTTTCTAATCAAAGTTTTAAGGTGCCGGAATATACCAATTCCGGTTATTTCGGCACCAAAAAACATACCGACTGGTCGGATTGATTAATTAATTTTCATAGCAAAAGATAGTATGGGAGCAAGTTTTCTGAATTTGGTAACTACCAAGGTGACAGTGAAAGGAGAGGAACAGAAGTTCGTTTCACTGCGGCTTCATCAGCGGTTTAACCGGCATCACGCCTTTACTGTAATTGTGAATTACCTCTCGCCCGGCAATACGTTCAAGCAGACACCTGAAAAATTCATCAATTACATCGGGGAGACTGTCAGCATCTCGTTCGCCCACAAGCAGACGGGCGAAAGTTATGACTTCGAAGGGGTTGTCACACAGGTGGAAATGGTCGGAAGCATGGGTGAGGCGGGCGGAGTGGCCATTCACGGAGCAAGCCCCACGATATTGTATGAGAACAACGGGACGCTCGACTCGTGGATGGACCAGACCCTCTCCGCCATCATAAAGGAGGCGACACAGGAATACGGGAAGGTTCCGCTGGCTTCCAATCCCAAATACTCCGCCAAAATTCCTTATATGGCGCAGTACAACGAGAGCGTCTTCGACTTTATGAACCGGCTCTCCGCCCAATACGGCGAGTGGTTCTATTACGACGGGAAAAAAGTCTATTTCGGCAAACCCGACAAGGACAACACGGAAAAGATCATGTACGATGTGGACCTGGAGGAGGTACGTCTGGTGGCAAATCTGGTGCCGGGCAAATCTGCAAGATACGATTATGTAGCGCAGGAGAACAAACAACATAATGCAGACACGCCCGCCAAACCCGATGGCATGAATGACCTCCAGTCCATTGCGCATGACTGTTCCGAAAAGGCGTATGGGGCCAAGACGACTGCCGCCGCCAATCCGCACATCGCCGACAAGGCAGGGCTGGACGGGCAGATGAAGGTCCTCAAAAATGAGTCCGGCGCCAATTTGTTGAACATAAGGGGCATAGGAAAGACATGCCGGATCCGGATAGGCGAAGTCATTGAGGTCTCTTTCCCCGGTGACATGAACCTGCCGCCCCTGGGAAAATTCCGCATCACCGAAATCACGCACGAGGTGCGCCGTGACGGGCATTATGCCAACACGTTTGCCGGGATTCCTGACGGAACGGTAAACATCCCTGTTCCCGACGCAAAACTCCCGCTGGCATTGCCCGAGCTTGCGACGGTGAAGAAAAATGACGACGAAAAGGAACAGGGACGGGTGAAAGTGAGTTTCGACTGGCAGAAAAACGGGAAAACAACCAACTGGATCAGGGTGCAGAGCCCCAATGCGGGAGTAAGCGACGCCGTATCCAAAAACCGCGGATGGGTGTTTGTTCCCGAAGTCGGTGACCAGGTCATGGTGGGGTACGAACACGGCAATCCGGACCGCCCCTATGTGACCGGAGCCATGTTCCATTCCGCTTCAGGAAAGGGAGGGGACAAGGACAACAAGACCAAAAGCATTATCACGCGCAGCGGAAGCGCCATCGTTTTCGATGATGAGACGGGAAGCATTGTCATCACCGACCAGACGGGAAAACAACTGATCCTGCTGGACGGGAAGGACGCTATTACGATTATGGCGAAAAAGAGCGTAGTCATCACCAACGAGGACAAGTCCGTTATCGTAATGGACGAAAAGTCCATCGGTATGCAGGCGGACACGATTTCCATCGAAGGAAAGAAAAACATTACATTGGTTTCGGGCAACGAAAGTATGGTGTTCAGCAGCGAAAAAAACATCATCAACGGCAGCGCTACCAATATCAAACTGGAGGCGACAAAGGAATATGACTTGAATACACAGACCGGAACCATGAAAGGCACGAACCTCACTGTGGAGGGAACGGCAAACATGACCGTAACGGGAGGCATTGTGAAAATTAATTCATAAACGGATTGGATATGGGAGCATCAGCATCTGTAATACAGGAATACTACAAGGCGGTCGATTACTGGGCGGACATAGCCGGAAAGAAAGACTGGAAACTGGCGATATGGATTGTCGGAAGGAACGATGTGGACCTGGTGGACAAGTTCCTGGAGATAGAACGTTCCCCTGTAGGACAGTTCGATGACATATTTTTCCGTTTCGACACGCCCTACAGAGGCGATGATGACGAATACGCCGCACAGCTCTGGCAGGAGTATGCCGGATGGTTTGAGGAGCAGGCAGAAGAGAAGGATGACATGCTCAAGGCGTTGCGGCACGACGGGCTGCTCAAGACGGAGTACCGCCCCGACACGTCGGCCGAGCCTACGGCGGCAAACCTGTGGAAGGAGATGTTGCGCTTCAAGGAGTGCATATCCCGTTTGGAGAATGCCTTCTTCTGCATCTATTTTCCTCCGGAACAATCCGGGGAATTTCCCCAGACGGAATGGTTCGGACAGGTACTGAAAGAGGGTGTCCCGCAGGGCATCCGTCTGACAACCATTGATTTGAAAAAGAACAGGAGTGTCGCTTTGGACGAGTCGCCGGAGGTGGTCCACATACGCCCCCGCTTTGACATGGCGGCGGCACTGCATAACCGGATGGCACGGGCGGATACCGGTAACGACCTGATTGCGCCCGAGAACCGGTTCAAACAGCAGGTGACGGCGGTCATGGACTGCACGCGGAAACAGGATTTGAACCTGCTGGAAAAGGAAATAAGGAAACTCTTGGATATTGCCGGGGAACTGAAGGATGCGAATATTCGGATATCCGCTCTCTTCATCGCTTCCGAAGCCTGCTATGCTATCCGCGAATACAAAAGCAGCATGAAATACAGCGACAAGACCATCCGCGAGGCGGAAAAGGCGATGAAGGATGGCGAGGCGGCGGGATACAGCTACTGGAAGATGGCTGTTTCCATGAAGGCGGCAATCCTGACGGCAGAAAAGAAACGCGAAGAGGCGGTGGCTTTATACGAGGGGATAGCCGGGAAAGCTGTCGAACGGAAAGACCCCTATTATGTCATGGAGGGCTACCGGATGTGCGGCTTCCTGCGGTACGAGGAGGGAAAGCTGGAACAGGCGTTCGAATATTTCCTGCTGGCATTGGCGGGAGGAAGCTATCTTTCCGAAGACATCAGACGGAGCTCCACCTTCACCTACGCGGCACACCTGGCGCTCCATACGGGCAGGCAGGTGCGTGCGCCGATTGACATCGAGGTGCTGGAACGCCAGCTTCACGAATGGCTGGGCGAGGACTGGAAGGAACTGGTGGAGAATCCCTCCATGCGGCAGGCAAAAGCCAGAAGAAAAGGAGGTATTTTCAACTGAAAGAGAATTTAATCAACATATAGTTTAAACTTAAATATCGAATTTATGGATCTTGGAAATTACGGAATCGGCGGAAACGAAGTGAAGATTGACGCCTCCGAAGGCATTGCGGAAATTCCACAAAACCGGACATTATTGGTGGAGCAGTTGACTAAAGACGAACCGGTGGCTCCCGAAGTGATCACGGGGCTGACCAATATCGACCAGGTCTTCGCGCATTTCTTACCGGAGATAGATATTGAGTTCACCGATGCGGAAGGTGCTCCCGTGGAGGAAAACTTCCGTTTTCACAATGTGGGGGACTTTTCTGTCAAGAAAATGACGGAACAAAGTCATTTCCTGTCAGGACTGAATACGGAAAAGCAGTTCGCCGACAGGATGGAGAAGTCGTTGCGCTCCAACAAGGTGCTGCAACGGGTATTGGAGAATCCGGCGACACGCGAGGCATTCGTCAATTCGCTTTCTGCCATGCTGGACGATTTAAAGAAAAACGAGAAGTCTAACCCTGCAAATGAATGACAACAGCTATGAGTGAACAGAACACACACAGGGAGGCAGCCGTACAACAACAGCAGGCTGCTGCACAGTCCAGAAACCTGAACGCGGAGCTACAGGTCCTGGCTAAGTTTGGTGGTTTCAATGTCCTGGAATCCTCTGTGGACGGCATACAGAACCTGAACCCGGAGCGCAAGGCGCGCCGTAACATTTTCCTTACAGACCCCGAACGGGCATCTGAACGCAAGGAGCTGGAGAAACGGCTCGAAATGTGGGTGGACATGCTGCAAGGCAACAAGTCCATCAGCGAAATGATTGAACTATGCCAGAAGAAATCGGCGGCCGTCTCCGACCTGCTTTCCCAGAACCAGCTGAAGGCGGTGGAAGAGGTGAAACAATTGGAGAAGTCATACCGTACGGTCATGCTTTTCTACAAGAATACGGATTCCGACAAGATTAAGAACATTTCCATCGTCAATGCTTCCATGGAGCAGCTCACCGACCTGGACAACTCTTTCTTCATCGACGCCATTGCGGACGAGTTGCGTGCCAACTACGACCGTCTGGACCTGCGCACCAACTATTCCTTGCTGGTCATCCCCGGCTACCTGGGTTCCAACAAGGTGATTGAGAAATGGGCGAAGATAGCGCATGACAACAAGGTGATGATTTATACCGACTTCGCCGACCTTGAAAAGCCGGACGATGTCATCGAGATGTTCTTCGACTCCAACCTGTCGGGAGGCGATGTGTACAAGTCCAACGTATGTATGGCCTGCAACTACCTGGTCGGACGTGGACGTTATGCCGAACTGGGCGAGACGGAGGACTTGCTGATTCCGCCTTCCGCGGCACTGGCGGGCAGCGTGTACAAGACGGTGATGGCACAGGTCACCGCCGGCAAGAAATACGGTTCCATGAGCGAGGTGGACGGAGTGGCTTTCAACCTGAAGAAGAGCGAGATCTCCGAACTGGAGAAGATTGGTCTGATTCCCATGGTGAAGGAATACGGCAAGGTGATGGCGTTCTCCGCCAAGACGTTGTTCAACGGTGACAACCTGGGCTTGCAGACCTATTCGGTGGTACGTGTGTTCGACTGGGTGACCAAGGTATTGATGGACTTCCTCAACCGGCGCGCTTTCGAGAACTGGAACAGCAAGGCGGAGAGGGATTTGCGCGGACAGATCAGCAAGTTCCTGGACAGTATCCAGGGTCCCGGACGCCTGATTGAAAAATTCAAGATCCTCCGCTTCGAGCGTGACCCGAAACAGAAAGACCGCATTTTCCTCGACATTCACCTGACTCCTTACTTCCCGGCAAAGAGTTTTGTCATCAAGCTGGAAGGCACCAAGGGGGATGACGAGAATGACTGGAACAGCGATTATGCACAGGATGCATAAGCAATCCCTTTTCTGAAACAGCCGGAGAACTCCGGTTAACCTCTCCGGCTGTTTCCTTTCTTTACTTTTCTAAACCGTTCTCACTATGTCAGATGTGTTGAAAAATATAGCTGATGCCGTTGACAACAACAGCACCAGACGGGGATTCTCCGACCTTTTCGCCGACTCAAAGGCTGCCCTGGACAAGCTCCAGGCGGGACTGGGCGGACTGCTCCCATCCATGCCGGGCATGCCCGTAGCCAAGTTCGGCGACCTTGCCATAGGGATAGACATGCACCCTACGGTCACACCGCCGTCACCCGTCATGCCCGTGCCGCATGTGGGGAAAGTATATGACCTCATGGCGGACATCATGGCAGGCATCGCCGCCGCCATGCCGCCCGTCACCGAAGGGGTGGCGGGAGTGGCGTGCAGCATTCTCAAGGGGATGGCGCCCACGGTGAAGGTGCATAACCAGTGGATTGCGCAAGCGGGCATAGGCATCGTGCACCTGCCCGCATTCGTCCTGCACCCGGCACCGCTGGTCAGCGGCATGTCCGAATCGGAGATGTGGATGGGCAGCGCAACCGTGCTGGCGGACGGTGCCCCCTGCTCCACGCTGACACATCCGGCGCTCTCCTGTAACCTGGTCGGCATCCCGACCATTCCTCGCAAGGGAAAGCCCAAGAAGGTGAGCAAGGCGTTGCTGGCACCCACATCCATGCTCTCCACCATCACCTCTGTAGGCAAACCGGTGCTCGTGGGCGGGCCGCCCACCATCGACATGTTCGCGCTGGCAATGAAGTTCGGGCTCAAGGGGTTGGGAAAAATGTGGAAAAAGCTGGGCGACAAGTTCCAGGACTTGATTGACAGACTGAGAAAGAAAGGAAAGAACCGGCTGGCGGACATTCTCCAGCCCATCAAATGCAAGACATTCGGTGAGCCGGTCGATGCGGCAACAGGCAGGGTGTACCACACCAACGTGGATTTCGAGCTGCCCGGCCCCATCCCCATCGTTTGGGAACGCACCTATTACAGCGATGCCGCCGTGGATGGCCCGTTGGGCTACAACTGGCACCACAGTTACAACCTGGGCATCCGGCGGCTGGAAGAAGAGGCTTTCCTCTTCCGCCATGCCGACGGACGGGAGTCCTTCCTGCCCGTGCTGAAACCGGGGGACTCCTATTTTGACCGCAAGGAACAATTGCTCTGGACGCTTGACGGGCAGGGTTACCTGCTGACCGACATCCGGGGACTTCAATACAGGTTCGACGGACCGGAGAACCGCTTCGGCTACCGCATGGTATCGGACATATCCACCAAAGACGGGTTCCGCATCCGTTTCGAATACGCTTCGGCTGGAAAACTGGCGGGAATCGTATCTTCTCGGGGGGAACGCTTGAAAGTGGAAACCGATGAATTGGGACGGGTATGCTGTGTGTCCATGAGACAGGATGGCGAGGAGACCAGGCTTGTCCGCTATCGTTATGACGACCGGGGCGACATGGTGGAGACCACCGACGCGCTGGATGTCAGCAAACATTTCGTCTATACCGACGGGCATCTGCTGGTACAGCTGACCAATCAGGGAGGCATGTCTTTCCATTGGGAATACGAGGGCAAAGGTGAGAACGCCCGTTGTGTGCATACATGGGGGGACGGCGGCGTCATGGAGTACTTCATCCGTTACGGCAAAGGCTACACCCATATCCGTAACGGGGAGGGTGCCGAAACCGAATACCATTACGGGGAGGACAAGCTCATCTACAAGATAGTGGATGCCAATGGGGGAATCACCCGCCAGCAGTACAACGGATACCAGGAACTGGAGGTCACGGTCAACCCCGAAGGCTATACCCGTAAGACTTCCTACAACGAGTTTGGTCAACCTGTCCGGATAACGGACGAGAACGGCGAGGATAC
>ULUC01057122.1_pt1 | contig 21609 bp, 18 predicted proteins | sample 1958151 | NCBI WGS metagenome assembly ULUC01 (sample SAMEA4835750, study PRJEB28245) | human gut metagenome | biome: gut microbiome; material: fecal sample | place: Denmark | collected 2008
AATAAGCTCCCATGACTAATATCTGATATAATTTACAGCCTCCGTAGTTATCCTGCGGAGGCTGTTTGTATGGAATGGGTAATATTTTTGATATAGTTTACAAAAATCAAATAATATCCTCGGCGTTTTTGTAAGTAAAATCCAAAAGTATTGATTAATTAAATTAAATATATACATATTGTTGCAGACGTCCGCTTAAAATTGGAGTAAATTATGATATTTAATAAAAAGTTAAATAAATATTCACACAATGGGTTTGTGAATTTGTTATAATACTTATATCAATTTGAATAATTATTGTCTTTTGTTCAAATTTTCAGAAGTGCGAAAATTTAAAATAATGGGCATGAAAAGAAGTAAATAAACGAAAGGAAGATGAAATATGTCGCTTGGACGAGTATTGGTAGTAGACGATGATAAGAACATCTGCGAGCTGCTCAGGCTTTACCTTGAAAAGGAGGGCTATGGAGTAATACTTGCACATGACGGTGAGGAAGCAGTGGTAAAATTCAACGCTCTTAAGCCTGACATCATACTGCTTGACATTATGCTGCCTGGTATAGACGGCTGGCAGGTATGCCGTGAGATAAGAAAGAAGTCCAACGTGCCTATCATCATGATAACCGCAAAGGTAGAAACATTTGATAAGGTGCTTGGTCTGGAGCTTGGAGCTGACGACTATATCGTAAAGCCTTTCGATACAAAGGAAGTTATCGCAAGAATAAAGGCTGTTTACAGAAGAGTAGGTCAGTCATCAGGCGAAGCTGAGATAAAGGAAGTCAAGTATGACAAGCTTTCAGTTAATATGACAAGATATGAGCTGAGAGTAAACGGTCAGGTGCTTGATACACCGCCAAAGGAGCTTGAGCTTCTGTTCCACCTTGCTTCAAATCCGAACAGAGTTTATACAAGAGATCAGCTCCTTGATGAGGTATGGGGCTTTGAATATTACGGCGATTCGAGAACTATCGACGTTCACGTTAAGCGTCTGCGTGAGAAGCTTGAGGGCGTTTCTGACAAGTGGGCACTTAAAACTGTATGGGGCGTAGGATACAAGTTTGAAGTCGCTGAAACACCGCATGAGTAATCGTAAAAGCATATTCTTTAAATACTTTGTAATTTGTTCAGCAGTAATACTTATAAGCTTTGTGTGCTTAGGAACGGTATTACTGCTGGTTTCTTCAAGGTATTTTATTGACGAAAAAAAGAGCCTGTTGGAGAAAAACACCAAGGCTCTTGCTTTATATACGCAGGAAGAAATGCTGGCTCAGCCTGCCGACTGGAAAAAGTCGGTGACAGATGAGATGATGCAGTATTCAATGGCGTGCAACGCTGATTTTATCTTGTGCGACTCTACGGGAGCAGTGCTTGTGAACTCCAGTAAGGATCCTGTGTGCAGCCCTCATAATATATCTGTCCATGAGCTTGAAGCTTTTTCTGACAATTGCGAGTATGTTTATTCGGATCTCGGAGGAGCTTTCGATGCTATATATCATGTGATAGGTAAGTCGTTCAAAGCGAATGGACCTGAATATTATGTGCTTGCATTCAGTTCAAAGGCGGCTCAGGACGACTATACCTACAACATAATGGAAATATTTATAGTTTCCGCTATAATAGTTCTGGTCATAGTAATGTTTCTGGTATATTTTATGACGCTGAAGCTTACAGAACCTATAAAAGAGATAGCGGAGGTATCAAAGAAGATAGGAGCAGGAGATTTTTCTGTCACCCTGCCTGATTATTCTACCTCGGAGCTTGAACAGCTCAGCAACGCTTTCAACGATATGGCTGCCAGCCTGAAAAGCTATGACACCATGCGAAATAGCTTCCTTGCAAACGTTTCTCATGAGCTTAGAACGCCTATGACGTCTATAGGCGGTTTTGTGGACGGTCTGCTTGACGGCACCATACCAAAGGAGCAGGAGAGATATTATCTTAAGATAATTTCCTCTGAGGTACACAGACTTGCAAGGCTCGTAAGAAGTATGCTCAATCTTGCAAAGATCGAGGCAGGCGAGCTTAAACCTAATTTGCAGTATTTCTCTGTGCTCGAGCCGATAGTCGATACCCTTGTGACTTTTGAGCCAAGGCTTGAGGAAAAGCAGATAGAGATAAGGGGTCTTGACGTTGACAGAGTGATCCTTTATGCGGATAATGACCTTGTGCATCAGGTCATGTATAACTTGATAGAGAACGCCATAAAGTTCGTTGACAAGGGCGGTTATATAGAGTTTCACTTTGAGCCTGAGGGCAATATGACAAGCATTTCTATCAGAAACAGCGGTGAGGGTCTGTCTGAGGACGAGCTTCCGCTGGTGTTCGACAGATTTTATAAGACCGATAAGTCAAGAGGACTTGACAAGACGGGCGTTGGATTGGGACTTAATATCGTACGTTCTATCATAAAGCTCCACGGGGGCAAGATAATGGTACGAAGCGTTAAGAACGAGTATACGGAATTTGTGTTCACGCTGCCTAACAAGGCGGAGGGCGACTAGGAGGCTCATATGGAGCAGTTTGAAGAGCAGCCTTGTCTGCATGATGAAAATGAAGATACAGCCCAAGAAACCGGGCATTACAAGCTGCCTGAGGGAGCGGTAGCCGCTCACAAGGTGGACGAAGATTTTTGGTCGGCTGTTGATTCGGCAAGAAAAAGAAGCCGCCACAGAGAGCGTATGCGCCATGCAGTTGCAAGGCTGTGCTTTATGGTGCTTTTTGTAGGCATCGGAATAGCCATATCAATAACCTCCATAAGGGGAAGCGGCTGGGTGAGAAATCTTGTTACAGGGGACGAAAAGATAAGCTTTACGCTTCCTGTGGCTGACAAGCCGAAGCTTGACGATGAATTTTATCAGGCTGACGGAAGATACACTGCCGAGGGTATCGCAAAGGGGTTTTCTCCCGCTGTGGTATCTATAGAGGTTTACAAAAATTCGGGTGGATATGTTGCGGCAGGTCAGGGCAGCGGTGTTATAATGTCTGCTGACGGATATATCGTCACAAACGCTCATGTTGTAAATGCGGCGGAGTCGGGCATAAAAGTTGTTCTAAGCGACAATTCGGAGTATGAAGCCAAGGTGGTGGGGCAGGACTCTGCCACGGATATAGCGGTGATAAAGATACAGGCGCAGGGCTTGCAGGCGGCTGAGTTCGGTGATTCAACTCAGGTGAATGCAGGGGAAGAGGTAGTCGCTATCGGCTCACCGGCTGGCTATTACGGCACTGTGACAAAGGGTATCGTGTCAGGTGTGAACCGCAGGATAAGGCTTGAAAACTCGTCAACAATAATGAACTGCATACAGATAGACGCAGCCATAAACCCCGGTAACTCAGGTGGAGCGCTGTTCAATATGTGGGGGCAGGTCATAGGGATAACCTCATCGAAGCTTGCTTCAAGCGATTATGAGGGCATAGGCTTTGCGGTATCCATAGACGAGGCTAAGCCTGTTATTGAGGAGCTTATGGAAAAGGGCTATGTGGCAGGCAGAGTAAAGATAGGTGTGACTTATTATGCTGTCAGCGACACCACTGCTGAGATATACGGTATAAAGCCGGGCATTTGTATTGTGTCCATAAACCCTGATTGTGACGTTGCTAACACAGACCTTGCGGAGGGCGATATCATCACGGAAATAGACGGAAAGTCCACCGCAGGAGAGGTGGATATAGCGTCGCTGTTTTCAGGAAAGCAGGCAGGAGATGAAGTTGTCTGCAAGGTATATCGCAAGACGGACAGCGGTGATGAGAAAGAGTTTGAGATAAAATTCAAGCTTATGGCGGATAACGGCGGTCTGGTGGCAGACAGTCAGAATAAATAAAAAAAGAAAAAAGCTGTGGTAAGAAAGGGTACCACGGCTTTTTTCTTAGGGGATTAATAAAATATGTGATGATATTATAGAATTACTATAATACTATTATTATATATTCCCCTTAGTTTCATGTCAACATAAATGTGTGACAGCTATTTTAAAAAATCTGTCACACTTTTTGTCACTGGAAAGATGTATAAAAATACAAAAGAGCAGACCATATTGCGGTCTGCTCTTAGTTTTCATGAAAAATTATTCAGAAAGACCCTCGATAGAGAATGTAATCTCAAGGCTGTCCTCAAATGCAAGATTGTCCTTGTCGATAGGAGAATCCTTAGCTGTATCGCCGTAATCGTTGTAGATCTCGATTCTGTAGCAGTTGTTGTTGTCCTCGATGTTGCCATACTTGATCTTAGCTTTATCGAATGCAACTTCCTGACCGTCAGCCTTGATAGACTTAAGTTCTACCTTGAGATCGTCAGCGTTGTACTTACCTGGAGTTTCCTTATCAGTCTTAGGATCGCCTGTACCCTTGAGTTTGTCGCCTTTAAGAAGACCAAGGATATCAACGCACATTACTACGCAGCCTTCAGCACCAACAGCATAGTCGCCGTCAAGAGCGATCTGTGGGTTGATACCCTCGTCCGGATCGTCATAAGAGATAGATGCGTTTGTGATAGAAACTGTGTACTCACCGTCGCCTGTTACATCAGCGTCAACGCCGAATGCTTTAGTAGCTTCAGGTTCGCCCTGACCTTCCCAGTTGCCCCAGAGCCACTGGCTGTCACCGAACATAAGGAATGCATCATAGCCCTCGAATGTCTTTACAGGTGTGTAATCAGAGTCACCGCCCTCTGTCTTTGAGTCAGCTGTGCTGTCTGCTGTTGCAGCAGAATCCTCTGTAGCAGCTGTTGTAGTTGTTGCAGCTGTAGTTGTAGTAGCAGCTGTAGTTGTTGTTGCGGCAGGTGTGCTTGATGAATCAGCTGAATCGCCGCATGATGCGAATACTACTGTTGTCAGAGAAAGAGCTGTGACAGCAGCAAGAATTTTTTTAGCTTTCATTATAATAACCTCCTGAAAAATAATGGCAGTTACACTGCCCCTAAGATAGAATATCTCTAATGAATATGATACAAAATTTTCGCATTTTTTTCAAGATACTATTTTAACAAATTTCCCTATGATAAATCGTTTACATTACACAAAACTTGTTGAAACTATATAAAAATATTAACCTTACAGCAACATATTGACCAAATTGTGCGAAAAAAGTGCAGTTAAAAAAATGAATAAGCATTGATTTTTGAGGAACAATAGGTGCAAACATGATAGAAAAAAGGAGCGAAGAAAATGGATATAAATTTAAGCAGGGCGCAATACAGCGAGATGTACAAGGAGGCTTCCCACGGGACAAAGTGGTGGGTGACCATACCAAAGGCGTTTTTATTTGGCGGACTTATATGCGTTATTGGGCAATCGCTTATGGATATGTATTTATATTTAGGTTTATCCAAGGATAACGCCTCAATGTCGGTATCAATAACTTTGATATTTTTATCGGCTCTTCTCACAGGTCTTGGCTGGTATGACCGCATAGCGAAGCACGCAGGTGCAGGTACGCTTGTACCCATAACAGGTTTTGCAAACTCTGTGGTGGCACCTGCTCTTGAGTTCAAGACTGAGGGATATATTCTTGGGCTTGGGGCGAAGATCTTCATTATCAGCGGACCTGTTATTCTTTACGGCACTTTGGCTAGTGTGCTTTACGGGCTTATTTATTATTTGTTTTTGAGGTAAGTTGCTTGCAATTCATGATAACCGCACAAACTCACTGTAGGGGAGCGGCGCAATTTCTGCTTTGCAAAAATACGACGTCCCGTTCTGAGAGCGATAAGGTTTGGCTTTATCACGAGTTTGTGTAGACGTGCCGTGTTGGAAAATATTGTGTAGTTCATTGTGCATATACCGCATGGTTGAGCAGCAAGCAGGTGCGGGCTGTCGGGGGCGCCAGCCCCTACACAATAGAAACACCGCACCGGATATGTTTTAGGCAGAATAAAAGGGCAGCGAATTTGCTGCCCTTTTTATCATACAAGTGTGTCTTTATATTTCTTGCCCTCTACCACCAATATTGGATAGCCGTCAAGATACGGTTTCACGGCTTCCGGATTTTCGTCTGCATACTCAAATATCTGATCTGCCAGCTCGTTAGCCGTTTTCGTCAGCTCCTTTATGGACTTTTCATTCATAGTGGGACAGACCGGCGACAATGTTATTACTTTAGTTTCATTCAGTGCCATTACTCTCAGCGGCCATATCCTGCAGTCGAACGGTTTGTCGTCGCCTAATATACAGCCCTTCTCGTTATCCAGCATTGGGCAATAATACAGGTCTGCATTCTGTTCCTTATCCATTTTGAACAAGAAATGGTTTTCCTTCTTTATAAATTCCTGCTTAGGGGCATACTCCTGCAATATCTTGCTTGCAAGCGTAGGTGAGATATACGGTGTTTCCCATATATCATAGCTGTCAAAGCAGCAGCATATCCTGCACTTTGCACATTCCTCTTTTGACAATATTTTTGAAAGCATTTTTTCTGTCATGCCTGCCGTTTGCAGGCATTTCCCCCTTTCACGTCTATGGTATGTTAGCCACACTTTTGTGGATTGTATGTTTTTACTAATTATAACACGTTTCTTTGATAAAATCAATAGTGGCTTATTTTTTTCTACATAGTGAGCTATCTGTTTTATGTGAATTAACAAACTATTTACATTTGCTCTGCCGTATGGGGGATATTCTCTTTACGGAAGGTCTTATTTGCGGCAAAGCCTATGCCGAGCATCACTGCCATGCCTGCCCACACAAGGGGTTCGCTTATCATGATGCCGAAATATCCCATGCGTGGGGCGAGTATCATTGCCACTGCGAACTTGCCCAAAAGCTCTATTATGCTTGAAGCTATAGGTGTTATCTTATCTCCTACGCCCTGAAGTGCGTTTCTGAAAACTATTACTATGCCGAGGATAAAGTAAAATGCTGTGTTTATTTTCATGTATTTTTCCACTGTACCCACTATCTCAGGGTCGCTGATACCTGTGATAAGGTGTGCGAAAAATGGTGTGAAAAGCCATGTTGCGGCTATTACGATAACAGACCAGCCCCATGTTATGAGGGTCGCTTTTTTCACGCCCTCTTTTACTCTGTCTATCCTGCCTGCACCATAGTTCTGGCTTGAAAAGGTTGCTGAAGCTGCACCGAAAACTGATATAGGGAGCATATAGATCTCAGATATTTTTCTTGCGGTGGTGTGGGCGACTATTATGTCAGTGCCGAAGATATTTATTGCGCCCTGCATTATAACAGTGCCGATACCAACGAGAGATATCATAAGTCCCATTGAAACTCCTGTTGCATACATATCTCCTGCGAGCTTGAAGTTAAAGCGGAAGTCGCTTTTTGATGGGATAAGAAATTTGTGTTTTTTAATGATGTATATTATACAAAGCACAACTGAGATACCCTGTGCGATAAGGGTGGCATATGCCGCACCCTCAACGCCCATTTTAAAGCCTAGGATAAAGAGAAGGTCAAGCCCAATATTAGCGATAGTTGATATTATAAGGAAGATAAGTGGCGAAACAGTGTCGCCCACTGCACGGAGGACACCTGCGCAGATGTTATAGAACATTGATATTATCATTCCTGCAAGGATTATGACTATGTAGGTTTTTGCCTGCTTGAAGATGTTGTCAGGCGTGTTCAACGCTTTCAGCAGTGGGTCGATAAAGGCAAGGCTGAGGGCGGTGAGGGCTATTGCCGTTGCGATACCGAGGGTAAGGGCGTGGGCGACGGACTTTTTCAGGCGGTCAAACTCTTTTGCACCGAAAAAGCGTGCTGTCACAAGGGCAAAGCCGTTTGTAAGACCGTTCAGAAAGCCTATTATGACGGTGTTCACTGATGAAGTTGCGCCAAGGGCGGCTATGGCGTTTTTGCCTAGGGTCTGACCCACAATACGGGTGTCGGCAAGATTATAAAAAAGCTGAAAAACGTTGCCAAGCAGAAGGGGCAGGGAAAACATCAATATCAGCTTTGTGATATTTCCTTTCGTTAGGTCTTTCATAATTCTTTCTCCTATTTATGTATTATATTTATTCCTAAAACCATATTATTTTAGCACAAACAGAATTTCAATTGGTTATATTACTGTGAACATTTATTGTACATACTATACAATTTGCGGTGGTTTTATTTGTGTGCAATAACGAAAACGTTTTAGTAAAAAAACGCCCGACAGAAATTTATCCGTCGGGTGCTAAAGGGAAAATTTGGTGTAATGCTATTTAACTATGGCTACACTGTCAGTGGGTTTTGAGAGATCGGCATAGCTGTATGAGCGTATCTGTCTGTCGGAGAAGATATAAATATATCCGTCCTGAACGAATGCACTGCGGTAACGATCTCTCTGGTCATTGTCGTTGACCATAGCCGTGATCTCGTCTTCGCTAGCCTGATCGAAATAATCGTCAAAATAATCTGTATATTCGTCAAGCTTTATAGTTCCATACTCGCTGAAAGTTTTGGTTTCTATGTTATATTTCATTACCAGAATTTTTTCAATAGTTTTTTCATAATAGGTATATTCCCAATTGTCGCCGTCATCGGTCTTGCCTACTGTGGTTATGTCATAGAATGGTATGGCTATATATCCGTTTTCGTTGTCTGTTATTATTGAATTTGAAAAAACAGTGCTGGCGGATCTTTGGGTCATATCCTTTCCGTCAACTGTTGTTCCCATTTCTTTCTCGTGATATTTGTATTCCTGTATAGTCTTGAAGAAGTTGAATTTCTTTACTACCTCTGTGTCATAGACCTGCACCTGATCCACTGTGCCGTTAGCATTCGCTATGCCCTTGCCGCTTGAGCCGTATAAAAGGGTTTCTTGCTTTTCTGTTTTGCTCTTGTCGAGTATTTTTACGCTGAAAGAGTCGAATGACGTGCTGTCGGTGCGCACGGCGATATCATCGTTATAGTTCGTACCATAATGGAAGAAGTTGTTTGCCGTTGACACTGCTATCATTTTATCATCAGGGGTCACCTGAGTTATCTTGTTAGGGTCTGAGAAATCATATACTTCATCAAGCTGGATATTGTTCGCTGCCTGATAAGTGTCATCATTGTTGTAAGCGGAAGAATAATCTCTGTAAACATACAGCATAGAATGATAGAACGTGTTATATCTTGCACTCTCGAAATCAGTGTCCTCGTATGTGAGGGCCTTTTTCACAGGGACGCCAAGGTCATTGTCAAAAAGCCACAGCGTGCAGATATTAATGCCGCTATAATAGGTATTGTGTGTGCTGATATCGTAAATGTTTGCAGAGTCGTTTGAGAACAGCGACAATCTGCCGTTATACTCATTTCCTGATATGGCGTGGCTTATATGCTCGGCGTCTGCGCCTGTGACGGTCTGGGTTTTGTTAAGCTCCATGTCGCCGCCACCGTAGTTTATTCTTGTAATAAGCGCTCTTGTTGGCACTGTGCTGTAATCATCGTCTGTTTTTTCAAAGCCATATGCTCTTAAAATATAAATGTTGTCTGTTCCCATTAAGATGCTGCTTTCACCGCAGGCGATAAGCTTTGAAGCCATGTATGAGCCTTGATTTTTTCCGTCAAAGGACGAAAGCAAGATCATGGACGGTGTATTATCTCTGGCTGTGATATACATTTCACTTTCTTCAAAAAGCTGTTTTTCACCATTGATGTATCGCACGGGTGTGATATCCTCGGGCTTTTGGTCATCTAATAGCAGTGAAGCTGCTCGGGTGTAGCGTGACACGATGAAAAACTTTCCGTCAACTTTTCTTATGCCCTCCAGCACGCCGGGCTGTTCAAACTCGCTTATGAGCTTGATATTCTCAGGGTCGCTCACGTCAAACACGCACATTCCGCAGTATTCGATATCGAGGTTTTTCTTTCCTGCCTTCACGGGTAAGATAAAGTCGAAGAAAGCGTAAAGCTCGTTATTATCCAAATACATTGCAACAACGCTTGGAGCAAACTTACAGCCGTACTGTTCGTATTCGGCAATGTCAACAAGACCTTTTTTAAGGAAGGTTTCCGCAAAGATATCCTGTTCTGACTTTGTGATATTTCCGTTTTGGGTAATATAAACGTCGATACCGCCATTGTCAGTAATGAAATGGGCATTTCCGTAGGTTATGTTTGTTTCTAGCTCATCTATGCTTGTTGTGGGGGTGATATCCACGCCTGAGCGAGTGAGCTGTATATCAGCGGGGTTAGGGGTGAGCTGGTGATCTCTAAGTGCCTGCTTATACAAAGCCACATAGTCATCGTCTTCAACAGTCAAAGTGTCGATATTTTTGAATATATAGCTATTGTCAACTATAAAGTCCTCTATGTTTTTGCTGTTGCTATTTATATAGTTGTAAAGACCCTTATAGGTCGTTCCACGGAGGCCGTCAAGACCTGAGGCGTCAGCGGACTGTGAAGAAGCGGAATTGGGGTATTTTTTGACGAACTGGGTATTGCTGAACCTAAGCACAGCAAATCCGCCTACCACAAGGACGAAAGCCGCCACCACAGCCAGACATCTCAGGGCGTTGCTTCTGCCGCTGTTTATTTTTATCTCTGCACTATTTGGAGTATTTTCGATAACGGGTCTGAAGCCTGCCACGTCCAGCATATCTTTTATTTCCTGGGGCATGAGCTTATCAGGAATTTTGTTTGCCTGTTCCATTTGTCTGATAAGCTTTCTGCGTTTTCTTAAATTTCTCATCATGTCACCTCCTATCCAAACAGCTTACTGCGTATTTTTGCTTTACCTCTGGATATATGGGAACGGACTGTCGTATCTTTAATACCTGTTATCTCCATTATCTCCCTGCCTTTGTAGCCTGCTATACAGTGAAGTGATATACAGAGTCTTTCCGCTTCACTGAGATCAGCAAACTCTTCTAAGATCTCGCACCGCTCGAATCCGTTTTCGTCCTTGATTATTGCGTCGCTTTCATTAATATAATCGAGATTAGAGCGTCTTTGGGCGTATTCCTTTTGTTTTTGTTTGATCTTGGCGACCAGAATTTTGAACATCCAGCTATCGAAAGCTTCGCTTTTCCGCAGCGAGGAGATGCTCATATAGCCGTCCAGCACAGCGTCCTGCACTGCATCGGCGGCGTCCTCGGCATTTTGCAGGTTAGCGAGGGCGTAATAATAAAGCTCCTTATATATCTCTCCATAGAGCTTAGAAAAGGCGTCCGTATCGCCGTTCACCGCAAGTTCTGCGAGCTTTTTTCTTCCCTTTTTGTCCAATCTGATCCCCCCTGTCGTCCGTCATAATATAAGTGTATATTTTTCACTGAAATGTTGCAGTGAAAAAAATTTTTTGAATAAAAAAATCGGGGACGAGGTGGTCGTCCCTGATGATATTTGTTTATCAAACTGTGTAGGGGCTGGCGTCCTCGACAGCCCATTTCCTATTTGCCTGTACGAGCTTGCGTTATCCGCACAAAGTTCGGCGCAACAATTCACAACATTGTCTGCTTCTTTTCATTCGTGAAAATTCCAAGCTTAGCCGCTTCGATATCGGGCTGTCGAGGGCGCCAGCCCCTACACCAAAGTTCTACCGCTGCAAAATCGCTTAGCTCGGTGCTGAGGGGGTAACTTTGGTCTGCTATGCTAATTCCTCATTCCTCATTTTTTCACACCGCATACCCATTCCTGTTCAACAATTTTATGACCTTATCATAATTAAGTCCCTTTACAGTATGATAGTCTGTACTCTCCGAATTGGTATAAACTCTCACGGCACAAGTATGGCTTATCTTCTGAAACGGATTTTGCATGACAGTTACCATTGACACTCTGTCAAGTGCGGCTATTGATTTATGAAAGCTATACCATTTACAATATGACAATGTACAATGCCCGTTTTCAAAGCCTATTGATGTTGTGAACGCTGCCGCCGCCTTGACTATCACGAGCCACAGCAATGGTATGGTAGTTAGTATAACAAGTATGGTTATTTCTCTTTTCCAGTTAGGAAAAAAGTAAAGCGCTCCTCTTCCTGATACGATGGGTATAAACGTGCATATGAGCGGTATCGTTATAAATCTGCCAAGGTCGGCTTTTCCTGTGGAGATGTCGCTTTTCACCGGCGGTATTTTCGGCATGAGCATCTTCAGGGAGCGGTCAACCTGTCCGTTTGTCGTTATCGGTATAAGTGCTGATATTTCAAGCCGTCTTTTTCCGTATCCTGTACAGTGGGCAGACACAGAGGTTATTTTGCATATCTTCATAAGCAATGATTGTCTTAGGTCGATATAGTTTACTCTATCTCTATAGAGGACGTGTCTGCGTCTTGTGCCTATCCCGCTTCTGATTATGAAAAGGTCGGCACAGCGTGTGCAGGAAAAATTCCAGTGGCGCATTAGATTCGACAGAAATGATATGAGCCAGCCTCCTGCCAGCACACCGCCTGCGATAAGGATATATTCAGGCACTTCTGCAAGCACCGGAACTTTTGCTATCTCCGTATTCACTCTGCGGAGTATTTGTTCCTCCGCCTCTCGTCCTACTATCCTATATGCTTCGTAAAGTACCGACAGAACGATTATCATGCCTGACAGAGTTGATGAAAAGATAAGAGAGAATATAACGAGCAGGCTTTTCTTTGAGTTGTAGACATATTTAGGTTTGTTTTTGCATTTGGCAGTGGCAAAATGATAAAGCTCAAAGGCTCGTTTTTTTGTAAGGGTGAGCATTATATCTGCATTTTGCAGTGATTTTGCATCGGTGTCTATGTATACGGCACAGGAATGTATAAGTCTGGAAATATATCCTTGTGACAGTGACAATGAGCTTATCTCGGCAAAATAGACCTTAGTTCGTGTTATGCCGAAATAGCCTGTGTGGGCTATGATGCAATCTTCTTCAAGCTCATAGTAGACAAATATCCAACGCAGGAAAGCGTAGCCGAAGATAAATGTGATAGTGAGGATATCGACCCAATGTGCCTGAAACCAGCTTTGAAAGTTGAATTTTGCGGCTATGAGATACTTGGCAAGAGGGATAGCAAGAAGCCACATATATTTAGTTGTATAAGATAATATCATTATAGGGTGCTGGCGGTGGGTGAAGAAATTCTTCAGCCAGCTTCTTTTTTCCTTGATAGTTTCTCTGCGGCTCATTTAAACCTTTCCTGTCTTTGGTATCTAGTCTTCTTTGCGTTCTCTGTTTCGTATGGAGCTGTTTACTATGGCGGATATTTCCATGGCATCACGGCGGCTCATAAAAGGTATAAGAAGTCTTGCGCCCAAGGCGTTTAAGACAACGAAGTTAAGTCCTGTTATACTGCCCAGTGGGGTTATGATAGTTGTGACGGATTTTATTGCCGAGGTGGGCATAAAATGCCGCATGGTAAAGAAAAGCCCTGTAAAGGCGGTGACTTCTTTTGAGCTGACGGTGAAATAAGATCTGATGAAGTAAAAGGGAAGCACCAGCAGGCAAAAAAGTGCGGCGATTATCCACAGTGGCATAAGGATATAATTCACGGAAAATGGGATAAGTTTTTCTATGAGATTGACCGCATAGCGGATAAGAAACAATATTACCGCAAGGATAGCCCAGAAGATAAAAAGCGGTATTTTTGAGGGCTTATATCTGTGCATTTGAGGACGTTCACCTCGCTGTTTGTTTTTTTGCGTATTTGTATGTATGGTTATCTCAGTTTTCAAGAATTAATCTCCCTTTTATATCATATCATTTATAAGGCAATTATTTGCACGAAAAAAGTGTTTTCGGGGGAAAGCTATGGAACTTACGGCTATAATAAACAAGATAAATTCGTTTTTGTGGGGTGTTCCGCTTTTGATACTTTTGCTTGGGGGCGGAATATATCTGAGCATAAAGCTTGGATTTCCACAGATACACATTTTAAAAATAATGAAGAAAACGGTTTTTACGCTGTTTAAAAAAGAAAGCTCCGAAAGCGATTCTCTCTCGCAGTTTCAGACATTTTCCACGGCGCTTGCGGCAACTGTAGGAACAGGCTCGGTGGTGGGCGTTGGGGAATGTATCAGGATAGGGGGCGCAGGCTCGGTATTCTGGATGTGGGTGTCTGCATTTTTCGGAATGGGGCTTGCTTACTGCGAAAACTATCTGGGAGTGAGATGCTCTGACGGAAAGCTTTGCGGTGCGGCGTCTTATCTCGAAAAGATAGGCAGAACGAAGCTCACGGCTGTTTTGTTTGCAGTTTTTACGGTGGGTGCGTCCCTTGGAATGGGCAACATGGTGCAGACGGGTTCGGCGGCTGCGGCTGCCCGAGAGGGGTTTGGGATACCCTCATATATATTTGCACTTGTGGTGCTTATTTTCGTATTTTTAGTAGCTGTGGGAAAAAACTCAGCAGCTTGTCTTTGCGAAAAGCTTGTGCCGATAATGGCGGTGCTTTTCATAGGCGGCAGTTTGGAAGTGATAATATTTCACCCATTAAAAGCCGCAGGAGCGATAGCAATGATAGTAAAAAACGCCTTTTGCCCCACAGCCTGCATAACAGGCTCGGTGGTAGGGACGATAATATTTTCCATGGTGGAGGGGTTAAAGCGTGGAGCGTTTTCAAACGAAGCAGGCTTAGGCTCAACGGTGGCAGTACACAGCTCGTGCAGGATAAAGTCGCCTGAATTGCAGGGTACTTGGGCAATGGCTGAGGTTTTTATAGATACCTTTGTCATATGCACTCTGACGGCTGTGGTGATAATAATAAGCGGCACTGACCTCACGGGGGAGGACATGGCAGTGAGGGCTTACAATGCTGCTCTTGGTGGAGCGGGGAAGTATTTCATGTCAGGTTCGCTGATACTTTTTGCATTAGCGACAGTGGCAGGGTGGTTTTTCATAGGGGAGAGGGCTTGGAGATATCTTTTCCCTCGAAGTGATATGATCTATAGAATTATGGCTATAGCTTGTGGGTGCATTGGAACGATGTGGAGCATGGAGCTTGTGTGGGGAGTGTCGGATATTTTCAATGGACTTATGGCAGTGCCGAATGTTATCGGGGTATTGGTGTTGTGGAGAAAAGAGGTAGGAATGAGGAGTGAGGAATTGGCAAAGCTGACCAGAGTTGTGCACAAGCACAAAGTAAAAGTTAGCACCGAGCGAAGCGAGAGGTAAAACGCAGGCACAAGCCCGGCGTTAGAGGGCTTGCAGGGTCAAGGGACAGAGTCCCTTGCGGAGTTTGAGGCAGAGCCTCATTCGGCGTAAGCCGACTAGGTGCAGATTTAATGAGAAAAAAAGCACATGAAAGTCCGATATTAAACAAAGGTGATATCGGAGCAAAAATCTGCACCGTTTTCCCTATTCCTTAGCAAATGTAAATCCGCAAAGAGCGAAGCGATTTTGCGGCGGAAGAACTTGCCCGAATAAGATGTAGGAGCTTGTTTGATGAATAATAAGATGTGCGTGCTGTGGAAAATGCGGGTGAACACTGTTCGTCCCCTCATTATGCCCTTATATCTCTCCGCTTGCGTGGCGTGTTACATGACAGCCTACGTTCACTGACACCGGCAGACCTGCGATATGGGTCGGTGCTTCTTCTATATTTACTGCAAGGCAGGTCTGTGTGCCGCCAAAGCCTTGCGGTCCTATGCCAAGGAGGTTTATCTTCTCCAGCATTTTCGCTTCAAGCTTTGCATAACGTTCCTTTGGATTTCTCTTCGACACGCTTCTGCACAGTGCTTTCTTTGCAAGGTATGCGCACTTCTCAAAGTCGCCGCCTATGCCTACGCCTATGACTATTGGCGGACATGGGTTAGAACCTGCTTTTGCACACACTGACACTACCCAATCCACTATCTCGTCCTCGGTAACTGACGGGGTCATCATTTTAAGCTGTGACATATTTTCGCTGCCAAAGCCCTTTGGTGCCACCATTATTTCTACCTTTTCGCCCTCTGCTATTTTAAGATGCACAACAGGCGGTGTATTATCCCCTGTGTTTACTCTTTCCAATGGGTCGGAAACTATGGAACAGCGCAGTCTGCCCTCTGTATAGCCTCTTGCTACGCCTTTATTTATGGCTTCATTCAGCGAACCGCCTACAAAATGCACGTCCTGTCCTACGGTCATGAAGATAACTGCCATGCCTGTGTCCTGACAGATAGGGATAGTTTCTTCTCTTGCTACTCTCATATTGTCAAGAATGTCTGCAAACACGTTCTTTCCAACAGGGGACTGCTCTTTCCTGGCGTTGCACTCTATACAGCTTTCCATATCCTCAGGAAGATACAGATTGGCTTTTATGCACAGATCTCTTACAAGTTCTTCTACTTCTGAAACGTTTATCTCTCTCATTTTTATTTATCCTTTCGCTCTGTATTTGCTACCTTTTCACGGTCGCTGAGCTTTATTACTTTTTCGCTGTCAAGGACATAGCATGGCTTGCCCTCCAGAAGAAATTCTCCTTTTAGAAAATCTGCGCAGGCTTCTTCGTTGACGTTTGGTGCTTTACACAGCTTATCCTCGGGAATATCCGTGAAGCCTGCTACGTTGTCGCACAAAAGCCCTACGGAAACTTCTTCGCCCATTGTGATTATTATGCAATCTCTGTCGGAGATCTCTTTTGGCTCATAGTGGAAACGTCTGCGCAGGTCTATGACAGGCACTACCTCGCCCTCGTTCACCACTGTTCCCGGCACATAGTCGGGAAAATCAGGCACGGGAGTTGGGGTCTGCGCCGCTATGATTATTTTTATATCCTCAAAGGGCAGTGAAAAGCTTCGCCCTGCTGAGGTGAAAATGAGATATCTGCTGTTTTCCACAGCTATCCCTCCTTGTTATATTTTATCATAAGCCGCTGTCGATGCGATAATGTATCTCCTGTGCTATCTTGTCAAGGGGACACTGCTTTGACACTGAGCCGTTTTCATATGCGGCTTTTGGCATACCATAGACTATGGAGCTTTCTGCGTCCTGTCCGATATTATATGCTCCCATTTTCTTCATGTTGAGCATGCCCTTTGCACCGTCACAGCCCATGCCGGTGAGGATAACGCCTATAGCGTTACGCTTTGCGCTGTATGCCACAGAGTCAAAAAGCACGTCAACTGACGGACAGTGACCTGAAACCTTTACACCTGCTTCAGAGGTGACAAAATAGCCTTTTTTATCCCTGAACAATCTAAGGTGCTGACCGCCCTGCGCTATTACCACCATGCCTTGGCTGAGATACAGACCGCTTTTGGCTTCCACAACGTTGTGACCGGTTTCAGTGCATAGCTGTTCAGCATATATCCTTGTATAGCCCGCAGGCATATGCAGGACTGCCACTATAGGGGGCAGGTCGTGGCGGAGGTCTTTAAGGATAGCTTTCAGGGCTTCCGTTGAGCCTGTTGAACCGCCTATGGCTATTATTCTGGAGGTATTTATGGCAGGTATATGCACAACAGAATTAACTCTTGCTTTTTCAAGGCGCTGTATGCTTTCGGCAAAGCGTTTCTGAAAACGCTCGTTATCAGACGGAGTGCCGTCAGGTTTATATACGACGTCTATGGCACCTGCCTGCATCATGGGATATTTATTGTTATGCTGAATGGTAAGATAGATTATAGGCACAGAATATCGTGGGGCAAGGCTTATGATGTAGTCGTCCATATTGTCTTGGCAATCACCGTCGAGAAGAACATAGTCTGGAGAAAGGGCGGTGACGCTTTTTCTGCCGTTGCTAAGGCAGGCTGAGGCAAGCTTTGAGCTTTGGAAGCCTGCGTTTGTAAGGGCCTTTCTGCAAAGCTGTGCAAAGGCTTTGTTTTCGGTTATCACAAGAAAGAGAGGCGTCATTTTTTATCCCCTCCCAGCTTGCGGTATATTGCAGGGGCAACTTTTACAAAAGGCATATACTTCGGCACTGATTCTGCGTGACCGATATAGAAATAGCCGCCCTCCTCCATTGCATCATAGAATTTTCTGCATATCTCGGCTTTTGTATCGTCGTCAAAATATATCATGACGTTACGGCAGACGATAAGGTCGAATTTCTTTTTGAAAGTGAAATCATCCATAAGATTGTGGTAGCGAAACTCAACATTCTGCCTTATTGTATCGCTGACCTGCCAGAGATCCTTTGTGTTTGAATATGGGTGAAAATATTTTTTACGCCAATCTTCTGGGATATTCTTTATGGACATACTGGTATAAATGCCGTTTTTGGCAGAACGCAGTGCGTTAAGGGAGATATCCGTGGCAAGTATTTTCAAGTCCCAGAAACGGCGGTCAAAGCCGAAATAATCGTCCATACACATGGCAAGATTATATGGCTCGTTGCCGAATGAGCAGCCTGCACTCCATATACGCATATCATGATCGAGGACGTTTTTTTCGGCATAGGGGAGAAATTTCTCCATGAAGTGTTGGAAATGGTCCGTTTCACGCATGAAATATGTATGGTTGGTAGTAAGGCGGTTTATAAGGTTGGCAGTTTCTCTGCCTGTTTCATCGCTGTAGACGGCGCTGAGATATTCTGAAAAGCTGTTGAAGCCGCAGTCCAATACATAGTTGCTCAGCCTGCTTTCAACGATAGACTTTTTCCTTGCAAGGTCAAGACCGTATTTTTCTTTTATGAATGCAGTAAGCTCGTCAAAGTCTGACTGAGAGATCTCAAGACGTGACAGCATTCCTCTTCCTCCTTGTTATTATGTTTTACCTGTTTGTTCTGACCAGAATATCAGGGTCAAGCAGGGATATGTTTTTGTTGTTTGCGTTTATAAAGCATTTTACAAGGCTGTTTTTTACGGGCGACACGGCGGTCTGCTGGGGGAGGATATCCTCAACGTCCAAGACCTTATCGCATATTATGCCAGCCTGATTTGAGCCGACTTCTATCACTATGGTACTGCTTCTGTTGTCATACTCCCCTTCGGGCAGTCCAAGACGCAGGCGGAGATCTATCACGGGAACGGCTTTTCCTCGCAGATTTATAACGCCTTTTATGAACTTTGGTGTTTTCGGGAGCCTTGTGACGGGGAGAAGCCCTATTATATCGGTGACATCTTTTACCTCAAAGGCGTAATATTTTTCATCAGAAACAAAGGAGAGTATTTTTCCACCCTTCTGACAAAATTCGTTTATATCCTGCTCTGACATCTTTATTCACCCTTTCGGAAGTCATAATTGCCGAGAAATTCTTTCATATCCAGTATTATGGTTATACTGCCGTCGCCGAGGACCGAACAGCCTGCCATGCCTGATTCCTTGAGGGGATAGGCGTCAAGGAGAGGTGAGAACGGTTTTACTACCACCTGCTGGTCAACTGTTATCCTGTCTGCCATGAGGACGGCTTCCTTGCCACCGTCTTTACAACAGAGCATTATGCCCTTTGTTACGTCCTTTTCGGCATTTGGTATATCAAAATGGTCGCTCATTCTGATAAGAGGCAGACATTTTTCGCGGAGCATTATAAACTCGTTGCCCTCGGGGTCGGTGATAAAGCTTTCGGCTTTGCAGGAGAAAGCTTCGGAAACTGCGGAAACAGGCAGAGAGAAATTCTCGCCCCCTACGTCAACGCTCAGAACGTCAAGGATAGACAGAGAAAGTGGTATCCTGATAGTAAAGACAGAGCCTTCGCCAAACTTGGAGTCAACATAGAGCTTTCCGCCGACTTTTTCAAGGTTTTTCTTTACAACGTCCATTCCAACGCCTCTGCCTGAATATTCGGTTATTTTATCATTGGTGGAAAAGCCTGCGGCCACAACAAAATTGAATATCTCTTTGTCGGTATATTCATTCTCAGGCTTTGTGAGCATACCATTTTTCTTGGATTTCGCCATAAGCTTTGCGGTATCCATTCCTGCACCGTTGTCACGGCAGGAGATGACCACTTCGTTGGAGTCATAGCCTGCGCTTAGAGTAACTGTGGCAGGCTCGGTCTTGCCTGCTTTTGCACGGACTTCGGGGGCTTCTATGCCGTGGTCAACTGCGTTTCTCACAATGTGCATAAGGGGGTCGTTGAGGATATCTACGATAGATTTATCCACTTCCGTTTCCTGCCCTTCAAACACAAGAGTAACGTTCTTTTTGAGCTTTTGGTTCATATCCCTGACAACACGGTTCATCTTCTGAAATGCTGTGGAAACAGGCACCATTCGTATGGACATTACAACGTCCTGAAGCTCATCGGTAAGCTTTTTCAGCTCACGGGATGATTTATTGAAGCGGTCAAGGTTTATCTCGGCTTTTTTCAGGTCGGGAGAGGAGATAACAGAACCTTCGGTTATAACGATCTCAGCCACAAGGTCAAGAAGTCTGTTGAGCTTATCGAGCTTGACGGATATCATGGACTGCTCATGCTTTTCGGCAGGCTTTTTGGGGACTGCATTCGCAGGCTGAGCAGGCTTTGGGGCTGACTTTTCCGGAGCAGACTTTTGGGCAGGCTGAGGTTTTTTGGCTGCGTTAGCAGGTTGCTCAGGCTTTTTCACCTGCTCGGCTTTGTCAACGTTCACGGCGTTTTTCATAAGGTCAAGAACGCCATTCGGGTCATCGGTGATAAGCTTTATGTAAAGTCCCTTTTTGGATATCTCGTCTCCTGCATTGTCGGCGTCAAGATCCTCAGGGAAAGTTTTTATTACCTCGCACATTTTACCTAAAGCACGCAAAAGCACCAATGCACGCATATCAGGCATTGCACAGCTTTCGGAATATGTGACCTTATAGGTGAGAACGCCCTCTTTTTCATCATCAGGGAAAAGCCCCTCATAGGTGGCGGTATCGGCTGATGAGATATCGGGACTATCGCCTGCAGGCTGACCTTTCATGGTGGCAGCAAAGGCGTGTATCTTATTTTCAAGCTCTGAAAAATCGGTGAGCGGAGCGTCGTCATAGAGTGAATCAAGCTCAGATTTAAGATTATCAGAAGCCGAGAAAAGAAGCTCATAGAGAGCAGGCTTGTCATATTTCACAGTAGGGTCTTCACGGATAATGTAGAAGAGATCCTCAACTGAGTGGGCAAGGGTAGACATATTGTGCATACTCATCATGGCGGCAGAGCCTTTAATAGTGTGCATGGTACGGAATATCTCGTTGATATCGTCGGAGGAGATAGAGTCTTCCTGCTCGGTGCGCATAAGGATCTCGTCCAACTTTTCCAGAAGGTCGCCTGTTTCAAAGACGAACATATCCGCCATATTTTCCATACCGCTTTCAAATTTCGGCAAAAAAGTCACTCCCTTTCAGTGCTGTTGAAGCATACGGATATAATCAATAATATTATAGCAAATTTTTTGATATTTTTCAAGCATTTTTGTGCATTTTAAGTAAAAGAAACGATCAAGTGAGGAGTTAGGAATGAGGAATTAGGAATGAGGAATGAGCAAAGCTGCCCCCAAGCACCGAGCGAAGCGAGAGATAAAGCGCACGCTCAAGCCCGGCGCTAGAGGGCTTGTGGGGTCTAGGGGCAAAGCCCCTAGCGGAGTATGAGGCAGAGCCTCATTCGGCGATAGCCGACTAGGTGCAGATTGTAGTATTAAAAGCATATAGAAATAAGATATCAGACAAAAGAAATATCGGAGTAACACAATCTGCACCGCTATTCTATCCCAAAGCAAAACGTATATCCGCAAAGAGCGGAGCGATTTTGCGGCGGCAGAAACTTGCCCGAATACCTGTAGGGGAGCAGCGCAATTTCTGCTTTGCAGAAACACGACGTCCCGTTTCGAGGAGTTGCGGGGGGTGAATTTGTACAAACCATGTAGGCGAATAAAGGCGGGCGAACTCTGTTCGCCCCTACCGCCAT
>ULUC01016255.1_pt1 | contig 21005 bp, 17 predicted proteins | sample 1958151 | NCBI WGS metagenome assembly ULUC01 (sample SAMEA4835750, study PRJEB28245) | human gut metagenome | biome: gut microbiome; material: fecal sample | place: Denmark | collected 2008
TTTGCGGGTCTTGCCCTCGGCAGCCGGAGCATCGGCTGCGGGAGTAGAAACTTTCTTTTCAGGCATGATGCATAACCTTCCTTCTGTATTTGATCTGGTGCAGCGGGGCTGCACCGGCGGGCTCCAATGATCTATCGTAAGGCAGAAGCAGTGCAAAAAGCACAGACCCGGCTGCCCCATACGAACCGGTACGAAACTATTTGCGTAAAGAAGTTGAACCTATAATTATATAATATGTTTTTGAAATTCATTTGTAAAGCCTTTTTTGCAAAAAACATTGTAAAATCGGTAAGAAACGGCGGAATAAATGGCCGAAGCAGTCTTCCGGTGCTTTTTCCCGGGCAGAGTACGACTTTTCGGCAAAACGAACGGCCATTCCCGGGAAAGCCGGGCCACAAATGCGACGGGCAAAAACGCCCTTTCGCAGAGGAGGAATAAGGCGGAACGGAACTGTCGGCACACGCAGGGGACACAGCAAATAAAAAGCAGAAGCTGCCGCACCGTATTTTTGTGCGGCAGCTTCTGCTTTTCGGTTTTGATATGTACCCCCAATACTGGGTGTCCAGTATTGGGGGTACATATCATTTTTGCTTATTGCTCAGTCTGTACTCGGAACAGCATTTCCAGTGCTTTCGATTTGTTTAGCAATCATGCTTTCCAGTTCCTGCGTGATCGTTGCACAGTTTGCAACACGGTAATTCCAGAAATAGGAAACACCTTCACACTCTTCCACGGACAAATCGCTGTTGACCAAAAGCAAGCTTTCTGGTGTCACGTTCAGCTTTTCGCACAGAGAAGCATATTTTCCATAATCAATGCTTCGGCTGGAGGATTTGGCTTCTACCCAGAAAAATTTCCCATTGATGGAGAATACGACATCCAGCTCATGCGTGCTCCCTACGGATGCTGTTTCTGAAAGAATCACATTGGAGCAAACCGAAACTTCTGCGCCCTGCTCCTCCCGATAGCGGTTCAGAATCTGCTGAACCTGATGCTCTACAAAAAGCTCCAGCCACTTTCCGCTCAAAAAATGCCGGACGGTTTCATTTTGCGCAAGTTCATAGACGATATTCTGCGGATAAATCACAATGGCTGCAAAAAGTCCCATTTTGTCCCACGTCTGAGCAATCTCTGAAAGTGTGGCAAACGATTTTTTGGACGCACCCTTTGGGATACGGAACGAAAAAGAGCCGTCGTTCTGCATATGTGTTCGGATAAACTGCAAGAAATCCACCACCACCGGGTCGCAAAGAGCCTCGCCTGTTTTCCATGCCATCCGCTGAACAGCAATCGGTGGGAGTTTTTCCGGAACGACCTGCTGAACGATTTTATACCCACAGCGTTCCAGATGCTCTAATGCGGTCAAAGGCTTCTGGATTTTTGCTTTGACTTCGGGCTTTTCTGCGCCGGATGTATTCTCGGCCAGATAGTTGAATTTCCATCCGTATTCCCAAGCAGGCGAACGGGTCAGTACTCCGACCGCATGAAATCCGCTGTCATGCTCCTCCATCGGAAAAGTGATCTTGTTCTTATGAATATTGATTTGGAGCGTTTTGTTTTTTAGTGCTTTCTGATAAGCGTCAAGAAAAAATTCCTTTCCCTTATACGCCAGCTCACTGGAATTATTTGTAGCAAGACCAGCACTTTTTGCCAAAGAGAGGAGCAGACAGGTCGCTTTGGGCTGCTCAAGGATCTGTTCCATCTGCGCACCGTCCGGAATATTTGCATTATCGGACTGCGACGATTCGTCTGCAGGAATCTCCTTTGCCGGTGCAGAAACCTCGGGTGTCTTTTTTGAAGCGGTCTCAGACTTTCCAGACTTGGGCAAAGGCTTTGGCTCCGTGTAAACTTCCGCAATGAATGATTCATAGGAATCGATGCACGGAAGTTTTCCAGCCGCTGCAAGTCCTACATAGATTGCAGCCGCCCGCGAGGAATCGCCATAATATTTTTTAGAATCCGCTGCGGCAGCAATATCAGAAAAGGCATTATATCTGCTCAGCTGCGCAGCCTTTTCCGGGAATTGCTTCAACGCACGGCAGTAGAGCCACTCAAAAAATGAATCCGGGTGCGGCTCTATCGGATACTCATTTCCTTCCAGAGAGTAGCGTAGCAGCTTTCCATTGGTTCGCAGTCGAGTGTCCTTATGGACTTTGGATGGCGCACAGGTCAGAAGGTCAGCGAATGGACCACCATGTTCAAATACCTTGGCAGCTTCAAAAACCGTGCTGATGGGCACATCCTGCGCAACAGAATCCAGACGCAGCAGAAGCCGCAGAGAAGAAACAGCCTCACCCTCCGGCTGAACGGATGCAGAGCTGACTTCCAGAATGGAAACATCCGGGTCTGTTGTATGGACGGCATCATGGACGGCACGGATATTCTGCCGCTTGCTACCTTTTATCCATGTGAATGTCACCGGCTGTTCTTTGCAATAGGGGTAGCCGGATATGGGAAAACAAATGGTTCGTGTAGCCATGAACACCTCCAACTTTTTAGGGCAAACAGGTTTATATAAATCAAGTATAGCACAATCCCGGATGTGCTGCATAGCACTATTATCTGCTTCCGGGAATCTATCTGTGCAAAAAGTGCCGATACCACAGGCATCGGCACTCAGATCAAAAAAGCGTTTTGCAAAAATGCGCAGCCTGCATCCACCGGATGCAGAACACAAGGGGTTTGGGCACAGCCCAACAAGCATTTTGAATTTGGATTTTGAAAAATCCGATTCAAAAATCGCAAGTTGGTACCAAGTTGCACTGCTTGCGACGTAGATGTTTCCGTCAACTGCTGCGTCAGAAATTTTAAATCACTTCAGCTTTGCGAGGATATCGTCTGCGCTCACGCCGCTTGCCAGCAGCTTTTTCAGCACGTCCTCTGCTTCAGCTTTCTTTGCGGATTCCGCAGCTTTGGTTTCGGCTTTGACCTTTTTGACTTCGATTCTGGCGATTTCCTTGTCGATAGATTTCAGCTCGGATTTCTTGGCTTTCAGGTCAGCTTTCAGCGCATCGATGTTCGCAGTGATGGATGCGATTTCAGCGGCAGCGGCTTCCTTTGCGGACTGCTTTTCGGCAATCTGCGCAGCAAAGTCAACGGTTGCTTTTACGGTCTTGATCTTGTTCTTGCTTCCTTTGGGACGGGGCATAGGGGACACCTCCAATGTTTTTTGATGGTTTCAGTATAACACGCGTTTTTTGTGTTCGCAAGAGGTGCATTTTGTAGAAATAAAAATATATCTATGAGTGAAGCAATAAATCGATTTTGGAATATGCACTGGCGTGGGTCGCTAACTAGTTGAGGAATATCCCCTGCTGGTCGTAGAGTTGTTCAAAGCATTTGGCAACGGCATCTTTATACAGTCGTGATGAAGTTCACCTCACTATGATGTTACAGAAATCCGTGCAGCTATGCATACGCATCTGCGTATGCTGCAAAAGTATTTTATGATACAGAGAATGTGCAGCCGCGTAATGGCAAAGAATATATTTAATAAAAAAAGTATCCTCCATAGTGATAATGGAGGATACCGATCTTTCGACATCGTTGTTTGAATTCTTCTCTTATTTTATCATGGTTATATCTGGGAATCAATAGAAATCCTTACAAATGCATCCCACCTGACCTTAGAAAAAAACTCGCAGAAGCTAAAAGTTTTTTGCACATTGCCCAGTTCCGCATGAAAAATCCAGCAAAAAACGAAGGTGGACAGAATAAGTGGTCAGAAGGGTGTCCAAGACGCAGGAGGAAACAGAAATGGCACGACGGGGAGAAAATATACGCAAACGCAAAGATGGTCGGTGGGAAGGCCGCTACATCAAAGCGCGTACACCGGAGGGGAAAATCCAGTGGGGCTACGTCTATGGCACGGTCTATGCTGAGGTCAAACGTGTGCTGATTCAAAAGAAAGCAGAGGCAGGCTTCTACAATCTAAAGAGAACCGACCTGACCTTTGAAGCACTGGCTGAGGTATGGCTGCACTCCCAGCGGAATGCCGTAAAAGAATCCACCTATGCACATTATTCGTACACGCTGCACAAATATCTTCTTCCGGTTTTGAGTAAAGTGCCAGTCACATCCCTTGAGGAAAGCTTTCTGGAACAAGCTATGCAGCAGATCATCGCGCCGATAGATGCCACCCACAAGCCGCTGGGAAACTCCTCTGCCCGGGAATGCCTCTCCATGCTGCGCCGTATCTGTAAGTATGCCGCGCATTTACGCCTGATCCGTCCGATGGAGTTGGAAGTAGCGCTGCCAAAAGCTATCGACAAAATTTCTGCGCCCCTCTCTCCGGCGGAGCAGCAGCGGCTTTATCAGTATGTACAGGAGAACCCTACGCCCCGCAAAATCGGCTTATTACTAGGGCTGGAATTGGGACTGCGTATTGGCGAAATCTGCGGCCTGCAATGGGGTGATTTTGACCTGAAACTTGGCACGCTGAAGATCAACAGGACTGTCTGCCGAATTTCCTGTGGAAACAGTCATACAAAGGTAGTCATTCAAACGCCCAAGACCCGCACTTCACGCCGGGAAATTCCAATCCCAAAGCAGCTGCTTATTATGCTGAAAAAGCTGCGCGGATGTGTCAGCAATGCTGCATGGTTTCTGTCTGGCAACGAGTCCAAGCCCACCGAGCCCCGCTGCTACCGAAAAAGCATCAAATCATATCTGAAACAGGCAACTGTCCGGCAGGTACGTCCGCACGCGCTGCGCCATACCTTTGCAACGACCTGTCTGCAGGCGGGGTGCGATGTAAAGACCCTCAGCGAATTGTTAGGACACGCTAACGCCAACATCACCTTGCAGCGCTATGTGCACTCTGACCTGACCCGAAAGCGCCGGGAGATGAACCGAATTTTCTCCCATCAGGTGTCCATGAGGGGCAGGGATGCGCTAAATATAACGTAATAGCGCACGATTTATACGTCGTTCCTCCATTATCACTGTGGAGGATACCCCTTTATGCGGGAAGGGGTGAACAAGGTGGCATTGCGTCTGTTTGAGCACAACGAGAAAGCATATCATGCGGCAGTCCGGATGATGGACCAGTATGGCAAGGCTGCCATTGTTCATCCCACCGGCACCGGAAAGAGCTACATTGCGTTCAAGCTGATCGAGGACAACCCAGAGAAGGTCGTAATCTGGCTTTCCCCCAGTGAATATATCTTTAAGACCCAGCTGGAGAGCCTGAAAAGGAACGACCCGGATTTTCCGCTGGCAAACGTTCACTTTTATACCTATGCCAAACTGATGTGCTGCACGCAGGCGCAGCTGGACGAAATAGCAGCGCAGAAGCCTGCCTATATTATACTCGATGAATTCCACCGTGCCGGTGCTGAATGTTGGGGCGAAAGCACGGTGGCTTTATTAAACTTATGCCCGGATGCAAAGCTTCTGGGGCTGACGGCAACAAACATCCGCTATCTGGATAATAACCGCGATATGGCCGAAGAACTTTTCGATAGCCGTGTTGCGAGCAACATGACCCTTGGCGAAGCAGTCGTCAGGGGTATTTTGCCTGCCCCGAAATATGTGACTACGGTCTACCAGTACCAGAAAGCACTTGCAAAGTATCAGGCACGGGTGGATAACCTGCGGGCACCGGGTATTCAGGATATGAATCAGAAATATCTGGACGCGCTGCGCCGCGCACTGGAGCAGGCAGACGGCCTGGATAAAGTATTTGCCCATCATATCACAAACAAGTCCGGTAAGTACATCGTGTTCTGCGCCAATAAGGAGCACATGGACGAGATGGTGTCCCATGTGCCGGAATGGTTCGCCGGGGTCAACCCGGACGTTGTGGTGTATCAGGCCTATTCAGATGACCCGAATACGGACAAGGCGTTTGCGGACTTCAAGACGGATACGACCAACCGGCTGAAGCTGCTGTTCTGCATCGATATGCTCAACGAGGGCGTCCATGTGGAAGGCATTTCCGGGGTCATCCTGTTCCGACCTACCATCTCACCCATCATCTACAAGCAGCAGATCGGTCGCGCCCTGACCGCTGGTGATAATACGACACCACTTATCTTGGATGTGGTCAACAACTTCGAGGGCTTGACCAGCATTTCCGGTCTGCAAAGCGAGATGCAGGAAGCAGTCCATCGTCTGTATGCCAACGGCGAGGGCGACAAGATCGTCACCGAGCGGTTTGAGGTTATCGAACAGGTGCACGACTGCCGGGTGCTGTTCGAGCAGCTGCAGGCAAGCCTTTCTTCCGGTTGGGAGCACTATTTCTCTGAGGCCAGCATCTACTATGCGGAACACGGCAACCTGAACGTCCCGAAACTGTACACCACACCCGGCGGTCTGAGCCTTGGGGTGTGGCTGGTCACCCAGCGCCGGGTGCGCGAGGGACAAATTCAAGGAAATCTGACCGAGCAGCAGATCGCACGGCTGGACAGCATCGGCATGGTCTGGGGCAACCGGAAGGAAATTGCGTGGCAGCATGGATTTGAGGTCGCAAAGAAATACCACGACACCTACGGAAACCTGATGGTGCCCGGCAAATACACCGATCCGGATGGCTACCCTTTGGGACAGTGGATTATCAAGACCCGGCAGCAGAAGCTGAATGGACGCCTGAAGGAAGAACGCATCGCACAGCTGGATGAGATCGGTATGGTGTGGAACATTTTCGATGCCAAGTGGGAAAAGGCTTATGCGCTGGCTGCCGCCTACTATGAGGAAAACGGCAACCTGAATATCCCACGTTCCTATGTGACAGCGGCTGGTGAACGGCTGGGGCAATGGGTCGCAAGCCAGCAATGGGCGTACCCGAAAGGAAAACTGACGGACGAACAGGTCGAGCGGCTGAACAGAATCGGGATGTACTGGGGCAACCGCAATGACCGCCAGTGGAACGAAGGATATCAGGAAGCCAAGCGCTATTTTGATGCCCACGGCAACTTGAACGTCCCGGCAGAATATGTGTCACCGAACGGTTACAACCTCGGAAATTGGGTCAAGCGGCAGCGGTATACCCGCCAGAATCCTGAAAAAAGCTGCGCTGTTCTGACAGAGGAGCGTATTGCAAAGCTGGATGAGATCGGGATGCGGTGGGAGAAAGCGGACTCGAGACCGCGCCGGTTGGAGTTGGCACAAGGACCTCATAGGGAAAGCGAAAAACTGAATGTTTCAGCTAACCACAAAACGGGGGAAGATATCGGTTTGTGTAGTTGATAGCGCGATCCAAAGCACTTGCTGCAATTTGGGTCGGAGAAGTTACGTGAGTCGTAAAAAGAAAATCTAAAGGAGTTATTGGAGAGGATTATGTCAAAGATTCAGCATGATGTGATGTTGCGGATCGTGAAGATCCTGAATGTTTTGATGATCGAGTTGCCGTTTGCGGCGTGCTGGTTCCTGTACTACTCGCACCAGACCTATGCAACGATGGCTTGGAAGGGTCATCTGGCGATTCTAGGCCTGTTTTTTATCCTGTACATTGTACTCGGTAAAATCTACGATGCGTTCTGGATGTCGATGCAGCGGGTCTCGGAGCTGGTGTACGGCCAGATCCTTGGCGCTATGGCAACCGATGGCATTTTGTACATTGTGATCTGCCTGATGTCCGCAAAGTTCTGCAACCTGTTGCCGGGTATCGCAGCAATTGTGGGGCAGCTGGTGATGGCTGCAATCTGGGCATCCTGCGCACATAAATGGTACTACGAGACCTTCCCGCCGCAGAAGACCGCAGTTGTCTACGATGTGCGTCATGGTATGGAGAAGCTCATCAACGAGTATGGTCTGAGCCAGAAATACGACGTGCAGGTTACCCTGAGCGTGTCGGAGTGCTTGGCAGACCTGAGCATTCTGGACGGCATGGAGACTGTTTTTGTCAGTGGTGTTCACAGCCATGAGCGCAACATTATCCTGAAGCACTGCGTAGGGAAGGGCATCAATATGTTCGTCATCCCCCGTGTTGGCGACGTTATCATGAGCGGCGCTTGGCCGATGCATATGTTCCATCTGCCGATGCTGCGTGTCGGTCGCTACATGGCAAGCCCGGAATTCTTGTTCATCAAGCGCGCAATGGACATTGTGATCTCACTGCTGGCACTGATCATCCTGAGCCCGCTGTTCCTGATCACAGCCATTGCGGTCAAATCCGATGGTGGTCCCGCCTTCTACAAGCAGGTTCGCCTGACCAAGGACGGCAAGCAGTTCGAGATTCTGAAGTTCCGCTCCATGCGTGTGGATGCAGAAAAGGATGGCGTGGCACGTCTTTCTACCGGCGACAAGGATGACCGTATTACAAAGGTCGGTCATATCATTCGCGCTTGCCGTCTGGACGAGCTGCCCCAGTTGCTGAACATCCTGAAGGGAGATCTGTCTGTTGTTGGTCCCCGTCCGGAGCGCCCGGAAATCGCCGCCCAGTACTGCGAGGAGATGCCGGAGTTTGCACTGCGCTTGCAGGCCAAGGCTGGTTTGACCGGCTATGCGCAGGTGTACGGCAAATACAATACCACCCCCTACGATAAGCTGCAGATGGATTTGATGTACATTGCGCATCCCAGCCTGATCGAGGATTTGAAAATCATGCTAGCAACCGTGAAGATTTTGTTCATGCCGGAGAGCACTGAAGGTGTGGCAGAGGGCGCAACTACGGCGATGGGGCAGGAGACGAAGTGATGCAGAATTACAGCGTTTTAATGTCTGTTTATCACAAAGAAAAACCGGAATATTTGAGACAGGCAATAGAGAGCATACAAGCGCAGACGCTCTCCACAAATGATTTCGTGCTGGTATGTGATGGACCTCTGAACGAACCATTGGATAGCGTAATCGCAGCGAAGCAACAGGAGATGGGTGAATCTCTGAATGTTGTCCGCCTCGCGAAGAACGGTGGACTTGGCAACGCACTCAATGAAGGCATCAAGCATTGCAAAAATGAGCTGGTTGCCCGGATGGACAGCGATGACATCGCTTATCCGGATCGATGTGAAAAACAGATCGCTGTGTTTAACATACATTCGGAGGTGAGTATTTGCTCCGGTATCGTGGAGGAGTTTACTACTGATCCGCACACCGTCGATACAAGGCGTGTGCCGCCCGAGACAAATGCGGAAATCGTAGAGTTTGCAAAGAAGCGCAATCCGTTTAATCACCCCTGCGTGATGTATAAGAAATCCGCAGTCGAGGCAGTTGGCTCCTATCAGGATTTCTATCTTCTGGAGGATTATTACCTCTGGCTTCGAATGCTGATGGCAGGATATCAGGGTTACAACATTCAAGAGCCGCTGCTCCATATGAGAGCTGGCTCGGATATGTATTTAAGAAGAGCCGGTTGGAAATACGCCAAGACGCAGGCCAAGTTGTTCAAATTTATGAAACAGCAAGGCTTTATTGGAGAAGGACAGTACATAAAGAGCTGCGTGATTCGCAGCGGGTCGGCGCTGGCTCCCAACTGGCTGCGGAAGTTTATGTTTGAGAGGGTATTAAGGGATGCAGGCTAAGACAGAAAACCGAAATCAATTTGTGGATGTCATGCGTGGCATAGCGATGCTTCTGGTTGTTCTGCAACATACAATGAGTGGATGTACGGTCGGAGCAGAAAACACATTTGTGTTTAATATTGCATGGTCCTTGCAGATGCCGTTGTTTATTTTAATCAGCGGATATGTAACGAAATATAGCCGCCCCATCTCTAACAGCAAGGGACTGTGGAAATATGTGAAACGCAGAACGGTTGCGTATATGCTGCCGTGGGCTGTATGGAGCTTTTTGGTTAGAGGCATCATCTTTGGAGAGGATGGTTTCTTAAACGTTAAGCATCTCCTGTGGAATATGGATTCAGGTTATTGGTTCCTTGCAACGATTTGGACGATTAGCATGATTTTTGGCATTGCCTCTTTCATTGCAGAGCGGGTGAGCAAAGAAAACCTGCTGAAGAAGCAGACCGTACTTTTGGGGTGCTACTTAGTGGGAATGGTTCTGCTGGTGGGAATTGGCGCAATTTTAGGGCTTTCGTTCTTTGCAATCAAATTGACGCTCTATTATATGCCTTTCTACTATGCAGGGTTCTTGTATGGTCAGTTTGATGACAGGATGAAGGAATCTGAGATTGGCAAAAAGATTATTGATAGTGTAGTTGCAATCTGCTTTGTAGTGTGGCTGTTCGTTATTCTTAGATTTCCGCTTTATGAGATGTCGGATGGCGGCTTTGCGATTATCTTGCGTGCGGCAACATCGTTGGCTGGATGTATTGCAGTATGTGGTCTCTGTAGGGGAATCTTCTCCAGTAAAATCGGGGGGGGGACTCTTGCATGGGTCGGAGAGCACTCGTTGGAAGTGTATCTCACGCACTATCTGCTTCTCAGCTTGATCAAGTCGGACAAAGTGCCGATTCTGTACAGTCCGGTGGGGCTGGGCTTGGTTCTGGTCAACTATGTGATTACGGTAGCACTTACTGTGATGGCAATAGTGATGATGAACCCAAATGCCGTGCTGAGCTTTGTATTAACCGGAAAGAAAAAGTAAGGGAGTTTTTCCTTTGGGCAGGAAAACAAAGCTTAGAAATTTACATGATGCACGGTCTGCTTCTCAATATCTTCAAAAGCAGTGTTGCAATCCAATTTAGCAGTATTGAAGGGTATTTACTGACTGCCGGAAACTTCGCCCTGACAGTAGGGCTGTGTGCAGTAGTTATCCGTCTGCTCGATCAAAATGCCGTACTCAAGAAAGTATTAAATATTCGATAAAAGTTCAAAGGAGAAACGATATGCATCCGAGAGTGCTGATCGTAGGAACGGTTCCATATAACACAAAATCAACGTCACGCGCTTTTGATGCGTACTTTCACTATTGGGAGAAAGAGAATATTGCACAGATATTCTCTAATACAAAGAAGCCGTGCAAGGGGCATTGCGAAACGCTTTTCCAAATTACGGATCACCGTGTGTTGCAGCGGTGGATGGGGAAGAAAGTCGATACTGGCGTAATTTATCATTATGATGAGCTTGACACCGAGTGGAAAGACAATGATTTGGAACTCGGAAATGCAAAAGCAGAAGCTGCCTACAAGTTCGGTGGAAAGCATACGCCTCTTACACATTTGCTCAGGGGAATCCTCTGGCGTAAGAGATTCTGGTGCACGGAGAAGCTAAATAATTGGCTAGATGACTTCAAACCAGAATGCGTGTTTCTGGCTTTTTCGGACGACTATTTTATCCCGCAGATTGCAATGTATGTCGCCAAGAGATATAACGTGCCAATTATCTCCTGCATTGGCGATGACTACTATTTCAATGTGGAAAAAACGCTGAATCCGATCTATCACCTTTATAAATCGACCTACAAGAAATTGATTGACAAGGTTCTGGCTTGGCCGGGTAGTGCGATTTACATCAGCGACAAGATTCGGGATAAGTATAATTCGGAATTTGGACTGGACGGCGAAACGGTTTATTTGACTTCTACGGTTCAGCGTAAACCGTTCAGCGTAATTAACAAAGATTGCCCGGTTATTACTTACTTCGGAAATATCGGTATGGGACGCAACAACTCCCTGAACGATATTGGCTACGCCCTTGGAAAAATCAATCCAGAATATATGCTGGAGGTTTATTCCAACGAAAAGGACGAGCAGGTCTATTCTGTATTCAAGGACAATAAAAATGTCAAATATATGGGTTCTGTGCCGTACACGCAGGTTCAAAAGCGCATGGCAGAAAGCGACATAACTGTTATTGTAGAGGGATTTGAGGAAAAGGACATCAACCTTTCACGGTATTCACTCTCTACGAAGGCAGCGGACGCATTGGCGAGTGGTGCATCCATTCTAACATATGGCTCGCTAGAAAGCGGCATCATTGAGTATATGCAGTCAACGGATGCGGCAATGGTTTGTACGAATAAAGCTAAATTGGTGGATTCGATTACACAGCTGATTTCTAATCAGGAAATTCAAAAGAAATACTACGAACAGGCGATTGTGATGACAAGAGAGCATCATAATCTGCAGGCTAGCTGCAAGACCTCAGAAAATGTGGTTGCAAAGGCAATCCAACATATGAAATAAGTGGCAGAGGATACATGGTGATGGAGAATAACTTTTCAATTATTATTTCGACGTGCGACAAGTTTTCGGATTTGTGGGATGCACATGTTTTGCTTTTGAATCAGAATTGGGCAGACCGAAACGTGGAGACGTTTTTAGTAACCGATAAACCCACTGATCGTACTTTTGAAAATGTAACAGTGGTGGCAGCAGGCGAAGGCACGGAAATAACGGAACGTCTGAGAGCAGTGATGCCGCTGATTAAGACAGAGTATGTTCTCTTTACCTTGGATGACTATTTCCTGACGGAAAGGATTTCGACTCAGGCGGTCAACGAAGATATTCAGATCATGGAAAAGCATCAGATTGATTATCTGCGTTTGTTTGTTATGACCATGAAGAGTCTGAGAAACAGAAAAGCTGAGGAATTGGAACAGGGTATTTTTCTGCTGGACAATTATGCAGGTGACTACATTGTCAGTCTGTATGCAGGCATCTGGCGTAAGGATTTTATGGAAAAAACGCTGACGAAAACGCTGAATGCCTGGCAGTATGAGGTTGCGTTGACGAATATGGCACGACAGCTGAATGCCCGTTGCGCAGATAGCCGACGCGGGGAATTCCCTATTCTTGACGTGATTCGTAAGGGAAAGGTGCTGACGAAGGCACGCAAGTATTTCGATGAGAATCCTATTTATAAAGGTGACCGAGAGGATATGCGAGCTAAAGATGAATGGATGCTTGAATTCCGGACATGGCTGCGTGAGTGGCTTCCGAAGCCGCTGTTCAATCTCTCAAAGGCAATCATGAGGCGTAGAGGATATAAGTTCTTTAGTGATAATCAGTGAGGAGTACGAGTGATGCGTATTGTGCAGATCAATGGTGGAGCGAAAGGTAGCACCGGAAAAATCATGATGGGGATTGCCGATGTAGCAAGAGCGCAGGGACACGAGGTGATGTGCGCATCGCCTATCACCACAACAAATCGTGATGCGGGTGAGGATTGCGGCTATTACCGAATCGGAACATTCAATAGTCGCCGAGTAAATGTCGCTCTTGCTCGAATTACAGGTTTTAATGGTTGCTTCGCATGGTTCGAGACGTATAAGCTTTTGAAGAAGATAGATGAATTTAAGCCCGATATCATTCATTTTCATAATTTGCACGATTCATATATCAATTTACCGATGCTCTTTTCATATATAAAAAAACATAATGTCCCGACAGTATGGACATTGCATGATTGCTGGTCATTCACTGGGCAATGCCCGTACTTTACTATAGTAAGGTGCGACAAGTGGAAGACTGGTTGTCATAATTGCCCACAGTATAAGGAATATCCTGCCTCGTTTTACGATAATACGAAAAGAATGTGGAAGCTGAAGAAAAAATGGTTTACCGGCATTGGGAATATGACAATTGTAACACCGTCAAAGTGGTTGGCGGAACTGGCAAAGGAATCGTATTTGAAAGGGTATCCAATTGAAGTAATAAATAACGGAATCGATTTGGACGTTTTTAAGCCAACTCCGAGCAATTTTAGAGAACGCTATGGGATACCGGCAGAAACACACATTGTTTTGGGAGTTTCTTTTGCATGGGGGTATCGTAAGGGACTGGACTGTTTTGTTGAAATGGCGGAAAAATTAGGTGAGCAATATCAAATTGTCCTTGTCGGTACAGATGATGAGATTGACAAGAATCTGCCGCAAAATATTATTTCAATTCATCGAACACAAAATCAAAAAGAACTTGCCGAGATTTATAGCGCAGCGGATGTGTTTGCAATGCCGACAAGAGAGGAAAACTATCCAACAGTCAATATGGAAGCTATTGCGTGTGGAACTCCGGTTGTGACATTTAATACAGGGGGAAGTCCGGAGATGTTGAATGAAAAGGTTGACCGGGTTGTTCCTGTGGATGATGTCAATGAAATGATGAGTGAAATAAAGAATATCTGTACAGGGGTGGGCGATAAAGGAAGAATGAACGGACTTGACAGACTGTCTATGAAGATTAAGTTCCGCGAATATATTACTTTATATAATATGAGGTGCAACAAGTGAAAGTCGTTTTTGTTGTGTCGATTTTGTACATTTTTCTTTATGCGATGTACTTGAATTTGTCTTTTGCGTTTGGAAAGATAAGAGATCCCCGAAGGGATAATATGTATCTATGTATACTTGTTGTTGCAATGGCTGTTTTTGGAAGCAGTATTAATCCTCCTTCACATGGATGGGACTTGTATAGGCATTATCAGTATTTGGAAGCGTTAAGAACAGCCAATTATAGTTTTACTGATTATATGTTCAATTTCGACAATATTTTGGGAGGCGGAACAAGAAGCGGACTATATGGGTTTAAATTATACTTTTTTTTAATGAGTCGGTTCAAAAGCAATAGGTTGCTTCCTTTTGTTACCCTCCTTATTGTATATGGTATATGGTGCTATATTACGCAAGATTGGCTACAGAAAAAGAACAGAACGGAACTATTAGCACCATCGTTTTTGTTTTGCCTTGCAACGATGCCTTACGTGTATGTCAATACAGGAATTCGGAATGGCTTGGCAGCAAGTATAGTGGCGTTGGCTTTATATCGGGAATTTGAAAAGAATGGATCGCCAATTGTGACAGCGATGCTTTTAGTATTCTCTTGCACAATTCACAATGCTGTTATCATAGTAATCCCGTGTTGGATTCTTGCTCACTTTACAGTTAAAATGAGAACCATTTTCATCCTTGCTATTGGACTGGCACTATTGGAGCCTGTTGCACAACTTATATATGCTCAGTCAATTCCGGGTATTTCCCAAGCAGCTAACTTGTATTTACGCTACATAAAATCTGATGCATATTTCTTTTCGTATGGTTATCTAATAGTTGATATTATCTTTATATTACTGATAATCTATGCGTTTTACCAGCTTAATAAAAAAGATAATAGCAAGTCCTTATATAGATTTATATTAATATATGCACTTGTTGTTATGGCACAAATTGGACATTATGATCTAGTTTTACGACCCATGTATGTTCTTGCAATGCTTTCTGGGACCATTGTTAGCAGTTTGTATGACTGTTTTAGAACTAAACAGAGAAAGATGTTAGTCTCAACTGCAATACTTTGTGCGTGGACGACAGCGGTATTCTTACATGGGCCGGCATATTTGTTGATGAGTTACCTGTAGTAAGAACAGAATAATCTGTTTTATATAAAATTCAATGAAATGTATTGGAGGAAAATTAAAATGTCTGCATTTGATAACGCAACCCTTATGATTACCGGCGGTACTGGTTCTTTTGGTTCTACCGTTTTGAAGCACTTCTTGGACTCTGACCTGAAGGAGATTCGCATCTTCTCCCGTGACGAAAAGAAGCAGGACGATATGCGTCATGAGCTTCAGGCCAAGCACCCTGACACTGCAAAGAAGGTGAAGTTCTACATCGGCGATGTCCGCAACCCGCAGTCCATCCGTGACGCAATGCCCGGTGTTGACTACATCTTCCACGCTGCCGCTTTGAAACAGGTTCCTTCCTGCGAGTTCTTCCCCATGCAGGCTGTTCAGACCAACATCATTGGTACTGATAACGTTCTGCACGCTGCAATCGACGCAGGCGTTAAGCGTGTCGTCTGCCTGTCCACCGATAAGGCAGCTTATCCTATCAACGCCATGGGCATCTCCAAGGCTATGATGGAGCACGTCATCTATGCCAATGCCCGTGTAGCTGCTGAGCGTGGTGGCACCACCATCTGCTGCACTCGTTACGGCAACGTGATGTGCAGCCGTGGCTCTGTCATTCCGCTGTTCATTGACCAGATCAAGGCTGGCAACCCCATCACCATTACCGACCCCAATATGACCCGCTTTCTGATGAACCTGGACGAGGCTGTGGATCTGGTCTTGTTCGCTTTCCAACATGCAAATCCCGGTGATTTGTTCATCCAGAAGTCTGATGCTTCCACCATCGGCGATTTGGCAAAGGCCGTCCAGCAGCTGTTCGGCGATACCGGTACGAACATCATCGGCACCCGTCACGGCGAGAAGCTGTTCGAGACCCTGATGACCCGTGAGGAGCGTCTGCGCAGCCAGGATATGGGTCATTACTTCCGTGTTGCTGCGGATAACCGTGACCTGAACTACGACAAGTTCGTGGTCAAGGGCGAAGTACATACCATGGCAGATGAATCTTACACCAGCCACAACACCGAGCGTCTGGATGTGGAAGGCACAGTCAAGAAGATTCTCACCACCGAGTATGTTCAGAATGCACTGAAGGGCATCCCGAATGTCTAAAGAAAAGTTACTGCTGATTGGTGCCGGCGGCTTTGGGCGCATGGTGGCGGAGCAGGCGACGTTCCGATATGATTGTGCTTTCGTGGATGACGGACAGCCTGTGGGTACCGAGATTTGCGGTATTCCGGTGGTTGGCGGTCTTGCTGATTTGCCGGAGCTGCGGAAGGAGTATGGCTTGCTTGTGGTGGGAATCGGCAATAATCGGTTCCGAGCACAGGTGTATGAGAAGGCAAAAGCACTTGGCTATGCGTTCCCCAACATCATTGCTCCCAGCGCCTACATCAGTCCATACGCCAATTTGGGATGCGGCTGTGTGGTGCTGCAAAACGCTTGTGTTCAGAATGGTGCATCTGTGGGAAACGGTGTTCTGCTGAATGCCGGAACGGAAATCCACTGTGATGCAGCGGTAGGGGACTACGCCCTAATTTACACCAGCAGCGTTGTTCGCACCGGTGCGACTGTGGGAAACTTTACTCGCATCGGCAGTAACTGCACCATCTGCAATCATGCAACCGTGCCGGATGGCGCAGATATTCCGGACTGCACCGCAGTACATTAAAGAGGTGATAGGATGAACATTCTAGTCACAGGTGCCAAGGGCATGGTGGGAACCGCCCTGTGCAACAACCTGAAAAACATCCGGGACGGCAAGAACAAGACCCGCCCGGCATTGCATATTGAAGAAATCTACGAATATGATTTGGATTCCACGCCGGAGGAACTGGACGAGTACTGCCAGAAGGCGGACTTTGTGTTCAATCTGGCAGGCGTGAATCGTCCGGAAAACCCGGAAGACTTCATGAAGGGCAACTTCGGCTTCGCATCCGACCTGCTGAACTGCCTGAAAAAGCACAACAACAAGGCCACCATCATGCTGTCCTCCTCCATTCAGGCGACGCTGGCAGGCCGCTTCGGCAACAGCGAGTACGGCCGCAGCAAAAAGGCGGGCGAGGAGCTGTTCTTCCAGTATGCTCAGGAGACCGGGGCGAAGGTGGCAGTCTATCGCTTCGTCAACCTGATGGGACACAGCCGCCCCAAGTACAACAGTGCCGTCAGCACCTTCTGCTGGGCAGTCGCCAATGACGAACCCTTCACCGTCAACGACCGCAGCACTGAGTTGGAGCTGCTGTACATCGACGACTTGGTAGAAGGAATGTTTGACCTGCTGGAAGGCAAGGAGCAGCACTGTGAGTTTGACGGCGTGGAGACAGTTCTGCAAGCGGATGGCCACTACTGCTGCGTTCCCGTGACCCACAAGGTCACGCTGGGCGAGATTGTAGACTTGCTGCAGGAGTTCAAAGCACAGCCCACCACCCTGATGATGCCGAAAATGCCGGATGGCTCTTTTGCCAAGAAGCTGTACTCCTTGTATTTGACCTATCTGCCCACCGACAAGTTTAAGTACGCCCTCAAGATGAATGCGGACAACCGTGGTTCCTTTACAGAGCTGGTACACACCGCCGATTGCGGTCAGGTGTCCATCAATATCAGCCGCCCGGGCATCACCAAGGGGCAGCACTGGCACAACTCCAAGTGGGAGCTGTTCATTGTGGTTGCTGGTCACGGTCTGATCCAAGAACGGAACATCAATACTGGAGAAACGGTGGAGTTTGAGGTTTCCGGGGATAAGATTGAGGCTGTCCACATGGTTCCCGGCTGGACCCACAATATCATTAACCTGTCCGAGACGGAGAATCTGGTGACGGTGATGACCTGCAACGAGATTTTTGACCCGAACCATCCGGACACCTTCTTCGAGCCGGTGTAAGAGAAGCTGCTGGTTGACGTTAGGAGAATTTTATGGAACACAATTTTACATGGAAAAATGACGGGCGTACCAAGGTCATGATTGGCTGCGGCACCCGTCCGGAAATTATTCGTCTGGCGGCGGTGATTAAGCGCTGCCGGGAGTATTTTGATTGCTGCGTGGTCTACTACAACCAGAACTGGGATAGAAACCTTTCCACTGTTTTCTGGGAGGATTTTGAACTGAAGAACACCTTCGGGGAGTATGGCCCGGACATTCTTGTGCCCGTGGTGGGCGAGAATCTGGGCGTGACCTGTGGTAACATTCTGGGACGCAGCTATGAGCTTCTGTCTGAACTGCAGCCGGAGGGCTATCTGGTGCTGGGCGATACCAACTCCTGCCTGTCTGCCATCTCTGCGAAGCGGCTACACATTCCTCTGTTTCACATGGAGGCCGGCAACCGCTGCAAGGATGAGTGCCTGCCTGAGGAGACTAATCGCCGCATCGTGGATGTGATTTCTGACGTGAATATGTGCTATTCCGAGTTTGCCCGGAAGTATCTGGCGGACACCGGACTGCCCAAGGAACGCACCTACCAGACCGGCTCTCCCATGGCGGAAGTCCTGCACATGAATCTGGAGAAGATCCAGAAAAGCGATGTGCTGGAACGGCTGGGACTGGAAAAGGACAAGTATATTCTGCTGTCCGCCCATCGGGAGGAGAACATTGACTCTGAAAAGAACTTCCTGAGCCTGTTCACCGCCATCAATGCACTGGCGGAGAAGTACGATATGCCCATCCTGTATTCCTGCCATCCCCGCAGCAAGCATCGTTTGGAGAAGAGCGGCTTCCAGCTGGACCCTCGTGTCCGTGTCAACGAGCCGCTGGGCTTCAACGACTACAACAAGCTGCAAATGAACGCTCTGGCAATCGTCTCCGACTCCGGCACGCTGCCCGAGGAGTCTAGCTTCTATCTGTCTATTGGTCATCCCATCGCCGCCGTGTGCATCCGTACCAGTACGGAACGCCCTGAGGCGCTGGAGGCTGGTGACTTTATTCTGGCTGGCATTACTACTCGTGAGCTTCTCAACGCTACCGATATGGCAATCGAGATGAAGCAAAAGGGCGTTCTGGGCAAGCCCTGTCCTGATTATGTGGACGAGACCGTGTCCATGAAGGTGGTTCGAATCATTCAGGGGTATGTGAATGTAGTTAATAAGATGGTGTGGAGGAAGTACTGATTCTCCACAGCAGCCATGTGTTCAGCCACATGGCTGTGCTGCTCAAGTATGCTACCTCTCCGCGGTGAGCAGCAGGCAACGGATTTTCCGGAGCTAAATTATACAAGATCGGTGTTGTGAAGTCGACATATGGATGAATAATGTCTTTAAATAGCGATGATAGATAAGAGGAAATCGAAATGCAGGATAATATATGCGTTAGCATAATTTGCAATACCTATAACCACGAAAAGTATATTGCGCATGCGCTAGAGAGTTTTTTGATGCAAAAAACAGATTTTTCCTTTGAAATACTAGTTCATGATGACGCATCAACGGATTCTACACCTGATATTATCAGAGCCTATGTGGAAAAATATCCGAATATAATTAAGCCGATTTTACAGACAGAAAACCAAACGACTAAAGGTGTGTATGTAACGCAAGCTTTTCAGTTTTCTCGTGCAAAAGGAAAGTACATCGCTTTTTGTGAGGGAGATGATTATTGGATAGATTCTAATAAGCTGCAATTTCAGGTTGATTGGCTGGAGCAACATCCGCAAGATATCGGCTGTGTCCATAAATATATAGTTGTTGATGAAGATGAAAATATTCAGAATATAAAAACTTTTGGATATTACGAAAAAGAAGAACGTTATACATTGAAAGACTTTGAAGAAAAAGAACTTCCTAGCCAACTTGCAAGTCTCGTTTGTCGGAATATTTTTAGAAATCAGGGAGAGAGCTATCCGGAGAGCTTCAATGCAGTAGATATTCAGGGAGATATAAAAATCTATTTATATTTATTGGCACATGGTTCCATATATCGACTTCCTCAGACATATTCTGCATATAGGTTTGTACGCAAAGTAGGAGGAAATTCATGGTCATCGAGGAATATTGGAGCTAGAAAAGGGTATCAAAACTGGATGGCTTATCAAGAACTTGAAAAGGCATTCCGCAAGGAATATGGTATCGAGGTTTCACTGAAAAAAAGACGTGCCGCAATGGCTGCAGAGGTTGTAATTGATTGCTTATACCATCGGAAAGGGGCGTCGTGGAGCCATGCATGGGAAGTGATTACTAAACAGGATGATTGCCTTTCTATGGTTGCGAAAATCGCTATAAATAAAATAAATCGAAAGATTAAAGGAAAAATCGATTAGTATATGTCAAATAAAAAAGTAATAGGGAACTTCCTCTGGCGCTTTGCGGAACGCTGCGGTGCCCAACTTGTAACCTTTATCGTATCTATTGTACTTGCCCGCATTCTTGCACCAGAAGACTACGGTCAAATTGCTTTGATTACGGTCTTTACCACCATCATGCAAGTGTTTGTTGATAGTGGCTTAGGTACCGCACTAATTCAGAAAAAGGATGCTGATGATCTGGATTTCTCGTCAGTGTTCTATTTCAATTTTGTGGTTTGCTTGGTTTTGTACGCCATCATGTTTATGGCGGCGCCGGTGATTGCCAACTTCTACAATGATTTGTCTCTGACTCCAATAATCCGTGTTATTAGCTTGACCATTGTAATTTCTGGTGTAAAAGGTATTCAGCAATCCTATGTGTCGCGTAATATGCTGTTCAAGCGGTTTTTTTACGCAACGCTAGGCGGAACGATTTTTTCTGCGTTTCTGGGCATTGGTTTGGCTTACGCGGGTTTTGGTGTGTGGGCTATTGTGGCCCAGCAACTATCCAATACAGCCATTGATACCTTGATATTGTGGCTGGCGG
>ULUC01042106.1_pt1 | contig 20820 bp, 36 predicted proteins | sample 1958151 | NCBI WGS metagenome assembly ULUC01 (sample SAMEA4835750, study PRJEB28245) | human gut metagenome | biome: gut microbiome; material: fecal sample | place: Denmark | collected 2008
GAATCCTCCCGGACACGTCCGCTACCGGTGGGATAGCTTACCTTCACAAGCGGCTACCCCGTCTATAATTTAACAAACATATAAAAGCACCCTATTAGGGTAGGGTAACCCCGGAGCGGATAAACCGCCCCTTTGGATTTATAATAAATTTATGGTTATAGCTGATATTATGCCGAGAGTTTGGTATTGAACAATTCAATGACAAACTTTCTGCCTGATTCGGTCCAATACATGTGTTCTCTTGATTTCTGTACTCCGTTATCCATATAAGGGTAGGGGACATGTTTGGTAAATCCTTTACTGCGGTATTTGGCCGTGAGGAAGTAAACAGAAGATTGTCTGTATTGAACTCCCCATTCACAGAGTAGTTTGTTCAGTTTTATAGCCGATACACCTAAGAATGCCGCTATCATGTTTGTCGTCACAAGTCCTTCACTCGACATGATTTCATCGTAACATTTACCTTTGGGGGCGAGGACCTTTATAGTATCGTCCTTTATTGATATTTCCTCGTCTTTTCTCTCGATGATAATTTGTTTCTGGGCATTTTCAGCTTCGAGCTGCTTTAATCGTTCTTCTCTTTTGGCAAGAGTGGCTTGTGCAATGGTTAGCGCACGTGCCATGATTTCTTCTGGTGTGTCTTCTTGCTTGGTGGAGATGTAGCCGCCTGTGGTACGGATAGCAGGTAAAACTTCGGAAGTCACCCAACGTTTGAATGCTTTTGCAGTGGGTAATTTGCTACCAAATACAAGAGAATATACTCCACTTTCATTGATAATTGTTGTACTTTGTTTAAATCCTTGATTGTCAGGGATAGCGTGTTTTGCGCTATCCTCATTATCAACGTGTTGTGAGATTGCAGAAACAGGATTTGAATATCCTAATGCAATTGCGACATCTCTGCCAACGAAATAGGGTTGATTGTTGACTTTAAGGGCACGGATTTTTCCGAATTCAGATGATTGGAATAGCTTTAATTCATTCATATCTGTAACCATTTAAAGATATGTTTGTGGCAAACGAAAAGCGGCTGCCATATACGCTGGTTACAGATGGTGAAATACCCTCGAAGAGCATACACAATATCTACGTATAGGCAACCGCCAATATGAAAAGTATAGGCACAAAAAAAGCCCAACTTCTATTGAGCAAATTAACCGCTTGCTCTGCGAGGTAAATGCAATTACCATCTGTAACCATTACAAAAGTATTGAATTTTACGATGTAATGCTAATTATTGGGCACAAAATTAGAGCATGGAATCTTGAAAGTGTATGAATTTCATACATAATTCAATATTATTAACCTTTGAGGGATATTATACGATTTCCTAAGGCCGTGAATCCTAAGGCGAAATTCCGTTTAATGCAAAATTACAATATTCACAAATAATGAAGTGCACCACCAGAAAACGTAAAAAGAAAGCGATGAAAAATTAATCTCACCGCTTTTTATATGCCTCAAAATAGACGTGTGTAAACAAATGCCAAATTAGAGTTGTACAAACATCAATTCTTTAAATCAAAGGAATTATCCGTATTTTATCGAGCAAGCCACAAACAAGGCCATAGCGCCGAATATGGCACTTGCTACTGCGATGATGGTAGTTATAATCCATTTCCAGTCTATGGGATTGCGCAAGTTAGGATTGGTGGCAAGATAAATTTTTCCATATTTCGTTATGCGGACATCTTCAAGTTCATGCCCTTCGTTCCATAGACCTTTGACAAGACCTAATCTTTCCAGCGAGTCTACGCACGAAATGAATATATGGTGCGGATAAGTGTTTGGGCAGACAATCCCGCTGCTGATTAAACGCAACACTTGCTTCTCCTGTTTTGATAGCTTGATTTGCTTCATGACCGTTTCTCTACAATGACAGCAAAAACTTATACGCTTTAAGATACTTGTTCAATCTCGGTAAGTCTTCCTCTATTATTTGAGGTAAACGGGTTACGTCCAAATTGTCCTCCAAGTCGTGCAGCTTTACTTGTCTTCCAATAGGATTCAATCTACACCGTTTTATGAAATCGTCATAGATCTCATCATCGTTACGAGTGCCAGAAAGTATAGCATCCACAATATTATGAGGAAAGCCTTCCATTAGTAAATATTCAGCAGTAACTTCGGTATCTTCTATCGTGTCATGCAATAAAGCTACTATGCGCTCCTCATCTGTTTTGCATCGGTTTGCCAAACGGATAGGGTGGAAGATGTAGGCTGCTCCAGCTTTATCGGTTTGTCCGCTATGGGCTTTGACGGCGATTTGAAGGGCTTTTTCTAATAGTGAATTTTTAGTACATGTCATATTCTGATTTGGGTATTTCTATACCTCCTAATATTATCTCGCAAACGGTTTCATTTGACTGTGATATTTCCTTTTCATTGCGTCTTCCTTTGTGCTTAATGAAAGCATTTGTCTTTCCATTTTCAAGAACAAGACGTATTGCAGATTCTTCAAAATCGTCTAAAATATAGACTTCTTCACCCGCTTGTAATTTTTTTTGTAGGATATTTGGGTTCATATTTATATGTAAAGATAATTATTTTTATCGGAAATGACTATAATATTCAATAGATTTTTCTACTATTTTTAGTGCTTCATTACTTGATTTATCGAGTATGCGCCATTGCTCATAATATTTATGTCCGAGACCACCTTCCATTCCTGTCTCATTATGTATTTCTTCCCAACGTTTTTCCCCAAGAATACGTTTCGCATCTTCCGGCCTTTCTTTTGCAAAAATCATACGTTCCGTATTAACCTGTATTTCCGCAGTAAGACCATTTGTGGTTCTTATGTTTACGATGTTTCCACTATATCCCATGAATGATTCTGGTTTTTGCCTTTTAAGGCGTAAGAAGCCTTCCGTTTTGTACAGTTCTTCTAACACATCTTCTATTCGGGACTTCGGAACGATTATGGTTGTTCTTACAGCACCTTTAATATCGTATGGAGTTATACCTTCTGTGATGACTTTTCTTGTGATAGAAGTTGTACTCTTGAAATTAATAGGCGTAACATAACCACCATTTTTTATTGCGATCCGTTCTGCTATGGACTGTACTTCATCTCCCACTGATGATGCTCGTTTTACAATTTCCGAAATGGAACTTTCAACTGTTATTTTCTGATAAACGGATTTATTATCACGCAAAAAGTATGGTAAAGTATTACGTTTTTTTGCTGTGCTGATGCGCTCTTGATTATCTAATACCCACTTTTTGAAAGCGTCCGGTACGTCTTTAACTTCGTTCACGCTTGCTGTCGTGGCTTCATTCCGACCGTCCCATTCCCAAAATTCTTCTTCGGTTTTTAGAATGGGTATCTTGTAACACCGGCAAAGGGGATGCCAACCGGTCCATTGGAAGTCTTTCGGGTACTTCCCAGCTAGTATATCGCAAATGTCTTGGAAAGGCTTTCCGTTACAAGTATGATTGTTGCTCAACTTGATTTCATATCCCACCACGAAGTCCATCTGCTGCCAGCGTAGATTTTCCGCTTGGCGGTATGCCATATTGATTTCGGAAGCAGCCAAACGGATAGAACGATACTCGCAATCCATTGCCCGTGATGCTTTTCCGAACCTTTCCTTGTAATCTTTTTGTAGTTGCGGGAAATCGAGCAGATATTTGGAGATTTGCTTACTTAATGTAATTGCACTCGTACCTTTTTGAATGGCACATGATATAGCTTCTTCAAGTTCTTGCTTATACAGAGTCGATTGATTCCACAACTTATCTGATATGGTAAATCCTTTATCCTTACGTTGCTGAAACGCTTTCAATGCATCATTATTGGGCTGGTATAGGATTTCGTATTTCTCCTTTCCTATGGTTGCGCCATAAGTTTGCAATACTTTGTTGGCAAGAAGATCTTGAACTTCGTTGCTGTTTTTCCATTCTTCAGAAGTTCCACTATATATTACAGATCCGATGTCCTCAACGAACCGTTCTTGTAAGTCTCTTATCCGTTTCCTTGTTTGGGGATAATCCGACCACATAAACGTCCTATCACTATCAATGGTAAAATCGGTAATTCCGACTATTTTAGCCGCCTCTAAATTCAAATCCTCGTATATGGATTCCACAAGCATGACGTACTTGGCGAGCCGTTTATTCAGCTCGCCGTACTTGCGTTTCTGATTTGGAGTTTTTGGCTTTGCCATTGCGTATTATTTATTTTCAACCCTGTCAGGTGCTGGCATTTCCAATAAACGAATAGCTTTAATTGTTTCTTTACCCTCTAGTATTGCTTTACATAAGCGGTGGTATCCATCGGCGATTTGTCCTACATCATCAAGAATAATAGGATATTCAAGAGAACATTGATTCACTCGTTTGCACTGAAATATAAAACTATGAAGTTGATTACACTCAAACGGCTCTGCTGTCAAGTCAATATTCCATAAGGGCATATCAAGTATAGGGTATTCTTTTACTTTTGCAAAGTCATAGAGTGTTTGAGCTTTCCAGATCTTGTCTCCACGATGATATTCACTTTCGCTAAAAGTTATGTTATCTATAGGAACCTGCATATTATTCTTTTTTTATATATACTTTGATTTCACCGGTAACATGGAGTTCATCACCAACTTTTTCAACGGAGTATTCTATTAGCCCCCTCTGGTTGATTGAGCTTACAATTGATTGGAGAACTTCATCCTTTACTTCTTTGATGAACATTTCATCTGATTTTCGATTAGACCAACCTTCATCAAGTTTCTTCTTTTTTCGGTAATCCTTGATTTCTTTTTTAGTTCGGGCAAGGCAGATACCAAGCTTCTTTGCTTCGTAGTTATCAACTCGTTCAATACTACTCAATCTTTCTTGTGGATTGATTTTTTCTGCTAATCTAATAAGCCAGTTTGATATTTTTGTCTTCATGATTTTAAGTTTTAAGCCAGCAGCGTAAACATCTGCTTACGCTGCTTTAACCTTTTTTACAGCTTGGCAGATAGGCTATTGTACAATTTCTCAGTCTTCTGCAAACACATCACTGATGGATGGTACCCACGAATCAGCACGTCCCGTATTTTCGTTATAGATAAGGCATTGGCTTGTATAGTCAATAAAACCTTTTCCTTTCAGAATAAGGTCTTTTGCTGATTGAGGAAGCGATTGCATCTTGGGAATGGTATCGCTTTCAATATGTGCAGGCACTTGCTTGAATACCGTCAGGCCTTTGCCGTTCCAGCCGTTTCTACGGATAGCCCCACCTTGCTTCAAAACTTCGATAGCATCACCGAAACACATAGGAGTTTCTTTCTTGACTTCTCGATATGATTCTTCAAACAATTCTTTGGGGGGACCAACTTTCATAGCCATATTCAGCACGAGTGTGATATCCAAGCTTGCAAGATTCATGCTCTCCTATTTCACTTTTTACCAAACCTTTACGGCAAGCTTCGCCTAATGTCATAGGTTCTGCTTCAATCTGTTTTGTGCTAATGTACTTTTTCATGATAGTATATTTATTTACAAATTAAACATCTTCCTCTTCATAAGCCATCTTTGCACTCATGACACCAACCGAACTTAGCATCCTGATAGAAAGCCCCTTTTGTACGTCAAGCTCAAAAATCATATTGTCATTGAATTGAGCGGCAGGGTATTGATACAATAGCGCATAATCCATTCCTTCCAGCTTTGCGTATATACTAAGTGTGCCACTCTTCTCTCTGTCTATCTGCATTACACATTTTCCAACAGAAGTAAACTCACAGGAATAGCCCTGTTTTTCTTTACTAAATTCTAGTACATCAGTTTTTGCCATAATATTTATATTTTAGATTATTATTCCGGTTCTTCGAATATATTGCTTATCCTGCTTCTGGAAGCATCTGCATCTTCTTTTTGGATTTGGGCAAGAGTTTCTTGTGGATCAGTAGAGATACCTAAGTTCTTGATGGCCTCTAATTGGCTGACAACTGCTTTTCCACCACTTGCTGTAACCCATTTTTCTATTTCTGACTTTTCATCATTTTGGATAAACGGAGTTATGATGTGCTCAACCTCAACATTATCTACTTCATTTTTCCAAGAAACATTCATCATTTTTAGAAAGGCTTTGATTACGCTACATTCACGTTCAAATGCTTCTATCCATGCACCACTTTCATCTCCAACCTTTAAATGAGCGTCAGTAAGTAAAGTCTGCCTTGCATCAAATCCGATATTGCCAAGAGACTTCATGTTTTCGAAGGAAATATCCGGCATTTGTGATTGTGACCAGAACAACTCAACAAGGGTATCGACATGATATTTTAATGCCTCGATAGATTGTGCCCATGAAACATAGGACACGTCCCCGTTTTGTTCTACTCGGTAAACTCTACGGCTTTCTCCTTTATCTTCTCCTCCTTTTATGCCACCTGCTATTTTTAGGATAGGAGCGGAGTTATATGCTATGACATCGCTATTGCGTGAGAGGGTATATTCGATTTCTTTTCTGATATAGGAAAGACCGTGATAAATGGGAACAGGACGATAAACGTATACTCCAGGTATTTTCAGAATAACGACCGGTTCTGATTTTACTAATTCCCAGCCGTTTCCCTGTTGTTTCCATTTATAATGAATGTTTGCCGTGTATGTCTCGAAATAGGTAACTTCTTCATTTTTGGCCTTTTTTGTGTATTCAAAAGACATTGCGATCATATCGCCAAGCTCATCAAGTAGAGGGTATAAGCTAACACCGTCCATTGGTGAGTAGGTTTTGCATTTTAGCTTATATTTACTTTTAAAGCCGTATAGAGTGTTGGGATTCTCAACTGTGTACCAAATGGTGAACACTTCGCATGAAGCAAAGTAAGCATTGCCTCGCTTAATATTCTCACTGTCAATACGGGCATACTTATATATCGCTTCAATCGCTTTCGCAATACTTTGGCGGGTTTCATTGTCTTCTATATTGTGATATACACGTTTAACCGGGATAGCGAACATGAATTCAGTCATTCGCTTGGTGAGGAGTTTTTCAAGTCCGATGTAGATACGGGAAGCTTTTTCTGTATCTCCATTAGAGCGGATCTTATCTTTACGGGTAACTGTGTCAGATACTATATCATGTTCTGTTGGTTCGTAGTCTTTGAGAAGTTTATCCCATGAGGGGACTGTTACAGACTTTTCTTTCAAATCGTTGATTATGTTATCAACGGGTCGGGCACTGTTTAATATAGCGGTTATTTCGTCCATAGGCTTGTTTCGTATTACTTCATACGATTTTTTTTCAAAAATAGTAAAAGTGAATGAATTTCATATACTTTTAAACTATATTTCACACAGTATGTAGTCTACTGTATTTAGTCGCCGTATCTTATCTAAAATAGGAGATATGATACAATCATATGGTGAAGCAGGTTCAATATGACCCTCGCTGTATCTTATCTAAGTAATGGGATATGATACATCATAATCACTGTAAGTTCAACATATCCAATTTTATTAAGATAGTTCAGTAGTGGAAAATCCCTACCGTTAAGAGCGTACAGCCGCCCCGATGTTCAAGTTTATTATTCCTGCTTAATTAGATGAGCAAGCTCTATCTCCAAGCATTTGTTCATTACTCGTTGGGCATCGATGATGTTCTTGTGCCTGTTATTGAGTTGTTTTAGGACTTGGTTTTGCATCTCTACATTTTCTTTTTCCACTTCTCCTTTTTCAATCCGTTCCAGCAGGTCTGCTATGAAATCTTCCATATTCACATTCCCAATTTGCTGGAATACAACTTTCTTTTGCAATACATTCTCCATGATTTTATCATTTTATAGTTAGATTTATATTATTCATTTTGGCTTTATATTCTATCTTAGTTTTAAGCCCGTAGTATGACCAGTTACGCAAGACGAAAGGTATACCCTCTGTGTTTTCCTCTTTTGCATCTTTTTCACGTTGTATTTGGTTAAGTAGAATGATCTCGTCGCAACGGTTGTTTACGGCGTAATTAACTAACATACGACTGTATGTGTGTAGTTTTGTGTCAACATAGTGTTTCTCTTTTTCGTGGAAGTGTTTGAGAGCCTGAACTTTTCGTTTGCGTCCCTTCCCTCCTGTGGTGTATTTGTTCTCGATCTGGCAACGTTTGAGGGATTCCTGTATTTGACGACGACGATAGTTAAATTCTTCTTTCGTGCCTATTTCATATAACTTCATTTTGTCGATGTCGTTGTTTACCTTATCGGAAACAAAACAACAGATTGGGTTGAATACTCCAAGAAAAGCATACAATTTTTTACCCTTTATAGGGCTATTTTCAGATTTGGGAATATCTACACATAATAGTAAGAATGTTTTTCCATCATTTATCTGTATGGAAGATGTTACCATCTTATATTCTCCTTTTAGTATACGTTCGACAATTACACGGTTGTTGCTTCTATCCCTACCGAACCGCATTTGAAACGGTATTCCAATGAGTGTAAAGAAACACCCGTTTTTCGTGAGTCCATCTCTTGAGATGTATTCTTCAAAACGCATATTGGTAAATCTGTCAGCTTTGAAAGGGACAGGCATGTTGCTTTTATAGCTACGTAGTGACTTATCCCATGTTCCTCCATTTTTTTTGTCATCTTGATACATCTTTCTGACGTTTTGAATGACGCATGACACCATTCCCATATCAGCACTTCCTTTGAATGTTTGACTCGCTACAACATATGGTGCATTATCACGTGAAGATTTATCTCCTTTTACTCCGAGAAACGTAATAATTTCCTTATCTGTGTCGGATAGGTAGGGCATCGTATTATCTAGCGCAAAGAGATGAGAAGCGCACATGTTAGCTACTTTAACAGCTATATTGCGGTTATCGTATAGTTTTTTCAAATATAACTTCTTCAAATCTTTGTCACTTTCGCAAACAAATATTTCTATTTTTCTTGTTATTATCATAGATGATTACCTATTACTTACTGATTTCAAATATTTTTACATGATTTGGTTTGTAATACATTATCAGTAATTTTGTTACCTGTACTATCAAATACTTCTATAGTTGGTCTACCTCCGTTATCAATAGGAGAAATAGCCTCTGATGTTTCATATAAAGTTTCTCCGTCTGTAACCATTATCTGCTTGTCATCTTCAAAACAAAGTACATCTTCACCTTCCCATGATTTTATTATTTCTAACGCTTCTTTATAACTTTCTGCTTCGATATAAAACTGGGTACGCTCCCAACATGTTACTTTGCGGTCCTGATAAAAATCAAATGTTTTCATTGCTCTTATGTAATATATCTTATTTTATTTCACTTATTGTAAGTTCTGGATATTCTGCGCCTCTTGCATTTTCCAAAAAAATCATTGTGTTGCAAAAATCAACTGCTTCTTCGTATGTTTCAAACTTAAATGTTACACTTGAACCTTTCTTTGATACTTGGTATTTCATCGTTCTTGTCTTTTAATTGTTAGTAATGTTGTTTGTTTTAGTATTGTAAAGATACTCATTATCAGTGAGTTAACCAAATATTTACAACCTTATTTTGCTCATAATCAGGAGTTTAACTTTTGGTAACTTTGCAGTTCCCATTTATATCCTGCTTCGTCCCATTATAAAATCTCATCATGTTTATTCTTGTATTAATTTTTTGCTTAATATTTTTCTTTTTGAGTTGTTCACCCCACTGATAGGCTTCCTCAATGACACTCTTGCAATGTTTCTTCTCCCAATTCTCGCAGAAAGGATATGACTTGTATATACTCTCAATCATGTTTCAAATAATTTTTTATAACTCATATTTTACTCCTAATTTTCATCAAATATGCTTTCGATTTTTTCGTTCACCCTGTCACATGTATCTCCAAAGGAAATGGCAAAAGATTCGTCGCCTACACGGTCTATGATGGATCGCAGGTCACGGGCGATGTGGTTGAACGCCCGCAGTTCTTCCAGCATAGGAAGGGTAACAGTGCCGTCGTATTTTTTCAGTAGTGAAAGTAAATCGACGGCGGAGGATTCTGCAATGTCCGCCAACACTGGGATTTTTCTCAGGAGGCGATTGCATTTCTCTTTGTCCTCTTTGCTCATGGTGTCGGTGATTGTTTTTGCCGTGACTTGCTCACGGGTTTGCAGTAGCCGGTCGTATTGCCTTCGTAAGTTTTCAAACAGAGCAAATTCGAGCCTTCTCCATCTTCCGGCTGTACTCCTCTTTCAATATCTCGATGTCCATGATTTATTCGTCTTACATAATTATTTCAATATCAACTCTCTTGGTTCTTTATCTTCCCATTTTACTTCTGGGAATAAACTGTCACTTAATACAACAACAATAGTATTTTTATCTTTAAATCCCCATGTATACTTACGTTTAAATGGTTTAGTTGAGTACATAAACAATTTTCCACTTTCGTCCCTTGCTATCCACATAACTTGCTATTTCTTAATAATTTCATCATTTATAATAAACTGACCTCTAATTTCTGTCGGCAAAATATTCGTGATATTCGCTCTATGTTCTTCACCGTGCATAGATTTGAGCAACGGGTGTATTTCTTTTGGCATAGGAGCGGGACAATCTTTGCAATGTACTACCATTTCAAAATGTTGTTTTTGTCCATTCTTGTCCTTACTACCACAGCATTCACAATGAATAGGATAATAGAAATAAGTCCTTTCTAATGGTGCTTCTTTGCCACAGATTTCACATTTACCAAATTCAATTTCTCCCATGATTATTCCAAAGTTTAACTAATTGTTTTTCTGTATATGGTTCTTTTATACCCATATTTGCATTCACATACCATATTCCTATGGAATCAATAAGTATGAATCTATTTACATCTACCCGGTATATCTCATTATCGGGGTATGCTTCCTTTACAGCAGTTGTACAGTCTCCATTTGTATAGCAGCTTGTTAGTATAAGCGATACTAATAAAAGCAATAAAAATTTCTTCATATTTACTCCTCCCACTCGATTTTAACGGTATCAACATAGTCAAATCCTACTACGGAAGATTTTTTTGCTTCCTCTTTGGTCGGGTAAATACTTGCCATGCAAGGGATTTTCTTTCCTACATTATATGATTTATATACATTCACCCACCCCTCTTTCTTCTGGGGGAACATCATGAGGTCGTATTTATCAATCTGGTCGACAAAAAATCTACCATTTTCAAGATATTGCAAAACAGTTTCTTTATTACAATCGTATATTAAAGCAACAATTGGTTTATTACATTTTGCGTCAAAGCAAATAATCCTCGCCTTTCTTCCGTCTCTTGTACATACTGGCTTGCCAGCTTTGGCTGCTTCAAGGTCAAAGGGTTTAAGATTTAATTTCTTTTCTCCCATATTTTCTTTGTTTTATTTAATTTCTACAAACATTTCATTTGTGAGGCATGAATATGCAGGATAATGATTTATATAGTAACTCAATTTGCAGTTTCTTGAAAAATTATCATAAAAAGCACAATGATCACAAAGAGCACCAGGGACCTTTATTTTCTGGTATGATTTATTCTCTATCCTAATAGGATCTCCGACCTTTTCAAGTTTCTTGAAGATTACAGATTTACCATCTTTTCTATAACATGATAAACATTCTCCTCTTATCTCAAATACATCACTACAATGAATATCACTCTTGGTAGCTAAATCACAATTCTCACATCCAAGAGATTTTGTATGAATACACTGATACCATTCTCCGTTGTACTCAAATATTTCTCCTACTTTTCTTTCCATATCTTACTGTATTTTAATCGTTCAAATTCTATTATCTCCTTATCCCATAGTTGGGCCACGAAATTTTCTAACTGGCAGCCTTTGGATTTTTCCCAACCGGGGCAAAGGCATATCATGTCGCATTCCATAAGAGCCTTTATATCGTTTCCCAGAAGTTCATGATAGGGTTTGTCCAAATCGGGGTTTACATCGAAGTCTATCGGTGTGACGACACGGTATCCTTTCATTTCGAGGACTCCCGAAACGTATAGTATTTCACTTTCCACTTCATCGAAGTCCCTGCCGGTAATGGGTAGGGAGATGTAGATTTTCTTTTTACTCATAATACAACAATGTTAACTAAACTATTAAAAGAGTTAATTTGATATTTGATAACTAAATATCGAAGTCGATTTGCATCGAACTTGATTCGGAACATTAACACCTCCTTTCCGGCGAACTGTCATTCGCCATCATCTTGTCCATTCTCGTGTGAGAAAGACATTAAGCCCAATGTCCTGTAACTTTGGGCTTTTTTTAGTTGCACTTGACAGGGTGCAACTTATAGCTTGTCGATACAGGTCGGCAGGCAAAACGGAAAGGAGGTGTTAATGTGAAAGATCAAGTTCAAAATGAAAGTGGGAAAATCCGCATATTCTGCCGTTATATCATCAAGAACGGTAAAAAGATTTACCCTAAAAGGTCTAAATACTTTTCGTTCTTGGTGAGCGATAAGAAAAGTGCGTGATTTCGCTTTCTATGGGAATGTACAGGCATTCCCTTTCATCTCTACTCCTCCTTCTTTTCCTTCCATGATTATATTTCATTTTAAATCGAATATCTTGCTTGAATCCCTAATAAAATCGGTAGGCATCTTGGCACTCAATTGCTCCATAAATTCTGCAAAATTCATTGCCCGATCCCAACTACTCCATCTATGAGTAATCTCTACTAGTTCAAAAGCATTTAGTAATACCAATTTTTCGTTTTCTTTTCTCAGGTCATTTACCGCATTTCTTACTCTGTGATAAAACTTGTCATTATATCTTTTTGCGTTATATGGTTCCGCACCTTCTCTTGGTTCAATACTACGATATTTAACTGAAAACGAAGGAAGTCTATCTTCGCACATTGCCTTTTGAATATCAATTTCTACCGGTCCATATGGCATAGCATAGAAATTATCAAATATGTCTAAAAGGTCATCGCCTCCATCTTCCTTAGGAGCAGCAGCCAAAAACAGCAGTTTCATGGCTTTAAGTTTAGAAAACGGCTTGTTTTTTAATTCTTCATGAGAATCTCGCCACTCCTCAAAAAGTTGGAGCATGTAATCAAATGCCTCTATTTTATCTATTTCCATAATTTTACTTTACCAGTTCGAAATCATAAACAAATACATAGGGGTTGCTCTCCCATGTGCCTTTACCGCTTACTTTATCAATTAGAATTTCGTAGGCATCTTGCGGTGTACAATAAGGTTGTTTATCATTTGGAACATAGTATGCGTCCATAAAATGAGTATCTGCACTACCACATTGCCCCTTTATTATTCCCTCTTTCAAACAATCTTCATCTGAAATATCTTGTAACTGTTCAGCACGTACATTGGTTATGCGGATTTGGTGAGGCATTAGCTCTGGCTTCACATACATTTTATTTGTCCAGCCTGCACCGTTTGGGAATAAATTAGGATTGCACTCATCATTGTAAAAGGAATTGTAGCTTTGAGCGACGGCTACGATTTCACCTACTTTATATGGGAGTCGGAATATGCTACCACCTTCCAGCTTTGCTCCATAACCACAGAACTCGCAATAAACACTACCATCTTCGTTGACAATCAAACTCATGGACTTGTCCTTCCAATATGCAGATTTATACCAACGATGTACAGCAGAACAGTCCTCCGGTTGTGGATTCATTATCCTTCTCGTCTGTGTCTTTCTACCTTCAAGTACGGCTTGTGTGAGTCCGTTTTTATCATTGAACATTATTTTCTTCATATTTCAATCGCCATTAATTAGATAAACTTCTGTAACCTCGTCGTCTCCATATATCTTACCCATAGAATAGACTTTTAAATTATTAAAGAAATCGCCACTATCTGAAAGATAAAACACTTCGGCTGACTTATCTTCCACTTTCATAAGTTCGTCAATCAATTCTTGTACTGTCATATTCTTTTCTTTTTAAGTTTTCCACATTTCTTACATGCCAAATAGAAATATTATAGATTGAATTTCTTGATTTCTTCCTCAGTAAACCAATGTTCCGATTTCAAAGGCTTAAAGCTAAAAAGCATTTTGTAGTAGGAATGCCTATCATAAATTTTATCCCATTCTTCATACATAGATTCATACTTATCAATATCTTTATGTAATATGCTAGACATCTCATTATAAGCTCTATCTATTATATACTTTCTGAAAGTAAATACTTTATCATTTCTTATGGCAACATATAAGTTGGCTGCTACTATTAAAATTATGAAACTTATCAGTATGTTCATTGCTATTCCTCCTGTTTATTTGGTAACAAGTCTTCTACATATGCCCATTTTGAATACCCCTGTAATGTTTTTTCAAGAAAACCAATTCCAATGGTATGATGACATGTTTCCATAATTCCGTTGTGACATAATACAGCCAAATAACCACTTTTCGTAGGCATATCGGCAGTAGTATGCCACACTGAATTTATCCGCCAGTTTGCACCATGCTCGAAAGCATCAGCTATTGCGTACTTATCAAAATCTCCAAAGACATAAGATGGGGTTGCTGTTTTGGTATATTCTAATGACTTCTTTTCAATATCTTCTATTTTCATTACCTATCAATTTTTCTCATTAACTTCAACTAGATGACTGTCTATTTCCTCTATAACCTCAATAGCCACTTGTAAGAATGCTTTATTAGTTGTACGGATATATCCTGATCCGAACTTACCTATCTTGTATTTGTCTGCCGTAAAAACGATATATTGCTTTGCAAACAGAATGTTGATACAGCATTTTAATCGTTCAATCATTGCTCTCCTCCTTTCTTCAATTCTGCTATGAGCGCATCGGCACATTCTATTGCATATTGCGCTTGTGCCATTGTATTTTTGAATCCTGTTGTATCATTGTTATGTTGTTCAGCAGCAGTCATCATATCTTTGGCTATCTCATACCTGCGTTGCTCCCAATCAATGTTCTTGTGTGGTTCTTCTTTAATAAATTCAAGCTCTGATTGCACGTATGTACACCAACTACGCTTGTTATCAACATATTGACGCTCCACTCCTCTTTTGGTGATAATATTTTCTATCCGTGATACCTCTATGACTTCGCCAGTCGATTTAATTTTTGCTTTCATTGCTCTCCTCCTTTCATAAGTTCGGTTTCTCCCATATTCGTATTCTTTTTATAATTTATTGAAATAAACTGACTTGTATTCTTTTCAAGACCTTTTCATTTGCGTCGTTATAGAACTGTTTGTTGACCTCGAAACCATATGCCTTTCTTCCCAATGAGGCCGCCGCATACAGGGTTGTGCCGCTTCCTGCGCACGGGTCGATGACAACATCGCCCTTGTCCGTGAATATCTCTATCAACCGTTTGAGGAGAGGGACAGGTTTCTGGCAAGGGTGGCATTTGGGCGTGGTGTTGTCCCTCACCCAGTCGAAGCAGTTGAAAATCATTCTCCCGTTGTTGTTGAATTTGGGCAACTTGTCACGATAAAGGATAAGACCGTATTCGCAGTTGCCGACGACCTTCATGTTTGCTTTCAACACTTGCGCAGAGAAATCCTTGCGGAAAACCAGCGGTATGTAGTGATTTAACCCGTATTTGCGGCCTAACTCTATGAATTTGAACTGCTGTTCGTATTCGCAAAACAGTATCATGCAGGGGGATTTGCCGGCTTCTTTCGGCTCTTTCACGAGCATTTTTGAACAGAAGTGCATGAACTCTGCCGGACGAAACTCGCTGTCGGACGAAAAGAATTGCTTTCCTGCCTTGTCGCTCTCGCCGTTCTTGTTGTCTCCGTCGATATACCATGCGGGGTTGCTGGCGTAGGCGTTATTCGCCAAATTATACGGCACATCTGCTATAATCAGCTGCGCTTTTGGCAGCCCATAGACTTTATAATTCTGGAACGAATCGTTGTAAAGCTCTATGTCTTTCATACTTAACTTTCCTTTTTGCTGTATTTGTCGATAATTTCTTGAATCTGATCGGGTGTCGCTTTCTCCTTTTCACGTAGCTCTCTCTCCCGTTCCTTTTCCTCCTGCCGTTTCTTGTCCTCATAGAACCGCAATAGTTTCTCTCTGTCGGCTCTGAACTCTCGAAGAGACCTTGTTATCACCATAGGGTCGAAAACTCCGTAGAACGTCCCGTAAAGCCCTTGTTTGAACCGCTGGAAGAATACCATGAACTCGGTGAGCTTGAAATCACCATAGCCGGAGATGATGATACGGGCTATCTCCTCGTATTCCTTTTCCGTCATTCCGTCCTTGCGGACTCCCGAAAACTCGGCGAGGTCGAGAAGCTGTATTTCCAGCCACGACTCGGCGATGTGACTGCCGAACGTCCTCGATACACGGGCTATGCTCGGAGCTTTGCCGATAAAGCATCGTTCGAGGCTCTGGCAATAGCGGCCTTGATTGTCGGGGCTAAAAAGGCAGAGCAGATTCTCCCCCGTCTTGTAGGTTGCCAGTATCTCCTGTTTCCAGCTTGGTGGCGATGGCTTTTGCAAACTCTTCATATCGCTCCTGTTTGGTCTTGGAATTAGGTTTTTGATGGATTCCGGATTGCTCATCTCGTGCTCGTTTTAGTTCGATTCTTAACCAGCGGGCAAAGTGTTTTTGTGCATCGCTGACGCTTTTTCTTGCAATACCCTCGTTTTGAAGTTTACGGATATATGCCTCGATATATAACATCGATTCGTTCTCGTCGATGTGGTTGTTCATCGATAGCGTTTCTATCCACGTTTGATTTGAGAGTAGTTCTTCACGCAGTTCTGTCAGTGGCTTGTCAACGTCTTTGCCAAAATCATCTTCTTTTTCTTTGCTTCTCGATAGAGAAGTTTCTTTTAAATCATTATCATTATCATTATCATTTAAGCCCCCACTGGCTCGTTTGGCTCCCACTGGGTTATTTGGGGTCGAGTGGCTCGTTTGGCTCCCACTGGACTTTGATTTAACCGTTTCAGAGTTTTTGTCATTACCTCCTTTACGCCCGTTGTTCCGGTTTCTCTCGACAATGCCCTGATATTTGAGTTCATCTATCTCGAATTGATTCTTGAAAAACTCAAATGCCATTTCAATGTCCTCCTCTACCGTAACCTCCTCGCCAAGTTGATATTTGAATATTGCTCGAAACAGCCTGCCCAGTTGTTTGTCCGATAATCTCGATATGGGTTTGTAAAATGATTTATAAATCAAAAAGCTGTCTTTCATTTATTCTCAATATTGATAGTGAATGCCCACCCGTTCAGGGTCTTGTGCTTGTCAATCTCACCGGTTTTGCATAACTCGTTTATCTCGGATTTGAGTGACCGGATAACCACCGACTGTATTTCGGTAAAGCTCGCTATGGAGGGCTCCTTGTTATTCTTTTTCTTTTCCTCGATAATGGAGGATATAACTTGCTTGGCTATAATCATGGCTATTCTTGTTTTAACAATTCTGGGTTATGAGAATACAGCCGGCAGGTACTTGTGCCGGTAAACGTTTTTCAGATAGGTTATCATTTGGTCGTAGCTCTTGATAAAGCCCTCGTTGATAAGGTCGGCGACTTTTCTTTCCAGCTCGTACAATTCCCGCTGTTTCTTTTCTTCGCCGTATTGGTTGCGGATATTCCTTTCATGCTCGTTGAACACAATCCAGTTCAACGCTTCGCCTACTTTCTGCATGGCTTGGGGCATGAAGTCTTTCCGAACGATCTTTGAAACGGCAGAGCCTAGTTTGTTGTAGGCATCGCCGGCTTCGTTGCGGTACTTTATCATTTCGTCTTGTACGAATTTCAGAACCTTTACTTTGAATGCGGGATTTAGCCACATCGCAAAATCTAAAAACATAAGAGGTGTCATCCATGTACCTCCATTTTTACCTCGTGTTACCACAACTATAGATTTTGGAAAATCCTTATAATCATCACTTTCTAAAAGACGGGAATTCCCGTCTTTAAATTCGGGTTCCTCCATGAGAGCTTTAACAAATTCTCTCGTTTCTTTTAATCTGAGATAATCTCCTATCTTCTTGGTATTATTTTTATTAGCACTATTCCACTGCACAATCAAATTCGTACAGTCGAATTTACCGTCACAAGTCCGTTGAGATACTTTAAAATCACCCATTGGACGAATCATAATTTGGTTCGTTTTCATAGCGTATTTTCTTTGTTTATTTCAGATTCAACGACTTTGTATTTAATAGGCAATCCGGAGCAGGTGATGGCGAGCAGGGCAGAGTCCCTTTCTTCTTGGTTGCTGCGACTCGCATTGAACGCTATGCCGCTCATCTGGCACAACCGCTTCAATTCTTCATGGGTGATCTTGCCGTCTTTCCCTTGCCAGCACTTGCGCAACGGGGATTGCTCCATGACTTGTATTCCGTAATGCCTCAGCATTTCGACTATCTTGCGACCGGCCTCTTGGTTGCGACCTACATGCTCGCCTTTCTTGGCTGCGCTCGCCCGTGTGTCTTTCGGTGACAAGTGCCAGTTGGATTTGTTTTTCCAACCGGCCTCGACATATACCGCCACTCGTTCATCGTTTTTCTTGCAGTGCTCATGAAGTTTTTTTATGCCCTCTACCAACAAGGGGAATGGGCAAACACTCATCTCCATTTTCATTTTCCTTGTGTCCAATACGGAGTAGCCGCTATGCTCAACGTCGGGGTCTATCCCTATCACTACATCGTATTTGCGTATTCTGTTGTATGTGGCCTGTTCTTCCATTTTCAAAACAATTTCAGTTGCGTGTAAACTTTTTCTTTCGGTCGTTTTATATTGCCGATTTGGCTCTCGTGCACAAATATTTTCTCATCTTTCAATTCTCCCGATCCTTTGCCGGATAATAGCGAACGTTTTTTAACTGAATCTATGCAAACGAAGTCCTCCGGCATTTGGTATTCCGAAATATACACGGGCATTCCAATGTTTCTTGCCCAATCATAGAACTTTTCATGGTCGAAATCCGATAAATATGGATTTTTGCCTATATACGGAATATCACAGTAGACAACGCTATCGACATTTATACTCATGTTCTCATAACTCGCACAAGAAATATTCAGACTTTGCAGACTTTCCAGTCTTTCCAGACTTTGCAGACTTTGCAGTCTTTCCAGACTTTGCAGACTTTGCAGACTTTCCAGTCTTTGCAGACGATTTAATATTGTATAATAATTTGTCAGTTCATAATAGTCTTCTTTAAGGGGCATGAACTCCTGCATTTTCTTATATTGCTCGAATGTGGGGAATGACCATTGCGATTTACCGAAGTAATGCCGTTCCATATTTGTCCCGAGCCTATCACCAACATCACGTTGTTTTAACCCGCTTTCAGACAGCGCATTTAACAGGTAATTACGCAGTCTCTCTTTCTCGTCTTCAAATGACTTGATTGTATCACCTCCTACGACAATGTTATATATCCTTTCATAATCTCTCCGCTTATCATCTACCAGATCCAGCCAATACTTTATATATTTTGTTTTAACTTCGGACGAGTTTGATTTCAGCCAATTCCCTATCTCTACCTTTCTTTCGTATGACGATTCTTTTTGCGATTTTTTCGGATAAATGCCCATCGCGTTAAATAACGAATAATCCTCGAACACACATGCGTAATGTAACGCTTTCTTGTATGGCTCTATTTCTTCCGAATATAAATAATTACTGCAATTATTACCGAAAGACCAGCAAGATGATACATAAGCGTCACTTCCTTTCAATTCTTCGAAATCATTCCGGCTAATCCACCTCGTCTCGTCCTTGAATTCTCCATTTATTGCGGACAGAAATAATCTTGGGTATTCGACGAACAAGTCATTCGCATATATGTTATTGAATTTCCCCGATAATAATGCGGCGTGTGTCACAGAACAGCCACCGGCGAATAGGTCGTAAAAATTCTCAGCTTTCGGGAAATGAGAAACTATCCATTCCGCTATTTTGTTTTTTGATCCTTTATATGGTAATCCGTAATTCATATATCGTTTCTTTTTGTTCGGCAGGCGGGACTCGAACCCGCAACTGTATATTCGCTCCTTATACTCGACTTATACCGCTCTCCCGTTTGAACCACTGCCGATACCACCTAAAACACTTATGGCTAATTTCTCCCCGCAGTTTCTTTCTCCGTATGGTGCTCGACCACGTACCCGGATCGGCTTGCGGGGAATGTCTCACATTATGCTCCTATATCAGGTCTATGATTTTGGTTTTCACAATTCCGTCCAACCTCATGTCGTTAAGGCCTAGTCTCATGTGTTCTTGCATGAGGCGGTTGGCTTCGGTGATGTCTTTGGCGCAAACGAGGGTGTAGGACTTCGTTTCCTTTTCATTGCCGTTGTCATCGATGAATATGTCTATCAACGTGGCTTTGTAGAAAGGCTTGCCTTCTTCCTTCTCGTTGACTATCTCGATGACTTTCGAGCGGGTGATAGAGATTACATCGCAATTTCCGTTGTATTCATCGCAATTTCCGTTGTATTGTTCCAGGCCGTTGGCCTCGGCCTCGGCAAATAATCCTACATCGGTGATGAAGTGTTCGACGACTTCTTTCATCTCTCCTTTGCTGTTCTCTTTTTCTACTTTCAGTTTGATTTCGTAAAACATCGCTTTTATTTTTTATCGGTTAAAAACTTCTTTGAACTTCTCGTCGAGGGCATTCAATATTCTCATTCGCTCAGCCGCTCTACCTTGATTATCAGTAGTGTAAATTCTCATTAACAATTGCTCTCGTGAGCCACAAAAACAGCCACATGTATAAAATGGAGCAACATTGGGATAGTTGTGTTTATACCAGATATGAGTAGTACCTTGTACTGACACATAGGTATCTTTTACCGTAAATTGAAGTTCTTCCGCTTCGTAATCGGGCTTGTTGGGATTTCTTGCCGCATAACTGCGGACAATACAGTCGCTGTCCTTTGCCAGTTCTGTGA
>ULUC01022348.1_pt1 | contig 20383 bp, 16 predicted proteins | sample 1958151 | NCBI WGS metagenome assembly ULUC01 (sample SAMEA4835750, study PRJEB28245) | human gut metagenome | biome: gut microbiome; material: fecal sample | place: Denmark | collected 2008
TCCGGCGTCTGGTTCTCATATTCCAGAAAGCTTCTGATATTGTCGATAAACCGTGAATTTTCACCAAACGCTACAAAAATATCCCCGAACTCACCGACCAGATATGCGATGTTTGTCAGGGAATTGATGACCACAAAGCAGTCGCCCAGCAGCATCGTTTTGGAAACCAGCGTCCGGTACACTGCAACCAGAATCGAAACAAAATAAACGCCAACTTCATATAACAGCGCCAGAATATATTCCAGTGTCATAATCGAAAAACCGTACTGACTGACGGTTTCCTTTAAGCCGGCCACGCTTTGTTTCATCTTCTGTAACATGACCTGATACATCTGCGTCAGGCGCAATTCCTTTGCATAGTCGCTCAGATAAAAAACGCGTTGGACATAATCCTTTTCCCTGGAAATCTCCTGATTTTTCATGTCGCGTTCATATTTTAAATCGTTATATTTCCCACCAAGCAGCAGTGTGCCGATAAACGGCAGCACCGCCAGAAGAACGAAAATCGGATCGATCTGGAAAATCAAAACGCCGATCGAGCAGACCGTAATCGTATCCACAATCAGATCACAGAAATTGTCCAGCACCTTCATCGCCCGCTGCGACGTTTCCGACAGCGCTTTTACATAGCTGTCATAAAATTTCGGGCGTTCAAAGCACCCCAGATCGACCGAAAGCGCCTTTTTCTGCAAAATCGTTTGCAGCTCTTTTTCGATCCTGCAGGATTCGATCTCCATCATGGCATTTTTAAATTGCAGCAAGGCGTTATACGCCAGCGTGAACACAAATACCGCGCCCGCTGTCACCGCAATTTTCGTCAGCTTTTCGCCCTTTTGCAGCGCATTGATCACATACTGATAAATCCACGTCGTCATGAAAAACGTATTAAATCCGCGGAGCACGGAAAAGAAAATCAGGAACAGCGGGAACCATCCGCTGCCTTTCCTGATCAATTTTAGAATATAGATATGGTTGTCGATAATCCTTTTGATTCCCTTCATATTTTCCCTCTCAACAGTTTTCCCAACCATAAAAACTCAATAAATTTATATTTCAAATTGAATCAAATAAATTGTCAACCAAATACTTAACACTTGTATTATCTGGAACAAACGAATAATCATATAGCACTATCTTACTTAGAATATTTTCACATAAATTGAAGTGTTTTGCCAAATCATCCTTCATGAAAAGTGGTAAAAAGTTCATAAAGATTAGACTTCCAATCCGCTCATTCATATTTTGTTTTTTTAAGCAATTGCTACCATTCACAGAATGTGATAAACACAGAATCGTATCAACATTATAAAACATGTTAACCCAATTATTTAATTTTAAATCAAATGGGGTACTGTGACACAGGACGGATTTTTCTTGTAAATCTGACGTTAAAATAAGTCTATCGTCACCAATTTTTTCAAACCCACTTGATTTTAGCAAATCCGATAAAGTACTTTTCCCTGCTCCAGATTCTCCTGTCAATATTACTCCTTTTTTGCCTATTTTTACAAATGATCCATGAAAAAAGAATCCCTTATTTTTTTTCATAAGAAATCCTGATAAAATCGGAAACATAACATGTAATGGTGGAACTATATCATGAAGCTCATCTTCCGCAATTTCAAGAGTTCCTTGTGTATAATCATATGTAATAAATAAAACAGCTTTTAACTTTTCTTTATTATAAATATTATAAAATATTCCTTGTATGTCTTTCATCATTTCCCATGCAGATGTCCTTACATCAATATGAGACATCGGTTTCTTATCTACTTTTTTTACGACATCTATATTTAAAACAATATCTGCTTCTCTGGACTCCGTAAGGAAAGATGCTGCAGCATATGGGGCAACTGGTACTTCTCCGGAATATATTAATCGTATTACAATTCCTGCTATCAACAAATCATATTTCATTACCATCCTCCTCCATTCTAATATCTACCTTAAAAGCTTTCTACCCACAAAATCCCTTATTATAATCCTTCATATATATATCTTGCAGTTTCACACATCCATTCTGTCGGATCATAATAACTTCCAGACTCAACAAAACAACGTTCTGGGCACTTTCTGCACGTTGTCAAATATTTGCAATCATTACATTTATTATTTGAAGGCAATCTTAATTGTCCTAACTGCTTTAAAAATATCCTTGCATCTTGAATAGAATGCTTCCCTTCCTTTATGCTATATGAATGCTCTATACTTCCAAACGGACACATTTTTACATATTCATTCCATGTTATGAATATATTATTTTCTCCAGGTCTGCAATTATATAATTGTTTTCCTCTAGATATATCCCTTTCTGCAAACGCTTTTCTTTCAAGCTCCACATATTCTTCATTTTCTAACAATAAATCAGAAATTTCTTTTGCAGTTAACCGTTCTACTCTTTGTACTTGTATGGGGGATAAATAAACATATGCATCCGATCTAAATGTAGCATTATGTGCATGTGCAATTTCCTTCATTTGATCTAAATACGGTAATAAATTACGTGTTACAACAGTTTTTAAACTAAACGTTATTCCATTTTTTTCAAGCAAGTCAAGATTAGCGAACACCTTGCTTCCTTTATCTATTTTTGCATTCATTAGATACGATTTATCATCTACCCCATAAAGAGATATATCTACTTCATAGGGTTTATATTTTGATAATAATTCTAAAAAATTATCAATTAGGTATCCGTTCGAAAACAGAGAGACTATAAATCCTGCTTCATGCGCTTCCTTGTAAATTTCTTCAAAATTAGGATGGAGCAGTGGTTCTCCTCCTGTTATTGTAAGATAAATACACCCTAAATGTTTAAGTTCCTTTATTATACGCCGAAATGCTTCTAACGACATATACCCTCTTTCAGCACTTTCATTGTAACAATGAGGACATTTAAAATTGCATACAGATATAATTTCTATATTAGCAGAAAGCAATATTTCCTTTTTCTCACTTTCTCTAATCAATCTTTCTTTAAATTCCTTAATCGTTAACTTATCGTTCTCCATTTGCACACCCCTTCGTTTACAAGTGCTGTTATAAACTCGGTTATTACATCTACAGCATCTTGTTTATCAATTTCATATACCCCGCAAAAATCCTCTGCTATTTTTTCAATAGAATTGCTCCCATTGATTTTATCGAGAATAAATGCTGCCGATTCATTTGCTAATCCAACCTCACAGTCTTCTGTTACATCATGTGGCAAAATAACTCTCTCATCTCCCACCTTGGATATTTTTTCAGGGTTGCATAATTCTGGTATATTTTTCATTTTTGTTCTCTCCTAATTCATTAATTTTAATAAAATGGGGGATATAAATCATATTCTAATTTAATAAATTATGTCACTTAGCTATTTTCACTATATAATTTTTTAATTAGCAGAAATTATATCCGCTTGCAGAGCATGACCAGCATCCACGAGCTACTACTTCTTCAGGGATCAATTTAACATACTGTATTTTGGGCATAACAAATTTACGTTTCATAAACTGTATCTCCTTTTTATCACAATTTTGTAGTTAATAGTAACTTGTTTAGAAATATGATTATACCCCCATTTTACTTTTCACTTATTGTTTATATTTTAACATTTTGTAGGTAATATAGCCTTTATACTAATCTTTGTGTGGGTGGATGTTTTAATCCAAAATGCTCGACAAATTTTACCACCTTCTGATCAAACAATTCTTGTGGCGACATTTTATATTTATTCTCCGATTCTTTGTAAACATAAGTTTCCAGTTCTTGAGTGGACATAAAATATCGATTTTCCAGTGGTATATCAAAATATCCGATTATGTCATTACAATAAATCGCATGTGATCTAAATTGATTAATATAATCATCTGTTGCTACTGGGAAATCAGAACACTCATCTAATTCACATTTAAACTCTTTTCCAAATAATTCTTTATAAAGATATGTACACAGTTGAACACAATATTTTGCCACCTCAATAAGATTATATCGCTTTATACGATCTATCATCTCGCTATAATCATTAGCCATCATTAACCTTTGTAAAAGAGAAGAAATATTATATGGATTATAATCATGTGCATAAATTTGATCTTTATATATAAAACACATTAATAATATACAAACATCTATTGGATCCAATGTCCACAATTCTTTACCATTTATTTCAATTGTTTTCTTTCTTTCCAAAATTTCTGGGATGAAATAATTTATTCCTAATTGAGTCATATATGGCCACACAATTCTATGATGAATATCAATATTTATTCCTTTATAATCAAATTCAGGATAGTGATGCCCAAATCTTTGATAAAACGGTAAATAATTAGACAATCCGCAATCTGTTTTACAACTAAACTGTTTTAATAATTGGTATGCTTTTAATGCATCTCTCGGGTGCACTAAAATATCTATATCTCTTGCTATTTTAAATTTTTTTGCATTATCCCCAAACAACAAATAATCAAAGCAATGTCCTTTTATAAATGCATTACGTATTCCTTCTTTATCTAGCAATTTTTGTATTTCGTATTGTTGTTCTATAAACATATAATGATGTGCAACAGAAGTTATACAATATTTTCGATATTCTTCTTTTATCGAATCTGCAAACGCTTTATTGCCATTTTCCATATAACAAGACAACACTAAATTTTGATGAGCAGGTCTAACATATTTATAGATCATTTCGGCATCCATAGTATCTATATTTTTTTTTACATTCTGATTTAGATCTGCATAATTAAATCCAAATAATGCTAATAGTGCTACTGCAAATTCATTTTTGGAATAATGATCCATATTTTTCTTCATTTTATCCATTTTTTCTCCAGTTTGAAACATATCTGTTCCATCTTCATACTTTTTGTGTGTCTTTTTTCTAAATATATCCCAATATTTCAATCAAATTATAACACTTTTTTATTTTTGTGTGTTTGTCCCGACTTTATCTGCATCTTTTATGTCCTCATCTGTTATTGCAATTCTCTTCAAAGTTCTATTTTCTCAAAAAACGTGCAAAAATTATTTCTTTTACAACAAATAATATAACAAAAAAAGGACAAAAGCTTTTAAGCCGTTTGCCCTCTTCCATTTAAATTAATACAAATACATTATTTATTTTAAGACATCGCTCTGCATTTTCATCAATACAAATCCAATTCCTGCCAATCCTATCATAAATCCATAATTATTTTTATCTTGCGGTAGCATTTTTTTTATTTCTGCTGTATTTTCTACAAGGTATCTTTTCATATCTTCTAATTTTCTTTTTTGTGCTTCTGTCCCTCCCATTACCCGAATATATTCCATCATAATCCATAAATTTCCAGATATTCCATGGCAAAAACACATTTCTTCTCTTTTCTCTGTAGAAAACAATGTTTTTGCCCCTCTCTCAATATCTAAATATATCTTAGAATCATCCTTAAATTCCGCTAATTCTACTAACCGTAATCTAGATAATAAAATTCCCGGTGCCCCATGACACCAAGTATTCGTATAAATATTTCCTTTTTCTTCTCTTAAATCCATCCAATTTCCATTTTCTTCAGAATATAAACTGTTTTCATACGCTATGATATCTTCTATTCTTTTCAAATATTCTTTTTTCTTGGTACACTTTAATAATGCCGCATACGCTAAAATATACCCACTATTTCCATGTGATAATCCCGCTAACGCTCTTTTCATATGTGGTAAGCACCATCCAACCCCAACATCATATATATCTCTGAGCTTCCATAGCCATTCTCCGATTTCAACAGCTAATCCAACCCATCGTTCATCTTTATCAATCTCAAATAACTTTTCAAGTGCTATGATCGCTCCTGCGTTACCAGATAATAAATCTAATTTATTATCTTTGTAGTATTCCTTTTCTAGCAAAGCCGCATATTCTCTTGCTTTTTCTAAAAAATAATTCTTTTTCTCAATCTGATATAAGCAAACATATGAGAATACTATTGAGCCAATTCCCTTTAGTAATCCTGTGTCCTTCTTTTCTTTACATAAATAGCTTTGACTCATTTTTTCAAAAGTGGTTATAATCTGCTGATACAATATCTCATTTTTCCAAAATTTATTGTTTTTTCCAACTGCAGCAAAAATTGCAATTCCTCCAATTCCATCATATAAAGATACGTCTATAGATTGTATTTTCCAATATCCGGTATCATCTATATATAAATTCATCCAACTTACAGTATTTTTTTCAATAAATACATTTTGTTCAAAAGTTTTTATTAAATCTATTATATTTTTTTGCAAAATTCCTTTTTTACTAACATCTCTATTTTTCTTATTATAAAACTCTCTATATTTCTTCGTATTTGAAAGCTCTATAGTCAAATGAATTAAATCAATCTGTCTTTTCAGATCCGCTTTATTCATAAATAGGGTTCTAGCTTTATATACCTCATACGCAGAAGTTTTAAAATAAGGCACTATTTCATCCGCTTTACACTCAAACAATGGAATATCTAGATTCATTAATGAATTTATCTCTTGTTCTACAAATTCCTTCATTTCAGCATTCTTGCTTAATATTTTAAATATTTCTTTTCTTTTTTCCGTATTCTGTAACAGTTCCGGATGTAATGAAGCAGATCGATACATGCTATATTGTTGTGTGTGTCTAAGTAAAAAACGCGTTTGGCATTTCCACAATGGTTTTATCAAATTTTCAATTTCTTCCTGATTTTTAAACCACAAATTATATGCTTCTTTAAAACCTTTACAAATTTCTTCTACATATTGATAGGCTTCTATAATCTTTCCCATATAAGTCGGTAAACAACTAGGAAATTTTAAACTAATATTTTGATAGCCAATCCTCATATTAGAAGTTTCTGCATCTAATATTACTGGAAGCTTTATCGGTAATTTTATGTCTTTATTATTATAGAGAGCTCCCAATAGTATTGATGCTTCTCTTGTTCTCCAAGCTGGAGTTGGTAATATTCCAGTGATCAATACTGAATTTTTCAAAAAAAAGTTGACCTTATCTTCCGCTGTTCTAATTACAATTTTATTTCTAACTCCTGGCATTGTTTCTAAATCTATTGCTATTGGATGTTCTCCAACAGCAATAAAATTTTCACAATGCATATCGGTGATATGTAATAACATACACAAAAACAAATGAATTCCCATCCTACTAAAATAGTTACTTACCTGTCTTAATGTATAACATGATTTTGGTTTTATATATTCTTCCCATCCATAATTTCCCCCTTCATACATTCTTATATTTATATTTTTTATACCCAAATTTTGACAGAAATAATCGAATAAATTTTTATATATTATTTCTTTTTTTAATGTATGTTGTTTATATACAATTTTTAAATCTTTTTCTAGTTCACATAAAAAAATTTTTCCCCCATTATTATGACTATCTGAACAAAGCGCTTCTATTTTTTTGATATTTTTAAAATCATTTGTAAGTATAAGTTTTTTTAAAAATTCTTGATCTTTTTGAAAATTTTCAAATACTTCTTTCCAATTATTCTGCGCATACATAAGGCGTACTTTGATTAAACGCTGTAACTCTGGATATTTTTGTAAAATTTTTTTTATATAATCTGGATTTTTCAATTTTTTTTCGCAAAAAAATTGGTACTCCTCTGATACAGTTTTTCCATCCAACTGATTTTGGCTTTTTAAAATATGCATTTCCGTTATACATACTTTTAATAATGCCATTTCTAACTCATTAAGTTCTTCATTATATTGCCTAATTAAATTATTAGGATACATTTTCGAATATCCTAATAAAAAACAATTTTTCCATAATTTTTTATTCATCACACCACATTAACAACAAGATATTGTAAAAATAGGGGAACAGGATTGTGACAAAGTCATAATCTCTGCGCTATCACCACTCATCAGTTTTTCAGCTTCTTCCAGTTCTTTTTCGTAATTTCCTGCGACTTCGAATTTATCATCCATCGTTTCGTCTCCTTATATGTATTATTTGAAATCTTATCTTCTATACCTTTTTATCATTTCATCATAATCCAAATGATATTTCTGTTGTAAATTTTCCTTCTTCATATTTAAATTCGACTCGTCCGCCTTTCCTTTCGACACTTTCTCTTACTATTTCTATTCCGAAACCATGTCCATTTTCTTTTTTTGATGTCAGAAAAATTTCTTTATTTTGTTTAGGTTCTATTGCATATCCATTCTCTAATTGTAAAAAAAACATCTCATTTTTTTCATACATTTGTAATCTTACAAATCTTCGTTCTCCATTACACTTTTCTGCTGCTTCCAATGCATTATCTACTAAATTTCCCAATACAGCAAAAAAATCATATTCCTCCATTGGTGGCACAAAAAAGTCGCCCTTAATATCAAAAATAATATTTTCTTCCATCGCTTTCTTTTTAGAATAATTCAATAAAACATCTACGCATTCTATCCCCGTCCATACCGCTCCTTTTGCTTCTACTCTATAACTTTCAATTTTTTGTTCAATATAATGCATTCCCTGTTTTAATGAACCATTTTCCAAACATGTATAAAGATAATTCAAATCATATTTATAATCATGATTAATTTTCCTATTTTTTCTTAGTTCTTCACTTAGTAATTCATAATCCGATCTCAATGATTTTTCCTTCGATTCATAAAGATTTCTTTCCTTTTCTGCATAGATATATTGATTTTTCACTAATAATATCAATAATAAAAGTGCCATGCAGATAATCATAACAAAACTTAAAATTAATGTAGAACTTTTTACCTTATCTATTGCAATATTCATAATATAAATTGCAGTAACCCATTCAAATACAATAAAAAAATAATAAATGGATGTTTCATGTTTCTGATATGATTTTTTTAAAGAAATAAAAAAATCTTTTTTATTTATGCAAATTCCAACTAAACATCCTATTAAAACTAATCGTATTAACACCCACCAAATATCGGGATACAAATTTGCATCTATGCCTTTTCCAATTATTAAACCTCTAACTAATACAATCGGAACACTTAATACCAGCCACATACCATTTATAAAAAAAGTCCACCCAAAAACTTTAAAAGGGTTCTTTTTTGTATAAAGCAATAATATAATCCCCTGCCATATACCCGCCAAAATGGTTTCAAATGTATTTACTATACTAAGACTATAATTCCATATATCCAATATAGAAAATAAAACAATAACTAAAGTGAAACATATCATACTCCACTTTTTTTGCGTTTTTCTTTCATTTTCATGTAATAATACATATCCTCCTATACATATACCATTTTCCATTCCCACTGTAAGTATTACAATTAAACACTTAATAATATTTATCATTGACTTTCTTCCCTCCACAGTTGAATTATTTGTTTTCTTACTTCTTGATATCGTGCACGGCTAATTGGAAGACACATTTGATCTCTCATTTTTACCTCACCTTGTCCGCACGATAAGATATGAATAATATTTACAATACAGCTTTTGTCAATATAGATAAAATTTTTAGGATCTAATTCCTTATAAAGTTCCTGTAATGTTTTTCTAATCTTACTTTGACCATTTCGATGATAAAATACAGAATATTTTCCTTCTTTACGAATATAAAATATATTTCTATAAAGAATTTTCTCTATAGTTCCATCATATTTTATAATATACGCTCTTTGATCTAACTGCTCGATTTTACAAAGTATTAGATCCAACGTCGGATTCAAACGCTCTTTTAACATACTTTTAGGAATATACCTAATTGCATTTACCTCATATCCATCTACCGCATATTCTAAATAGTTTGTTATATATACAATAATGGGATCTTGATATTTCTGTCTGATCTGCTTTGCCACTTGAATTCCTGTACTTCCAGGTATTGCCATATCCAAAAAAAATAAATCAAAATATTTATTTTCTTGGATATCCATCATTAAAATTTCAAATTTTACATATTTTTTTATGTTATATGTAACTTTTCTCCTATTAAAATAAGTACACACTAACAATTCAATCTGATTTAAATCCGTTTCTGAATCATCCAGTATTGCTATGCTAATCATTTTTCATTTGTCTCCATTCTTCGCTTATTCTTCGAAACAATAAAATCGAAAATTATTTAAATCCCACAGGAAACTCCCCTCATCTGTAATTACCAATTCATACCTATTTTCTGCCATTTCATTTTTTCCCTGTTTTTCGATATATGTATATCCAAGTTCCATGTTCTTTCAATGTTACTTTTTCTATAATATCATCTATAACCTGATCTAAAGTTTGAAGTGTCTCTTTTGATTTCATCCATCATGTAAATAATAACTTTATTTGCGATCGTTTTGGTTTAATACGTTTTCCTAAACGATATTTTTGTATCTTTCCTTGTATATTATCATCTTTTAAAAAGCACTGAATAGTTTTGTTTTCTGTTGGTAGTAAAAATCCCATACTCACAAAAGCGATAATCTCCAGCCTCGCAATATCTAGAAAACTACTTTTTTTATTTTTTCATAAAGCTTTTACAACATATCAGCACTAACTAACAAGGTTTCACTAATCAACTCCCCTTGATAATGTAGTGCTGCAAAAGTCATCCTAAGTGATTTTACTACTTCTTTTTCAGAAATTTCCATTTTAAAATTTTATACTTTACCTTTCAAAAGTTTTATCTTCTATATTATACTAAATTCTAAATAATTTGTCCCATTTTCCTTTATCTGTCATTTTTTGTCCCTAATCCGTCTATTTAACTATAATACAACTGTATATAGAAAAATAAATTACGTCAAACCGGCGAGCAGTGCCCTTGTGATCACACAGGGCGTCTTTGCTCGTTGGAGGCACATCCCCAATCCCCTAAAAATGTCATCTTCGATGACAAGCTGCGCCCACACTTTGTGTGTGCTGATTCATTCCTGATTTCCGGAAATAAAAAAAGAGGGGTAGTTACAATTCTTTGGCTTTGCTAACTACCCCTGCGATTATCGCTGCTTTTGTCGTTTCTTTTTCAGATCCTCTTCCTGGTTCCAGCTCTGCTGTGCCGCATAGAAGGATTCCACGTTTTGCTTTGCAATCTGATAATCCCGCATCTCTTTTTTTAATTTTTTGTACTCGCTGTAAGCGATCTTTTTTTCGGATAACAGTCTGGCAAATTCTTCATTCAGATCCTTTACCTTCGGAATCTTTCCATCCGGCAATTTTGAAAATGCTTCCTTTGCTGCTTTATGAAGTGTGATTTCATCACGATGGGCTTCATAAAATTTCTTGCTGTAGCCGGATTTTCGGTAGGTGATATAGGTATCCCTGGTCTTGGAATAATTGATGATATGGGTTTTGATTACTTTGTTTACTGCCATCTTTTCTTCTGCGTCTTTGATGGTTTTTATGAGTTCATGATATCTGTCAGTGCTTCCATCTACCAATGCGTCCAGAGTTTTCTTATCATGGATATCATGCTGTTGTAGAAAAAGAATGGACTCGGCAAACTGTTTTACATTATATTTTTTCGCCCATCTTACATAACCACCGTTCTTTCCCTGCGCCATCTTTTCCTGAATATCCACAACCAGATCAAATTTTCTTTTCTCTGTTTTTGCCTGCTCCGGCATATTGGATTTTTCATTTTTTACCGGTGGTGCCATCTCCCCGGCAATCACTCTTTTTAAATTTTCTTCTGAGAATTCTTCTCCCAGAGACCGAAACCGTATGAACCGTTTCTGCTCTTTTCCACGGATTGCTGTATGATTGCCGCGCTTGATTTCATATCCCTTGTCATTCATCATTTCCAGAAGATTATTAAAATCTGTCGGATGTTCTTGTAGACAATTCAGGATATCTTCTCTGATTCCGTCACGCATACTTGGACGTTCCGGGTATGTGGTTCGTTTCTGCCTCTCACTCGGTTTTGCCTTTGGAATGACAGACAGTCCGTGTTCCAGACAGATAATATCACTCAGTCTTTGAAGGGCGATTGCGGAAAACCAAAAATCCCGGAACTTCCGGTCACAATCCAGATTGGTGGAATTAAAAATGATATGATTGTGAATATGTGCCCGGTCCGTATGGGTTGCGACAATAAAAGCGTGCTTGCCCTTTGTAAATCTCATGCCGGTTTCATATCCTACCTGATTGGCTTCCTCCGGTGTGATTTCTCCCGGTTTGAAGGACTGGCGGATCTGATAGGCAATGACATCTCCTTTGGGTTGCCTCCACGTCTTATGCAGATATTCTTTTTTGCTCTGTGCAAATTCCAAATCCACGAAATCAGGATTGCATTCATAAGAAGAAATATATTTTCCGTCTTCTGTCTTTTCTCCGTTCTTCGCATATTCTGTTCTGTCCTTCAGACATTTTGCCACACTCATCCCTTTATTCTGATGCATTGCAATCAGTCTTGTTGCCGCCATCCCATCACCTGCCTTACATGATTGCCGTCAGCTTATCCAGCACATTTCTCATTTCCTGTAAAATTTCTTTCTGGATTCCTTTCAATTCTTCGATATCCTCATGATAAATGTTTCCTGTTTCATTTGCTTTTTTTGCGTACTGGTTCAGGTTATTTCCGGATATCTGCAAAAGTCTTAGGATCTCTTTCAGATCGGAGAGATCCATGACCAATACATACCCGTGAATTGCCATGCGTATCAGGTAGGCTGTCATGCTTTTGATTCCGGCTTCTGCCATTCTCGCCCTGATCTGTTCGATTTCCTCCGGTGTTACCCGGATGTGAATATAATTTGATCTCTCTACCATCCCATGTGCTCCCTTTCCAGACAGCATCCAGACACTTCGTCCCACTTTTTAATTTTTCTTGTTTTTGCTTTTTCCATTGCTGTCTGGTCCTCTCTCAAAATTCAGTTCAAATGTTGCTCTCTGATTTTCATTAACCGTCATGACAACTGTGGTATCATAGGTTTTTCCGGTCTTCTTTGACTTGCAGCCTTTGAGGGATGCCTTTCCTTCACTGAGAAGCTTTGCTGCGATTTGTTTTGTCATCTTTTTTCCAAGCGCTTCAAAAAATCGGTTCTGTTTCCAGAGGATGAAGTCGCACTGCCTGTTCTCACAGGAATATCCTTTCTGCCGTTCCACCACATGACTGCCGCAGCATGGACAGATTCCGATTTCTTCCAATGCCGGATGCATCAGTACTTCAGCATCTTCAATTACTTTATAAGTTCTGACCAGCCCCGTGATCATTTCTTCGATTTCATCCATGAATTCTGTATCATGAAAATTTCCTTTTTCCACGTTCAAAAGTTTCTGTTCCCATTCCGCTGTCATGGAAGGAGACTGGATCTGTTCCGGCATAACCGTAATAAGTGCCACTCCTTTATGAGTCGGTAAAAGATATTTTGTCTTCTTATTTCCTTTTCTTTCCACAAAGCCAATCCTCACCAGTTTCTCAATGGTTGCCGCTCTTGTGGCTGATGTTCCGATTCCTTTCCGCTCTACCTCGTCCGGCATCTCCTCGGCACCAGCTCTCTCCATTGCCGATAATAAACTGTCTTCTGTAAAATGCTTGGGCGGTGATGTTTTTCCTTCTTTTACCTCAGTGGAATAAACACTCAAGCCCTCACCAACTGTGAGAGAAGGGAGCTGCTTTTCACCCTCTTTATCCTTATCAGCAGGTTTTCCGGAGAAAATTTTCCATCCAGACTGTACTGTTGTTTTGCCCTTTGCAGAAAAGATATAATTTCCATCCGAAAGTTCAATCACGCTTTCGTTGTACCGGAAAGGCTCACCGACCGCACAAAACAGGCGGGTGGCAATCAACCTGAGAATTGCCTGTTCACCCTTTGGCAGATCATCCAGGCTGCATTTTATGGCTTCTTTGGTGGGGATAATGGCGTGGTGGTCAGAAACTTTCTTGTCATTGATAACCTGCGCCGCATGAACCGGAACGTTTTTCACATCCTCCACAGGGAAAATGTTGAAAAGCGACTTTATCAATTCCGGAAGCATATCCTTCATGTCACTTGTCAGATAACGGCTGTCAGTACGGGGATAAGTGACCAGTTTTTTCTCGTATAGACTCTGGGTATAGTCCAGTGTCTGCTGTGCTGTGAATCCCAACACCCGGTTTGCATCCCTCTGCAAAGAAGTTAAATCATACAGGGCAGGCGGCTTTTCAGATTTTTCCTTGTTTTCTGCCTTTGTGACATTCAGAACCGAACCAACACACTTCCGGGCAACATCATCCGCAAGAACTTTTTGCTTCATCCGCTCGCCAGATGCAGTGAAGTCCTGAAAAGCCAGTTCTACTGTATAAAAAGGCTCAGGTCTAAAAGCTGAGATTGCAGCTTCACGCATCACGACCATTGCCAGAGTGGGCGTCATAACCCGACCCACATTCAACGTCTGTCCATAAAGGGTAGAAAAAAGCCGGGTAGCGTTAATTCCAACCAACCAGTCGGCTCGCTCCCGGCATAATGCCGCTTCGTACAAAGCATCATATTCTGTTGACGGTTTCAGCTGCTCAAATCCCTCTCTGATAGCGGAATCCTCCATAGAGGAAATCCAGAGTCTTTCAAAGGGCTTTCGACATCCAGCCTGCTGATAAACCAGACGGAAAATCAGTTCTCCCTCTCGACCGGCATCTGTCGCACACACAAGGCTCTCTACATCTTTTCTTGCCATCAGTTTTTTGAGAATTCCAAACTGCTTTTTGGTACTAGCAGACACCTGATATTTCCACTGATCCGGAAAAATAGGAAGGTCTGCATACGCCCATTTATTATATTTCTCGTCATAGGCTTCAGGCTGTGACAGCTCTACCAGATGCCCCACACACCAACTGACTACATAACCGTTTCCCTCCAGGTATCCATCCTCACGCTTTGTCGCACCCAATACCTTTGCAATACTTTGTGCCACTGATGGCTTTTCAGCCAATACTAATTTCATTTGCATCTGCTCCTTTCTGGAAAATAAAAAAGCAGCCATACACCGAAATGTAAGACTGCTATGTAACAGGGGGTTATCTCCCTCATTGATGAAATATCTCCGTCATTCTTTTTTCAAATGACGGAGATAACGGAATTATTTATTCCTGTAACAGCCACTCTGCAATATCGTGAATCTCAATCCCTTCATAGCTGTACTTTGGATGTCTGGTTCGTGCGATAATCATTTTCGGATACGCATCTCGAATTTGCAACAATGGAGAATATTCTCTTTCAAAGGTTTCCTGCCCGGAGATATTGTCGCTGACCTGAATATAGATTTTCTCACTGCCTTTCTGGGCTACAAAATCAATTTCTTTCTGATACAGCTTTCCAACATAAACATCGTAACCACGGCGCAGAAGTTCGATGCAGACCATATTTTCATAAACTCTGCCGTAATCCATATTTCTGCTGCCCAGGATTGCATAACGAATCCCCGTATCACACAGATAGAATTTCTCGGAGCTTTCCAGATACTTCTTGCCACGAATATCATATCGCTTAATATCATAGAAAACAAAAGCGTTGCACAGATATTTGATATATTTGCCCACCGTTACGTGACTTGTCGCTATATCATTCGCATTCAAAAGCTGACTGACCTTGTTCGGAGAAGTCAAATTGCTGATATTGTCCATCAGGAACTCGCTCAGTCTTTGCAAAACGGTTGTATCAGATAAAGCGTATTTCTGCACCAGATCTCTTGTAACAATGGTTTCATATACTTCCTTGATATAGGTGATTCGATCTCTGTCGTTTGGATAGGCATAAGAGCCAGCCAAACCACCTTTGAAAGAGTATTCATCAAAGAGCTTATCCTTGTCGGTGACATTATCGTAGTATTTGCAGTATTCCTGAAAACTGAATGGGAACACATGGATTTCAATATATCGTCCGGTAAAAAGGGTTGCCAGGTCAGCACTCAGCAGGAAGGCATTGGAACCGGTCATGTAAATGTCATATTTGCCTTTGGAATAAAGGCTGTTAATAGCCAACTCAAACTTCGGACACATCTGAACTTCGTCAATAAAGAGGTAATTGGTTTTGCCTTCTGCATAATGCTGCTCCACATAGGAGTGGAGAGCGTGATATTCCTTGATTTCTTCAAATTCCAAATCCATGAAGTCAATGAAGATGATATTGATATTCTCGCAATTTGTTTTCAGGTGTTCCATGTATGCCTGCATCAGCTTGGACTTACCGGAACGGCGAATACCTGTGATGATCTTGATGTCCGGCGTACCATTTAACTCGATGATTCTATCGAGGTATTTTTTTCGCACAATCGTTTTCATATATCCACCCGCTTTCAAAAGTTGATAATTTTTTGAGTTTTGAAATTAAACTGTTACTCTCATTATACAATCCTCAAATAGTATATGCAAGATGCCGCTTTCAAAAACGTGAAAATATTTGTTTTCTGAAAGTGTGTATGTAAAGGGCAATCCGAAGATTGCCCCAGGCTCAATGCCAGACTTCAATTACACCAGTTCTTTGTCCTCACTGTCGGAAATGATGTCGCCATCATCTTCCTCGTCATAGCCATAATCCTCGTCATCGTCCACATAATCAGCATCCGGATCGGGCTTTTCCTGGGCTTTTTCTTCTTTCTTACCCTTGAGTTTTTTGAAAGCATAGAATCCGCCGCCACCAGCAAGCAGGAGAATTGTCAAAATAGCAGGAAGAACATTGGGTTTCTTTTCCGGCTCCGGCTCTGGTTCTTGAACTTCAGTATCAGTCTCCGGCTTGGTTTCCGGCTCAGGAGTTGGCTTGGTTTCCTCAACAGGTTTCAGCTGCTCCAGTTCTTCCTCATCCATCAGCTTCATCAGATCAACTTCATCGACCTGATTCAAAAAGTGAACTGTTTCTTTACCCTCATCATCACGATCAATAATGAGATAAAAATAATTCCCAGTTTTTGTTACAACGGTGATAAACTGTTTTCCCTCAGAAGGGTGTTCTCCTTCATCATCCACCAGTGTCATATTGCCATCCGGTGTAAGCGGCTTCATCGGCTCACTGGTTTCCGGTACGGTTTCTTCTGTCTGCTCCTGCGTAGTTTCAGCAGGAGCCTCAGAAGCATAGGCAAATGCCGTTGTGGAAAATATCCCGATGCTCAAAAGCAGCGCCATACAGGTAGCGCCCAAATACTTAATTTTCATGTGTAGTTTCCTCCTCTGTTACAGATTGAATCGTTTCCGGTTTTGGTGCGGAATCTTCCGCAAACATTTTAAGAAGTTCGGAAAGCTGGTCAGGGGTCAGGTTGGCGGCGTGTACCATCTCGTGAATCTCGGAGTTTTCCTCCTCACGGTATCTGCGCTCCAAATCCTTTACCCTGGAATCCCATTCCGCTTTCTTTTTTCGTGCCTTTGCAAGTTCAGCACCAAGCCTTTCTAATTTTGCGCCCATAGTTCTCCTTTCCGGCAGCTTAAGGGATTCTGCCAAAGCAGTAAAAGTGCTGCTGCCAATAATTTGTTTCGATGGAAGCATAAGAAATCGGATCACCACAGTGAATCATCATCCCGTTGCCCACATAAATACCTACATGAGAAGCTCCTGATGTGTTGTAGGTTCCCTGGAAGAAAATCAGATCTCCTGGTTTTGCTTCAGAAGGCGGAATAATATCACAGAGGTTTTTAAGCCCGTTCGCAGTTTGTCTGCCGACACTCCATCCATTGCCGCAGTTATTGATGACCCAGCTGACGAATCCAGAACAATCAAAACTGGTAGAAGGGGAAGAACCACCCCAAACATAGGGATACCCCAAATATTTTTCAGCTTCTCTAACCATGTTGGCAAAAGCAGTGTCCGTCAGTGCTTCACCTGGAATATCGTAGTCAGTGTATTCACCACCACCTCCAGGGGCAGAGGAAACATCTTCACCAAACAAATAAGAACGATTACCTAGCGTTTCCAACAGCACCTTATATCGTTCCCATTGCTCTGCGGTCAGTCTAGAAGATGCAATTACATTGCCAAGTCCGTAGTTGGTCAGGGTAACATTCAGAATACGATATTCATAATAAACAGTTGATGTGTTGCCATCTTCATCGGTAGTAGTATAAGAGCGTATCTCAACTTCCTCATCAAGTTCAAGATCATACTGTTCTTCAAATAGTCTAACAAGTTCTGCCTGTACTTCTTCACGTGTATAGTCCTCAAAAACAACCGTCAGATAAGCTGCCAGCTCATAGGGGTTGTGTCCGATTTCATCGAGAGCATAACGGTATTCGTCATATCCCGGATGGGTGGACTCAATATTGTCCACCTGGCTTCGCAAATCATTTTCTAAAGCCGTATAATCTTCATCTGTCCCCAAAATATCCTCATCTTCCGCAGTAAAAGAAGTCCCCAACACTACCTGAGTACCGCCCTGGAACATGGTAGAGCAGGCGGAGAACATTCCAGATATGACCATGAATAACAGCCCTATTGCCAAAACCCAGAGCAATGCGGTCTTGTGTGATACACAAAAATCGGCAATCTTCTGTGTCAGACTTTTTACTCCTTTTGCAGTCTTTCCTGCACCCTTTGCCGTAGCCTTTCCGCCTTTTCCGGCTCGTGCTGCGGCATATTCTTTCTTGATGTTATGCTTTTGCCGCCATCGTGAAAGAGGATTGGAAGAAGCATTGGGATTGTCCTTTTTAAACTTTTCAAACAGTGCATTCACATTTGCTTTATCTGATTTGCTCACCAGCTTTTCTGCCTTGTCATAGGCTTTCAGCTTATGACTGTAAACCGCATGATCGGCAATATGGTAAGCAGTTTCCGCACCAAGCTCTGTCTGATGGGCTGTCTGAACGCCCACATTATCATCTTCATATCGAGAGATAGATTTATGGACATTCGCAGACAGGGTATCTACCGGTGCATGAGTTACCGTTCGTTTGATACCGGAAGGCTTTGGGGGAATATCATCTGCCTTTGCCTTGCCAAAACGAAGTTTTGCAGTTCTGCTAGCGGAAACATCAGCTTCCTGCCGCAACTTGCGGTGTTTCTTTGGAGTGATTTTATCCACTGCCTTTTCTGCCTTCGCTGCGGCTTTTTCCGCTTTTCCAGCAGCCTTTTTTACCGCATCGCTGGACAAATCATCCTCAGTAAAACGGAGTCGGGTAGGTCTTTTCGCCATCTATTACCCCTCCTTTTCTTTGGATACCTCAGACAATTTGGTGGTCATAATACGGTACAGCTCAATGTCCTTCGGGAACCGGTCAACAAACGGAAGAATCACATTGCCATAAAACAAAAGTCCTTCGCCCTCACCGGAGTTTGTGACATAGGAGAGCTGATGGGGAGAGATATTCAGGCGCTGAGCCAGAATGGTTCTGTCCTCGCTTGCCTGATTGAGCATATAGATGAAGTCCGAATTTTCTAGGATGTTGGCAATCTCCGGACTACGAAGCAGGTCTTTTACATTCTGGGTGATACCGGTCGGAATGCCGCCCCATTTACGAAATCGCTTCCAAATTTCAATGGAATAAGTTGCGGTCTGTTCCTCTTTGAGCAGCAAATGGAACTCGTCGATATAGTATCGAGTAGATTTTCCTGCATTACGGTTTTGGGTGACACGTCCCCAGACCTGATCCTGTACAACCAGCATCCCGATTTTTTTCAGCTGATTGCCCAGTTCCTTAATGTCGTAACACACCAGACGATTCTGAATATCTACATTGGTTCGGTGATTAAACACCTTCAGAGAACCTTTAACATAGATTTCAAGGGCAGTTGCAACATGATGCGCTTCCTTTTCTTCCTGCTTCAAAAGGGCATTATACAAGTCCTCCAGAATAGGCATATTCTCCGGTTTGGGATCATCAAAATATCGCTGATAAATCTGATGCACACAACGGTCAATGACCGTCTTTTCGACCGGCTGCAATCCGTCCTTGCTACCTACAATCAACTCACAAAGGGACAGGATAAAATCTGCTTTCAATGCCACCGGATTGTCGTCCTCTGAATAGTTGATATTAATATCCATCGGATTAATATAGTTGGTGCTGGAAGAACTGATTTTCACGACCTGTCCGTGGAACTTGTGAACCAGGGCAGTATATTCTGCTTCGGGATCACAGATGATAACATCATCGTCAGTTACCAGGAAAGCATTGGTGATTTCACGTTTTGCACTGAAGGACTTACCAGAACCGGGAGTACCAAGAATCAGTCCGTTCGGGTTTTTGAGTTTCTTCCTGTCCACCATAATCAGGTTGTTGGACAGTGCGTTCAGACCATAATAAAGCGTTTCTCCGCCGTTCTGGAACAGTTCCTGTGTAGTGAACGGTACAAAAATAGCCGTAGAACTTGTAGTCAATCCACGGCGAATTTCAATCAGGTTCTGCGCCAGGGGCAGGCTGCTCATCAGCCCCTGTTCCTGCTGGAAGTCCAATCGACGCAGATTACAGTTGTGCTTCTGGGCGATGCTCTGTGCCTGGAACACGTTGTTCTCCAGTTCCTGCTCGGTGCGCCCGGTGTTCAGCAC
>ULUC01030247.1_pt1 | contig 20239 bp, 20 predicted proteins | sample 1958151 | NCBI WGS metagenome assembly ULUC01 (sample SAMEA4835750, study PRJEB28245) | human gut metagenome | biome: gut microbiome; material: fecal sample | place: Denmark | collected 2008
TCAATTTTTCAGGTGTGCAATTTCATTATACAATGAGCCCACAATTTTTATAAACAAAAAGGCAGACTCTGCTAAATCAAGAGTCTGCCCTAAAACAATCAGAAGTTAATGTGCTTCTGCCAACACCTCAGCGGCAATATCGTCAGCCATTCCCGGAGGCATGCTCCATTCAACACGCACGCCGGTTTTACCCCAAAGACGGGTGAGCGCTACCTGAAACGCCTCCTTACTGGAAAGCGGCTCCAGCGTTATCGTAGCAAAATCACGAATAGTATCACCCTGCGGTACATCCAGGCTCAACGGAGTTGCCAGATACTTCTCGACAGCAGCCTTGGCTTCGGCAACAGCCTCCGGCAAGGTTACTACGGCAGTCTTATCCGCTTCGTTATATTCTACATAGCCATAATGGCAATTATAATTCAAAGTTACAGCATAATTACTCATTTTAATCCCCCTCTGCTCTTGTTACTAATTATAACAACTTAAGCACATAATATCAATATAAGGATTTAAGTAAGCAATTAAAATATAAGTCTTTTTTAGCTCGTAATCCTTGATAAATATGATGCGGCACTATTATCTGCGGCTGAATACAGGCTGCAGACGTTTTTCCATCGGCAGCTTGTCGGCAGTCACCGCCAGCTGCGCCATCTCGTACAAGGTGCTTTGTGCGCTCACAGGCTCCAGCTTGTTGCGTACACGGCGATAGGTACCGTTGGACTGCATCATATGCGCACCCATGTTATCGCGCAGATACAAGTCGAGCAGCGCCTTGATGCGATGGATATGCTCCTCTGTTTCTACCGGGAAGAACAGCTCAACGCGGTCATTAAGGTTACGCGGCATCCAGTCGGCACTGGAAAGATAGAGCTGCTCCTCGCCGCCGTTGGCAAACCAGAAGATACGGCTGTGCTCCAGCTGACGGCCTACAATACTGCGGACCGTAATATTATCGCTGATGCCTTCGATGCCTGTGCGCAGGCCGCAGATACCGCGCACAATCAGATCAATATGCACGCCTGCAGCCGAAGCCTCGTACAGCTTCTGGATTACGGGCTGGTCAATCAGCGAATTCATCTTGGCGATGATATGGCCCTCACGACCGGCACGCACCATGGCAATTTCATTATCAATCAGCGCGTAAATTTTCTCGCGCAGTCCCAATGGCGCCATAACCAGCTTATTCCAAACTGGTGGCTCGCTGTAGCCGCTAAGCAGATTGAAGAACGCCGAAGCATCGCTGCCGAACTCGTCATTGGCCGTCATCAGGCCAAGGTCGGTATACAGCTTTGCGGTGCTGTCGTTATAGTTGCCTGTACCCAGATGCAGATAACGCCTGATGCCGTTATCCTCCTTGCGCACGATAAGAATAATTTTGGCATGCGTCTTTAAGCCGACTAAACCGTAGATAACGTGGCAGCCGGCTTTTTCCAGACGACGCGCCCAGAGGATATTGTTTTCCTCATCAAAACGCGCCTTCAGTTCTACCAGTACGGTTACCTGCTTGCCGTTTTCCGCAGCACGCGACAGCGCAGCAACAATCGGGCTGTTGCCGCTCACACGGTACAGTGTCTGCTTAATTGCCAGCACCTGCGGATCGTCGGCAGCATCACTCACCAGCTTAACTACCGGGTCAAAGCTTTCATAGGGGTGATGCAGCAAAATATCATTTTCACGGATAGCGGCGAACAAATCGCTGTCATCCGGCAGCTCCAGCGGACGCTGTGGCACAAATGGCTCATACAGCCACGGCCACATGCCCTTCATACCGATAAATTTAAAGAAGCAGGTCGGGTCCAAAGGTCCGTTGATTTCATAGACCTCCATCTCTGTAACATCCAGATTTTCCTCGAGGAATTTTTTGATACGATTATTATTCGTTTTGAAGATTTCCAGACGTACAGCAGCGCCGCGCTTACGTTTACGCAGTGATTCCTCAACCTCCTTCATCAGGTCAACGCTGTCATCCTCTTCCAAGTCAAGGTCACTGTCACGCGTTACTCTGAAGGACACCATATCCAGAATATGGCAGCCCTTGAACAAATCGTGGCAATGGCTGGCGATAATATCCTCCAAAAATACGAAGGTACGCTTGCCCTCAGGCTCAACCTCAACAATGCGGTCCAGCACGCTCGGCACCTGAATCAGGCCCATGCTGTGCTCGCCGTCGGCCTTAATCAGCTCAACAGCAAGGTTCAGTGTTTTATTGGCCAAAAACGGGAAGGGACGCGAAGCATCTACCGCCATCGGCGTCAATACCGGGAAAACTACCTCGCGGTAATATTCCTCCAGCCAGTCCTTGCCCAGCTCGCTCAAATCCTTAACGCGGCGGAAATGCAGCTTCACCGCATCCATTTCTGCCATCAGCGCAATCAGCGATTTTGTCTGAGTGCGCACCTGCTCATGCGCTGCCTGCGAAATAGCCACCAGCTGCTCATGCACCGACATGCCGGAAGCATCGCACTTTTCTACGCCGCTGTCAAAATTGCTCCACAGTCCGGCTACACGCACCATAAAAAATTCATCAAGGTTAGAAGCCGAAATGGCGATAAACTTCAAACGCTCCAGAAGCGGCGTTTCTTTACCCATCGCTTCCTTCAGCACGCGCAGATTAAATTTCAGCCAGCTCAGCTCGCGGTTATAAAAATACTCAGGCTTTGTCAAATCTAATTTTCCCATCACTTATTCACCCGTTCCAAAATCGGTTCAATACCAAAAACTTCCTCAAAGAAAGTTGATTTATCATCAAACGTCCAGATTTCCAACGTCAAATCCTCTTTGCTTGCTGCCAGAACCTTCAGCTTATTATCCTTCAGCGTTACACTGCAGCTGTGGATTTTTTGCATATAGCTGCGGTCTAAGGCATCAGCCAGACGCACAATGGCAGCCAGCTTGGCTACAACCGGCACCAGCTCCTTCTCCACCTGCGGAGCAAGCGTATTGGTCTTGTCAAACAGTCTGTTGGCATGATAATACGAGGCCAGCGCTACGATTTTCTTATCCTTCTCGCTCAGGCCGATAATATCCGTAGACATAATCAGCTGATATGTATAGATAGAGTAACTGCGCATACAGATGTATTTGCCTATATCATGCAAAATGCAGGTTGCACGCAAAAGCAGGCGCTCATGCTCACCCATGCCGTAAGCCTTGGCAATCTTATCGAAAATAATCAACGACAGGCGCTCCACCTGCTGGGCATGCTTCTTGTCATACAGATAACGGCTGCCGATGGTATGGAAAAGGCTGATAAGCTCCTGCTCCAGCTCCTTGCGCATTACAGGATTCGTTTTATTGCCGATATGAAGGAGCTGGATGCCGTCGATAAAGCGGTCTGCCGTAATAATAATTTCCTTGGCGGGAATCAGATGCAGCAGCTGTTCATAAAGCAGCACCGTAGGCAGTACAAGCTCCGCAACATTCTCCGGCAGCTTATATACCTGAATCAGCTGCGGCAGGCTCATCTGACGCATGCTGTCGAAAAAGGCATGGAAATCCGCTGCCTTGATGCGATGCACCTTCTGCTGCTCATCCAGCCCCAGCATACGCAGCAAAAGCTCCGTTTCCGTACCCGAAAGCACCAGATAACGCACCTTGCTGTCACCCAGCTCGTTTCTTACCGGGCCGATTATGCTGCTGAGAAATTCCGTCAGCGCCTTGTTAAAATGCATGCTTTCACGGCGATTGCGCTCAAAGCTTTCCTTAATACGGATAATACCGATGTGGAAATTGCCCTGATAGCAGATTTTTTCGTCGCGCACCAACGTTACGCCCAAGCCGCCGGAGGAAATATCCATCATCAGCATGCCTTCTCGCTCGGTAGAAATTTTTTCTGCCTTCAGCGTATTACGGATGGCCACAAATTTGGTATAAATCTCCTTCGGCATATCAACAACATCGACCACAAGGCCGGTTTTGTTATAAATCTGATCCAGCAGAAAAACCTGATTGCTGGCCTCACGCACGGCCGTTGTCGCCTGCATAACATATTCCTCTACACCGTATTCCTTCATCAGGCGCTTGAAGCCTATCAGAATCTCGCAGATTTTGGAAACAAGCGGAAAAGGAATTATTTTATTTTTAAAAGTTGCCTCACCCAAACGGATGCGTCGATTGCAGCATTCGACAACCTTGTACCTTTCGGTATTATGATATTCGGTAATCTGCATACTGAGCATCTCCGAGCCTAGATGAATCGCAGCAAAGGTTGTATAATTTTTACGCTTCATTAGCTAAGCCTCCAAAACAGTATATTATTGATATAATTCGTTTTTCTTAACAAAAATCCTGCGAAGAAATCGAGATTATACATTAATTTAACAAATTAACACGAATTTTACTTTTTTACGCAGGATTTTTTCCGCTTATGGGTAATATAATAAATATATCGTTAAAATATAATAATCGGAGTTTAGAGGAACACCCCACAAGGAGAAAAGAAAAATGCAACGAATCGCAATTATCGACATCGGCTCCAACTCGGCCCGGCTTGTTATCAGCCATATTTATAAGAATGGTGCTTATAATATGGTCTATAACCAAAAAGAAGCACTGCGCCTGAGTCAGAAGGTCGACGAAAAAAACATGCTTACAGAAGTAGCCTTCAGCAGCACCATCGAAACCATGAAAAGCTTTGCCTATATGTGCAAAATTTATCAGGCTGACAAAACCATTGCCGTTGCTACTGCAGCCATCCGCAACGCTGCCAACGGTGCGGAGCTTGTCGCACGCGTTGCCGAGGAAACAGGCATCCAGCTGCACATCATCTCCGGCAATACCGAAGCCTATATCAGCTATCTTGGCGTTATCAACACCATCAACGTCAAGGACGGCATCATCTTTGACTTGGGCGGCGGCAGTACCGAGCTGATTCTGTTCAAAAACCGTAAAATTTTGGAAAGCGTATCCCTGCCTATCGGCGCAGTCAATACCACCTCCATGTTCAACACACGCAATGTCATGCCAGCCAATGTCTTCAGCGACGTGAGCTTTTTTATCATTAGCCGTCTGGAAAAGTACCCCTGGCTCAAGCAGAACGGACTGCCTCTCATCGGCGTCGGCGGTACTGCGCGTACGGTAGCTAAAATCATCCAGCGTGAAAAGAAATATCCGGCAACCAAAATCCACAATTATTCCTATACCGCGCAAACATATTGCAGCTTCTTCAACAGATTGCGCAACACAAATCTGGAGCAACGCAAAAAAATTTCCGGCCTCAGCAGTGAACGTAGTGATATCATTTTGGCCGGCATTAGCATTATCAGCTGCCTTTTGGAGGCAACGGGTGCCAAAAAGCTCATCACCTCCGGCTGCGGCCTGCGCGAAGGACTGTTCTTCGATTATTATTCCAAGGAAAACCACGTGCCCATTATAGCGAATGATATCCTTAAAATGAGCAGGGAAAATGTGTTAAACCTATATGAACCCGACCAGCAGCATTCCAGACACATCACCCATTTGGTGTTATCAATGTTTGACGGCTGGAGTGAGCTGCACGGCTTACGCAAAAATTATCGCCGTCTGCTGGAAACCGCTGCACTGCTGCATGACATCGGCATTACGATCAACTTCTACAGTCACGCACGTCATAGTGCCTATATGATTTTAAATGCCAAGCTCTTTGGTCTGACGCACAAAGAGCAGGTCATCACGGCAGCTATCGCCGGCTGGCATAACGGCGTTTCCAAAAACTATTTCAAGGACCGTTTCTACAAGGAACTGCTTAGCGACGCCAACTGGAAAACAATCAACAAGCTGGCACTGCTGCTGGCATTAGCCGAAAGCCTCGATTATACGGAAACCTCCCAGATTCACGTTATTGAACCTGGCATCAACAAAAAGACTGCTACCTTAAAGCTCTATGCTCAAGGTATTCCCAGTATTGAAATGCATCAGATTCAGGAGCATCTGTCATGGTTCAAAAAAACCTTCGGTGTAGAGCTGAAGGTACAGCTGGCAACAGCAGCAGAAGAATAAAAATTCAGCAGCCTCAGTATACGCATGCGTATGCCAAGGCTGCTGTTTTTATTTTGCTCCATATTTTTCTGTTTCTTCCTGAATATAATGTGTTGTAAAAACAGGCATAAATCCGCCGCCTTCTTTTTTGACATACTCGCGCAAAATATTTTGCCAAGCACGCTTAGCATACAGAAAACGAATGACATAAACAGCACTTTCATCTTCGCGCACGACATAAAACAGCAGATAAGTTTTCACAGGCACGAAGCGGATTCCCCACGCACGCAAAAATGCGTCGTTACATAAGGGATAACGAGTCGGAAAAGAAGCAAGGCTATCTCCTTCGCCGAAAAAATTCTCTACTATACGATCTGACGCAGAGATATTACACAACTTGAGCTTTATATAACTAGCGACAGCATCTAAATCCGTCAATGCTTTTTGCGTATAAATTATCTTGTACGTCATCATATATTTGCTCCAGGATATTTCTTTCTGAACATCTCTTTAGCATATTCTGCAGAAACTACTCTCCCCGCCTCAATATCATCTAAACCTTGTTTCAACGCACCATACAACTCAAACCTTGCTGTCAGCTCCTCGTAGGCTTCAATGCTCATGACAGCCAAATCGCCCTTGCCGTTTTTGGTAATAAAAACCGGCTCCTTGTACTGATGGCAGAAATTAGAAATCTCGTTATAGTTGTTGCGCAAATCTGCACTGGAAGTAATTTTCGGCATAATCGCACCTCCTTCGTATAGCTAAATTATACCTTAATTCGGCTATCTGGTCAAATTTCATTGAAAAAAGACCTGCACGTTTTGCACATGCAGGTCTTTAATTATATATACCTTTTTATTTTACCGCAGCCTTCAGAATACCATGTACCATCAACGCGGTATTATACAAATCCTCTTCCTTAATGTATTCGTCAACAGTATGCACATGTGCCATGCCAGTGCCCAAAATTACGCTAGGCAGTCCGTAAGCATTCAGGAAGTTGGCATCACTGCCGCCGCCGGTTACCGTAATATCCGGAGTAAAGCCATGCATTGCGCAGGCAGCCTTTGCCAGTGCTACAACATCGCTGTTCTCGGCAACAGCAAAGGAATCATACTTGTTATCCACAAAAACCTCTGCCTTAGCGCCATATTTTTCAGCACTGGTTGCAATGGTTTCTACGATTTCCTTGCAGATAGCTTCCAGCTTTTCCTTATTACGGCTGCGCGCATCGCCCTCAATGGTTACCAGATCAGGCACAATATTGGTTGCCTTACCGCCGCCGATAATGCCGATATTACAGGTTGTTTCCTCATCAATACGGCCATAGCGTTTAACATCGGCAAGAGCCTTGGCAGCAATCATAATGGAGTTAATGCCCTTTTCCGGCTCCAGTCCGCCATGCGCGGTTCTGCCGATAATGTCGATTTTATATTTCTTCTGGCCGGGAGCGCCGACAACAATCTCGCCCGGTGCGCCTTCGCCGTCCAGTGCATAGCCAACGTCCGCACGCAGCTTGGAGCGGTCGAGGCAACGGGAGCCGTTAACGCCGCCCTCCTCGCAAACAGTGAAGAGAATCTGGATATCGCCATGCGGAGCGCCTTCCTCAAGCAGCATGCGAATACCCTCTAAAATACCCTCAACGCCGGATTTATCGTCACCGCCGAGAATAGTGGTGCCGTCGCTGTATAAAACGCCGTCCTTTTGGATAACGTTAGTGCCGCCGCAGGGCTCAACACCGTCCATATGTGCAGAAAGCAGCACGCATACAGCACCTTCAACTCCTGCGCTGGCAGGCAAAAATGCCCACAGATTACCGCAGTTGCCGCCCAGCTTTTCACCGGCGTCATCCTCTTCCACCGTAAAGCCGAGAGCCTCCAATTTGCCTTTGAGCAGTTCGAATACCGGACGCTCCTGCAGACTGTGACAAGGCAGAGCAACAATTTCCTTAAATTCTGCGAGCATACGCTCCTTATTTACTTGCGTCATGTATATCTTCCTTTCTATGATATAAATTAAGCTCAGCGTGCCTAAAGGGGCAGCAAATCCGCTAAACTTTTATTCCTTAAATTATTCCTGTATGTTCCAGCAAAATTTTGACACCGATAAAAATCAGCACCAAGCCGCCGGCAACATCAGCTCTTTTTCCGGCCATAGCTCCAAGCTTAAAGCCTGCCAGACCGCCAAAGGCTGCGATAGCAAAGGTCACCACACCAATCAGTATGGAAGCGGACCAGATATCGGTATTCAAAAAGGCCAGGCTGATACCTACTGCCAGAGCGTCAATACTGGTGGCAATCGCCAGCACCGCCATCTCCTTCACGCTATAATCTTTTTTGACATGGCAGGCCTCGTTTGCTTCACGAATCATGTTGATTCCCAGATAAAGCAATAAGAAAAAGGCAAGCCAATGGTCATATTCCGTAATATAATCACGAAACGATACAGCGCCGAAATAGCCTATCACAGGCATCAAAAACTGAAATGCTCCGAACCAGCTGCCGAAGCGCAAAGCTCCGCGCAGTCTGTTATCCGGTATCAGCACCATACTGCCGCAAACGGAAACGGCAAAGGCATCCATCGCCAGGCCAACAGCCAACAGCAACAGTTCTGCTAAACCCATATTTTCATTCCCTCACTCACTACAAATAACCTTATTCTTTTTCTTCCTTATGCAACAGCTGCAGCAATCGTTTATGATCCTTGCTTATCTTAATTACACGGAATACGCTTGTCATAAGCATCATCCCCAAGGCAATAGCACTGGCATCCATGCCGGTGGTTATAAGGATGTTCATACCCGTGTCGTAATTATTTTCTATAATCGCTGCCATACCGCGATACATGCCAAGTCCCGGCACAATCGGGATAATACCCGGTATAACAAAAATGGTTACCGGCTGCTTAAACATGCGTGCCGCCAGTTCGCTCAAAAGTGAAAGCGCAACCGTGGCAAAAAACATGGCATAAAAAGAATCATACGCCATATCCTTGCGGATGTAGCAATAAACTACCCAGCCTACAGCACCGATAAAGCCGCTGATAGGCAAACTTTTACGCGGTGCCTGAAACAGAATACCGAAGGCAGCAGTAGCAATAAATGCAAAGCCAAAGGCTGTAAAATAATTTATGCCCACAGCTTCCACCCCCAGTGATACCATACAAGCAGGCTAAATGCCAGGCCAATCGCAATGGATGTAGCGAAAAGCATCGCCTCGGCGATACGCGAATTACCGGAAATCAAATCGCCGGCCATATAATCGCGCAGGCCGTTGGTAAAAGCTACGCCCGGCAGGAACGGCATCAGTGCACCTACGATGATGTTGGTACGTGTACATTCGCCGTCCATCTCACAGCAAAAAATAGCCAAAGCACCGATTGCCGCACCGGAAAGCGCATTCTCCCAAAAGGCACTGGGACGATAACCGCCCAGCTGCTTCAACAGCACCATTGAAAGACCGCCGGTAATAAAGGCCGCAATAAAGTCATGGCCGTTGCCTCCCAACATCGCCGAAAAGGCTGCCGAGCTTATTGCCGAAGCCATGCAGACACGCCATTTGCCGTATGGCGGAGCCTTATGACGCAGCTCATCCAGATACGCCAGCGTTTTTTCATAATTCAGCGGCCAGCGTTTCAGATTATAGGAAAAATCGTTCACCGCGCTGATGACGCTCAAATTGGTGCTGCGATAACGAATACGGCTGATAATCGTCGCACCTTCGCTTTCCTCATCGCCTAAAATAATAACCGTCGGCGTAACAAAAACATGAATATCATGATAGCCGTGCGTATGGCAGAAGCGGGAAATAGTATCCTCTACTCTGGAGGTTTCCGCACCGTTTTTCAAAAGTGCCTTGCCCATGCCAAGAGCAATATGCAAGGTCTGCTCACGGCTTAAAGGAACAGCTTCCAATTCCATTACATCTCACCGCCTAACAGCTGCGCTACTGCCGCACGGAAGCGGTTGGCACCGCCCATAGACGGATGCGGCACAGCCATACATTCAACGCCGTAACGTGACAGCGTTGTCGCCGCCTTCTGACCGATAGCGACAATCTTCATCCCCGGACGCAGCTCCAGCAGCATCCGCGCGTACTCAATGCCTACATCAAGCTCGCTCGGTGAGGGCGTACGGTTAGTCAGCAGATTGCCTGCTTTATACGGATGAAACGGAAAAATATTCCAAAGAATAACATCAAAGGACGCAAGGCCATGACTGTTCAGCGCATTCCAGACAACAGTATCCGTGGGCTCGTTAAAGCCCTTCAGGCGCTGCGTATTGTTCAGCATTGCGCTGCTTGCGTCACTCGTGCGGCGGTAATCCCATTCGCCCAGCACACTTTTCGGCTCTACATCAGGATGATGCCCCAGCAGAATACGCTCCGAAGTAATAGCAATACCGCTGAAATGACCGCCCTGATAGCCCAAGGCCTCGGCAATAAACAAATAATGTGCATCCGTGCGCAGCTCCAGATAACGGCGCAGATTGGCACTGCGGATAACGGGAGCCTGCGGGCCTATATCACAGCTTGTATCAAAATCACGCCAGGGGTTAAAAACCTGCTCGCTGTAATAGCTCTGTAATTTATCAAGAAAAGTATTAATCTCCATAATTCCCTCCATGCATTATTATACCGCATAGAGGCAAGTCGTAGCAATAAAAATGGATGCGAAGCAAAAGTTCCGCATCCATTTTATACTTTTAAAAATATCAGATTTTAGAACAGCAGCAGAATCATGCCTACAACCAGCGCCAGGGTAATACCCAGAGCATTACGCTTGCAAACCTCCATCGGGTCTACACCGGCAATGCCTGCGCAGATAATAGTAGCGCCGGCAATCGGGGAAATAGTACGGCCGAGAGTACCGCCCAAAGCTGCAATAGAGCCCATGTTCATGGTTTCCAGACCAAACTGTGCCGCATGCGGAGTAACTGCTTCGTTAAACGCAACAGTTGCAGCGTCACCGGAACCGGAAATAAGTGCCAGCACAAACGGGCCGAAGGTAGCAGCAATTTTAACAATACCGGTAGAATTCAGCATCCAGTTAATCAGCGCCTTAATCAGTCCCAAAGCATTCAGGCCTGCTACGAAAACACCTACGGAAATAATAATACCGATGATATTAGCATAAGCATCGCCCATGCCGTCAAAGAAGCTCTTGGTCAGCTCAACAGGATTTTTACGGGTTACTGCCAAAGACAGGATTGCACCGATAACCATAGCGTGGGGTACGCCCATTTTCAGTACAGGCACCAGTTTAGTGCTGCCCAACAGCAGAATGATAACCGGAACCAGCGGCATGATAGCGAAAAGCGGATTGATGCCGAAGTTCTCGTCAACACCGGCTTCACCTTCCGGAACAAAGCCTCTGTTTTCCTTCAGCACAACTGCGAGAACAGTCAGTACAGCTGCAGCAATGATTACGCCGACCACAGTTGCCAGCATATGGTTGGCAATTACATCAGTAACCTGTACGCCTGCCAGCTTAGCGATAACGGCGTTATGTACCAGACCGGGGTTCAGCATACTGCCATAGGTACCGGATTTAACGGCAGCAGCAGCCATTGCCGGATGAATGCCTGCGGACATCATAATCGGAATAAAAATTACACCTACCGCAGCACTGCAGCCTGCAGCACTGGGGATAGCAATATTAACAACAAAGGTTGCCAGCGTAGCGCCGGGAATGAGCAAAAAGCCCATTTTTTTCAAAACCTTACCGATAGCGACAACCAAATGCTTGTCGCAGCCGGTATACTTCATGCACCAGGCAAAGCCCATGCAGGAACAAACAGAAGTAATCAGACCGGCATTAGTCATACTCTTGGCAAAAGCATCAAGAGAAGCCATCGGGTTGCCGGCAATGCAGCACATCAGAATACCAGCGGCAATCAATACCATTCTGGATTCATGTCGTTTCAACAAAAGATAAATTACACCGATAACAACGAGTGCACCTATTATCAGAAACATCTTCATTCCCTCCATAAAATTATTTTTTTGCATTAATATTATATGTGATAGAACTGCTTTTGAAAAGTGTATTATCAATTGTATACATAATACTTGCTTTTTTCAGCTAAGTTTATATAGCAAAAGTATAAATACCGTCCCACATCTCTGCGGAACGGTATTTTTTAATAACTTTATTGGTGCCACAAGCCATAATAATGAATAATATAGTTTGTTAAAGCATCCTCATATTCTGTATCCGGTACAGGCTTATCCATCTGATCGACCAAATGACGCTCATCCGACCAGTAGAACGCCTTACCGCCAAAGTAGCCTAAGGCATAGGGAATATCCGTAGGCTGCAGAAGATTGCGGCCCATGAATTTTTCCGGCACGTCGATGCCTAGAAGATATAAAAGCGTCGGTGCCAGATCAATCTGCGAAGCATATTCATTGGTGCGCAGATTATTGAGCGGTGCCATGTTCTTCGACACAAAAATCAGCGGAATCGGTGCAATGCTCTGCTTATCATCAGCCTTGGTAACGAGCTTTGTGTACTCGCCGCCGCTGTGCGGATTATGGTCACTCGTAATGATGAACAGCGTTCTGTCATCCATCAGGCCACGCTTCTGTGCTTCCTTAAAGAAATGCTCCAACGTTTTATCAACCCAATAAACGCCGCGCACTGTAATAAACTGATTGCTGCGCACATTGTCCGGCATTTCGTTCCAGCTGAAGCCTGTATAAGGATAAGGCTGATGCATATCCAGGGTTTTAGTAACCATCACCAGACGGTCATTCTTCGCTTTGGCTTTTTCCAGCAGCTTCAGTGTTTCCTCATACATTACGTCATTATGGAAGCCCCAGCCGCTGGCACCGGTATAGCCCTGTTTTTCCAGATATTCCTTGGCATAGTATTCGTTCATTCCGAACTGCGTCGGATATTCGCGCAGCTCGTTTGCATAATACTGGCTGGAAGCATTCATGAAAATGCCGCGCATTCCCTGCGCCTGTACACTGCGGAACAGCGAGGGCGTATTTTTACCGGGAAGATCCTTATCCATAATCAGATGCGAACGGAATGTAGCATTCAGGCCCTGCGTTGTCGGCACGGCAGAGGAATAATACCTGTTCATATGCGGATAACGGATAACAAGACTATTCAAAAACGGAGTAGCTTCTTCGGGAATATCATGGTTATAGTAGTTGATGTAATCACGGTGCATGGATTCCAGAATCAGCAGAACAACTCTGTCATACTGCGGTTTGATTTTGGCAATCTTTGCTTTAGGCTCATCAATGCCCATTTCCGTCAGACGTGTTTTATCCTTGGCAGTCAGCTCGCGCTGCTCCACATGCTTGCCGCCGGCAATTTTATCCGTATCAAAAATTGCCTTGCTGACAAAGTTCACATTAACAGGAACGGAAAGCATATTGCGATAGTTCATGCGCGTCTTTTCGTTCTCTACCTCAGCGTACATACCGATAACATTTTCCACGCCGTACATGCCGGCATAGCCAAGCAATCTGTCGGTAAGGTTCAAGCCCAAGGTGAACATGGCCACACAAAGCAACGACCAGGCAAAGTTCGGCTTACGCTTTTGCGGTTTCGGTACATAAAACAGCAGTAAAATCACCACAATGCTGATAACGATACCGGCAATCATCGTGTTGCTCATCGTCGCAAAAATACCTTTAACAGCATAGATATTCAGGTTCTGGAAGAGAACGCTCTCCACGTGCATGGAGGTCTGCCAAAAGTAAAAACCGTCAAAGACCAGCGCTAAAGCGGAAAATACATAAACAGCAAAATAAAGGATTTTCATCCCGATGTTGGGCCATTTATGGTAGCACATTGCCATCAGCAGCACTGCAAAAATGTTATTGTTAATACCGGCAAGCACGGACAGGCTTGTCTGCAAACCTTTATCAAGACTAAGCTGGTTTATCATAAAAAAGGCTTCGCCCAGATAAAGAATACCGATAACAATAACGGGAAAATAGCGCTGCAATCTGTCCGGCACACGCTTACGCCGGTAATACAGTACATATGCTATCTCTGCCAAAACGCTGTCACGCAATACATGATCAAAAATCTGAAAGCCAAACTCATTCAGCGGAAAGGGGTGCGTTCCGCCGAAGCTTTGCCAGGCAAAAAATCCTTCTACTATGCAGGCCGCGATAATAAAAATCAGCCAGCCCATTTTTCTGCTTATCCTATTCACCTTACACCATTTCCTTGCTTACGCCAAAAACTTAATCGGCTCGGACTCCATCTCAATTAAAAGCGGAGCAGTTGTTACAGCATCTCCGTCAAGCTCTGCTGCAAAATTCTCTTCATTGCAGCGTATTTCCATTTTTTTCGCTGCACGGATAATAATATCATTATCCAGCGTCAGCGCCTCCATAGCAATGCAGGCCGCATAACGTATAAAATCCCCGCGCTTATCACCGGTAAACAGCGCCGCATGTAAAAGAGGTGACGAAAGCGACGCACCGTTAAAGAGGTTGTAACGTCCGGCATAATAGCGGCTCTTGCCTACAATAACAGAAGTTGCATCATACCACTCGGCTTCATCATCAAAACGCACCTGAAAGCGGTAACGCCAGTTGTTAAACAGAAATTCCTTACGCATAATCTCTGTTCCCTGCCAAACATAAGCAAGCTTGTTGAGCAGCTTTTTCTCCTTTTCGGTCACCTTGTCTACTACAAGGGAATCAAAGCCTATACCGGCAACCGTCAAAAAGACGTTGCCGTTGGCGCGTCCCAGATAAACAGGCACCTCTATACCTTTGGATACTCGTTTAAACCACTTATGCGGGTCCGCCTTCAGCAGCAGCTCCTTAGCCACCAGATTTACCGTACCGGCAGGAAAAACGCTGATGTAAGGCACATACTTGCGATTAGCCAGCTGTTCAATCATCGCTCTGATTGTGCCGTCACCGCCGGCAATTATCACCCAGTCAACCTTTTCCTCAACTATTTCCGCAGCAATCTGCGGTATCTGGTCAAAGAAGCGGATATCTCGCATTTCTGCATTTTTAGGTCCTACTAATTCCTTCACCAGCTTATAGGTTTCATTCACCTTAGCCATCATACTGGCAAAAAGCTGCTTACCGGAATTACGGTTATACAAAAGCACAACCTTTTTAAATTTTTTTACGTCTACATATTCTCCAGGCATATCTAACTCCTAAAAATCCATTTTTTACGTGAGAGATAGTTCCATACAACAACAATACAGCTTGTCAGCACCTTAGACAGCATCGGCTGCCAGTCAAGCAGGCTGACAAAAATATACATCAGCAGCAGGTTAAACGCCAAGCCTATACAGCTTACCAAAAACACCAGGCTAAGCTCCTTGCCGCGTTTGTAACGGCTGCCGCTGTCAAAAACCAAAACATTGCCCAAGAAATAATGATACAGTGTTGCCAAACAAAAGGATAAGGCTGTTGCCAGCATAGTCAGCAAGGTCAGGCTCAGCCCGGTTAAAAGATAGTGGAAGAAAATGTAGAACAAGGCCCACTCCACCAAGGCCGCCGTGCCGCCGACAAACAGATACAGCAAGAGCTTAATCAGCTCGCTGTCCGTATAATCAACACCAAATAATATTTTCCTGCGCATAGCGTACTCCAGTCATAGTATAATAGCTTATTATATCATCTTTAAGCGAAGTTTTCAAAGCTTTCCAGTAGAAGATACCGATGGTGACGTATTTATATATTTAGATAATTGTTGAAAAAAGATACACTGCCCGCTCCTTTTGTATAGCAGCATGACGCAGTAAAAAGCGTAACCATCATCGAATTCAAAGATGGCAAGCAGGCTTACCGTACAACAGTAAAGCCCTGATTCCCCTCTCAATATCGGTCTTCCCAGCCGATTTGTGGAAAAAGTTAGGCTATCATACACTCTAGTGATAGCCTCCACTTTTTATTTCAGATATTTCATATAGAAAGCTTCTATTTTATCAAAGGAACTTACATCAATCTTGCAGTACAAATCCGATGCACAACACCAGAAATAATCACCAGCTCCTTATTGTCTCCTTGTAGCTTTGTAATGGCATCTGAATTTAACTCAAAACCAAGAATAAAGATTGTAAAAATAGAGCGATGCTTTCGCACCGCTCTAAAAAATTTATAAAAATTTATTCTTAAAAGCTGTATTTTACTTCTTTATCCAGTACTACACCAGTTTCCGGATTAACATTCATCTCACCACGCAAACCAGATGCACTGAATTTCACTTCATATTCATATAATCCATGTTCTCTGTCCAATTTCAGTTCATAAATCGACACGTCACCAACTTCTTTGGCAACAATTGCTTTTACATCATCTTTGGACAAGATGACATTAGCGCTACCACCCAACGCTTTTCTTTCCATATTGTATTCTTTGATTTTACCATTTACCTGATATACATCAATTTCATATTTTGTCTGAGTAGCAGTATCAAAAAACTTCACTTCATAATATGGTTGCAGTTTTTGCAGTTCTGCTTCAGTATGCAGGTAAGTACTACCTGTTGGAACTTGCTTTTGCGCAATTGCACGAGCTTCTTCCGCACTAATCAGATTAGCAGCAAATGCTGTAGCAGAAATTGCCAAAACAGTCAGCGCGCCAGTAATAATAGCTGTTAATTTTTTCATGAGATAAACCTCCTTCAATGTGAAAAGTTAAACCATATTTAAAGTATACTAAATTTCTAGGATTTGTATTGTGAAGTCTTTGTGACTTCTTTAGAAGTTCCAACGCACGCCAGCGTGAAAATCCCAGTTCTTATTATACTCGCCGCCGACTGCACGCTCGATGTCAAAGTACGCATAGCTATCTTTGCCAGTTTTTACGCTCAAGCCTGCACCATAATTGACGCTTACGTTTTCTCTAAGTAATAAACTAAGGAAAGCTTAATTTCTTGTATTATCCAAAGAAGCTTTTTCTCTTGCTGGATTTACAGTTATCTTAATTAGTGCTCTATACTAAAATTTACTTTAAAATCGCTTTGCTGCGTACTCAAAATATCTAGTCCCTGTTCAACGTGTCCCAAATAAATCAAATCATCCGTATATCTGAAATCCTTATAAAACACACTTATATTACCCCATGGAACATAAACACACACATCTCCGGCCTTCGGAGCATGCCCTCGTGGCGCTCCGTCCCCGGTAAGCTTATTTTTAAAATAGCCAATCTTTTCGGTATGATTAAAATCATTCAGGTTTATCCCTGCGGGAAGCATATCAATTAAACGCTTCGCTGCCGCATTATCCGCAAGTACAACAATAATATTTTTACCATCAACCTGCAGCTTCAGCTTGGTTCCTTGCGCTGCAGACTGTGACTGCTGCGTTTTATTTTGAGCAGACTGCACTTTCGGTGCAGGATTCTGAGCTGCTTTACTATCAGGTGCATCCGCACCGGCGCAGCCGCTCATAAGCAATGTTACAGCTAAAACTGTAGAAGCCAATAATTTTTTCATAGTAAACCTCCTTGCAGACATCATTATGTAAAACAGGATTTACCCTTCACCGATAATTATACTAACAGCCTAAATATGCGTCCAATACCTATAATAATTACCGTTACATGCTTTTTTTGCATAATCAGCAAGGCTGCGTTATAATAATGCCAAAAATTACAAGCATATCGATAGAAAGGAGCCGTCGCTATGAACTTTCGTATTCTCAACTATTTTCTGACTGTCGCACACGAAAAAAATATCACCAAAGCAGCTGAAGTTCTGCACATCACTCAGCCCACGCTCAGCCGTCAGCTCATGCAGCTTGAAGAAGATTTAGGAACTAAGCTATTTGACCGCAGCCAACATAAATTCGCGCTCACACCCTCCGGGCAGTTTCTCGTACAGCGCGCACAGGAAATTTTAGACATGGTAGAAAAAACTACGCTCGACATCCAAGACCAGGAGCAAAACCTCAGCGGAAGCATTGCCTTCGGCGCAGGTGAGTACTATGCTACACAAACACTGGCACAGCTTATCGGAGCTTTTCAAAGGCAATATCCGGCTGTAACCTTTGACCTTTTTACAGCTACGGCAGATACTCTGCTGGAAAAAATGGAAAAAGGGCTTATCGATATCGCTATCCTGCAGGCACCTGTCGATACAACAAATTATGACTATATTCATTTACAGAAAAAGGAAATTTGGGGTATTCTCATGCGCAAGGATGCTCCTCTGGCAACAAGAAAAGCCATTAAAGCCTGTGAGCTTTGCGGCCTGCCTGTTATTTTACCTGTACGCCTGCAAGTACGCAGTGAAATCTTCAATTGGCTCAGCGGCGATATTGCCAAAATACACTTTGTTGGCAACTGTAACCTGCTTGCCAATACAGCCGTACTCGTAGAACAGAATAACTATTACGCTATAACCATCAGGCCGCCGCTAATGAATGAAAACCGCTTTGTATTCCGTCCTTTGCAGCCGGCACTAAGCGGCGATATTCTGCTTGTATGGCGACGCGACAGACAGCAGAGCCATACTCTGCAAAAATTCATTGATTTTGCAAAATGCTTTTTAAGCATAGAATAGCTTTACAAGATAAGTATTAGACATGTAAATAAGAATCATTATAATTTTAGGCAGATAGCAATTTGTTATCTGCCTTTTTGATTGTTATTTTTTGATGAGGAAAACTTATGAACAGACATGATTTTATCAGGCTCGCTGTCGCAGGCTTCGGCACCATGCTTGCCAGCGGCGCAGCTATCAACTTTCTGTCTAACAAAAATACGCCTGAAGCGAATGTGCCTGCCGCTGAAGCAGCACAGCAGCCAACACCAAACGGCAAACAGCGCATCGTTGTCATTACGAGCAGTCCGCATAGAAACGGCATGACCAGCGTGCTAGCAGAACAATTTATCAAAGGCACAGAAGCCAAGGGACACAGCGTCTTTCGCTTCGACGCAGCGTTTCATAATATTCATAGCTGCCTGGTCTGCGATGCCTGCGGCATGAACGGGCTCTGCGTGCAGAAGGAGGACATTGAAAATGATTTGATTATGCGCCTCGTTAATGCTGATTTAATCGCGCTCATCACGCCCGTTTATTATTGGCACGTCAGCGCGCAACTCAAGACCTGCATTGATAGATTTTACGCACGCACAGGACGTATCAGCGGCAAGCAGAGCGTTCTGCTCGCAGCAGCAGGCAGCGACGTTCCCTGGGCTATGGACTGCCACACTCTCAGGCTATATGCGCTGGCAGAGCCGTGGCACTTTGCTCGCCACTAACTGCAAAACCCGCAAGGATATTTTGAAAACCACCTATCCGCAGGCTGCCTATGATTTAGGTCACAGCTTATAAAAAACTCTTGACCGATAGCAACAATCGCAAGCTATAATTTACTTGACTTGGAGTTATCTCCAAGTCATAAACTAAAAACGAAGGAAACGCTATGCAAAACCTAACTTACAATCTCAAACGCACTGTCGGTTATATCGTCGGCTTCATACTTTTCTACGAGCCGTTCATGTTCTTCAACCAAATAGCAAGTACTTTCATCACCGACACAAGCTTCAGCTCGATTCACGTTCCCTGTGCACGTATTCCGCTTGCGAACATCGTCACAGGCGAATGGCTTGCGACAAACACGATTTCACTAATCTTTTGCCTGCTACTCGCCGTAACCTCGCTGTGGTTCGGTCCGCTCTTTTGCGGCAAGCTTTGCCCTACCGGTGCCTTCAGTGAACTGCTTGGCAGCCTGCTGCCTGACAAATATAAAATAGACTGGGTAAAGCTCGTGCCCGTGCTGCCGCTACGTTATGGTTTTCTCATCGGTTTTCTTTTTTCCATCTGGCTGGGCTTTGGCATTCCCTGCACCTATTGCAATTATTATTCTTTCGAGATTTTTATCAACTTGTTTCTCACAGAATATTTCTTAAACACGCTCTCCTCGCTCATCGCCACGTTCTTTTTAGCGAATGTCTTCTTAGGGCTTTTCACCAAAGGTGGACGCGGATATTGCCTGTTTATCTGTCCTGTTGGCACATATAATTCCTTGTTTCACATTTTTGGACGTTTTGTTCCCGGTGCTTTCGCCATGCAGGTGCGCAAAAACGCCTGCATCAGCTGCACCAAATGCGCGCAAAACTGCCCCATGCGTGCGATAACCATGCACGAACGCCAAGCAACGATTGACAGACGACTTTGCATCATCTGCGGCAAGTGCGCGCACGGCTGTCCGAAACAAGCTATCTGCTATCAAAGCAATCTGGCGAAGGAGAAAAAGTAAGATGAGCACAACTGATAAAGCACTTCATGACAACAAATTATCTCAGCTCGCTCTCGGCGGCGGTGCTGCTGC
>ULUC01050071.1_pt1 | contig 20008 bp, 26 predicted proteins | sample 1958151 | NCBI WGS metagenome assembly ULUC01 (sample SAMEA4835750, study PRJEB28245) | human gut metagenome | biome: gut microbiome; material: fecal sample | place: Denmark | collected 2008
CTGGCGGTTGTTCACCCGGTTCAGCCGCTCCCGGCCAATGCCAAACAGATCATGCAGGGCAATGGTGATACACCACCCCGTCAGCTCGGCCACGCTGGTTCGGGTCACGTCCAGCTCGTCCTCCAGGCTCATTTTTCTCTTCATTTGTTTCTCCTTACCAGCCGTAAAATGTCCGGCTCAGCTTTTCAAACTGCTCCAGCGTCACATTCTTGTCCCGGCTCGCCTGTACCATCAGGTCATGGGCAGGGGTCTCCAGGCGGTCCCGGGCCTTTTCCTGCTTCCAGTCCAGCTCTTTCATCCGCCGGTCAAGCTCGCTCTCGTACTCTTCAAACGTCATTCCGGTATCGTTCCTCCTCTCCCACCAGCCCCAGCAGCTGCGTCCGGCACCGGGTCAGGCGGCAGTACAGCAGGTTGATACCGTCCATCCGCAGCTTGCTGGGCAGCTTGTCCAGCACCACCTTGCTCTCCAGCACCGCGTGCTGGATGGCCAGCCCCTTTTCCATCAGCTCGATCCACAGCTCCGTCTCTTCCGGGGTCATTCCCGTCCGGTTTTTTGGTTCTTGTCCATGCTCATTCATTTTTTCACCTTAAATTTATCAGCCCCATTGTTCGGCCATTGCCCGGCCAACTCCGGCGAATGTTTTAGAACGGTTCTTCGCTCTGTCTTTGTTGTGTCGATATGGTCCCTCCATAACCCAGGATTTTTCCGGCACAACAATGTCCGTCGGGAAAAGTGGCGGCAGCCCTTTGAGCCAGAGGCAGGTTCTCTTTGTATAGGGATGCCCGTACTCATATGGCTGAATGATTTGCGTATAAGCCGGCAGGCAAAATACCTTGCTCGGCACCGGATTCTCTATACAGATTTTTGGGATATCGGCCCACCAGAATCTCATAAAGAGGTCTCGGCCTTGTATGCCTTTCATTACACGATCAGCCTGCAGCTCTTTTCCTTTCCATAAAAAGCCGGCTCCAGCATTACTCAAATAGGTACAAGGCGGATGTGCAACCAACAAATCCCATCTACCCACATCGTGAATTGCGCCGTTCATTGTCGTAACCTGTCCGCCTGTAAGTATTGGAATAGCGTTTCCCAGAATGTGCCACTCCGGGTGCCCTCCTGACGGCTTCACAATGTCACATGAGTACGCTTCGTGCCCTCTCATGCGAAAAGCCTTGCATACTTCTTGGCTTTCCTCGCAGGCAACAAGAACTTTCACTTGTCATCACTCTTCATGGTCTTTCCCCGCATTCCGTACAATGCGGCCATAAACTCAGCCTCTTTGCCCTCAAGTTTGTTTCCGACTTTTAAGCCGTTTGAGTCCAGCAGCTCCATCTCTAAGGCTTTCCCCAATGCCTCTGCAAGCTCTTGGCTGACATCGTTTTCTTTCATAAAGACCCGCACCAGCCCTGCAATGCCCCGAATGGCCAGCTGTAAAACTTCCACTCCGTCAGCTTTTTTTGCTTCCAGACTGATGCCAGCATGGCCTTTACTGATCTCCTTGATTTCAATACGAATCATATCTGTATCTCCTACGCGTCTTTTTTATCGGTCCAGTAGTCCGGCTCTTCCATGCGGGCATGGCTGCGGTTGACCTTTCCGTACCGCTGGCGCCGCCGGGCCTGCCGTACATACTGGCGGTTCTCGTCCCAGCGGCAGTATAAGTACAGCCCTACGCCAAACAACCCACAGAGCAGCAGCCCGCTCATGGCCGGGGCCCGGGCGGCTGCCCTGCCCAGGTCCAGGCCCATCCAGTGCACCAGCATCCAGTTGGCCGCGGCTTCCAGCATATCCAGCAGACAGCATCCGGCCACTGCCCCTGCGATCATCCCGCCCAGCACCGCCAGCCGCATTTTTGCCCGCTTTCTCATTGCCTTTTCCTCCTGTTCGTGTTAAACTTGTGGTGATAGGCCGTCTCAACCTGTCACTCTAAGGCTCGTCCGTGTTCCAGCACGGGCGGGCTTTTCTTTTTTCCGCCGGGTTTTGTGTGCAGCTTTCTGCTCCGGCGGATGCTCCTCTAACTCTTTCTGCCACGCCAGCGCGGCGTTCTTGTCGATTCGCCACAGCCGCGGCCCCTCCTTGTGGGCAGGCAGCTGGCCGCTGCGGCACATCTTCTGTACCGTCTTCTGGTCAATGCCCATCAGGGCGCTGTACTCTTTTGGGGTCAGAAACGCAGGCAGTTGCCGTGCGTCCCAGATTTTCGCCTTTTTCACTGACTCTCACCTCTCTTCAACTTCTTTTTTCCAGTTCAACCACACGCATTCCAATCAGACGTCTCAGGTTGTCCCGGTAAGATTTCCTCATCTCTTTCAAAAGTCGGTTCGCCCCCGTCCGGCTTGATCTACACCCATAACAAACCCACTTGTTTCTTGCCCCCATTTTTGACGGAGCCACCACAGCATGGGTATAAACCTTTGTCTTTGATGTCCGGATCAGTTCCCCGTCATAGTAGAACTTCATGATTTTGATTTCAGGTGTAGGCTCACTCCTCGGAATTGGTACGCAGTGCCCCCGGAAGCTGCGCAAATTGACTTTAGTACGGCATTCCTCGCACTTCTCACATTCTGAGCACTTCATCTCGCTCACTCCTCCTCAAGCTCCCCATCTTCCAAGGGCAGGGTCCCGGTTTGGAACAGGTGCTCCGCAGCTTCCTCCCACTCCTCATCGGTGGGTTCATAGTACGGGTCAATGATTGCTCCCTCGGTTTCTTCTAAGTAGTCCATGACCATCTCCCGGGTAACCGTGAGGTGACCTGTGTAGCAGTATTTTCTTGTTTCTTCCATTGTTTTTCTCCTTATACTACGTTCTAACCGTTTGTCTAGTTTACTAGACATTTAAGCTAAAAATATATCACTCACTTTTTTGCCCAAAGCACCTGCAATTTTTGTGAGTGTTTCAGTTGTCGTTACGGTTATGGACCCGTTTTCAAGCCCAATAATCGTTGCACGAGAGACACTTGCACGTTTTGCAAGCTCTTCTTGCGTAAATCCGCACTCTTTTCTCGCTTCACGAATTTTGAACGGCATTTTTGTCACCTCCTTTGTTCAGTGCAAGTCTAGCACGCTAGACATTTAATGTCAAGTGAATTTTACAAAAAGACTTGATTTTTTGTCTAGCGCATTGTATGATGTACTTGACATCATGCGAAAAGGTAGGTGAATGACATTGATTTTAGGTGATCTGATTAAACAGTACCGCCGAGAGCATTCATGTAGTATGGACCAGTTTTCTAAACTAAGTGGTTTAAGCAAAGCTTATATTTCTATCCTTGAACGAAATGTAAATCCTGTAAACGGAAAACCTGTTATCCCCTCTTTGGAAACTATAAAAGCTGTGTCTCAGGCAATTGGAACGGATTTCAATGATGTTATAGCTATACTAGACGGCGATCAGCCCGTTTCTTTGAAGCCCGAATCTTCCTCCGCTACTTCCCCACGAAATCCTGCTCAGGACACCCTTATTTCACTTTTCCAGCAGCTCAACGAAGATGGACAGAACAAAGTTATCGACTATGCAAAAGACCTTGTTTCGACAGGTCACTATAGCCTTGGCGTGTGGTGGGGAAACCAGTGCATCCCATCTAAAGAAATTCCCGCAGAATATTTTGATTCGCTTGGCGATACCGTTAGAGAGACCCTTAAAAATGACGCCGATAGTAAGCTTTCAAAAGGAGCAGAAAATGCGAAATGGTCAGTCATTTATTCTCCAGATATATCTACTACGCACGCCAACGATGAGAGTGGGGATATAAACGCTTGTGCTGTTCTTTTTGATGCCTCTTCCACTAATGATAATTCCAAACCCGAATTGAGTACCACTCCCCCTACTAAGGCCAAAACAAAATAGACGCCCTTGCTCAGTAGTCTTTTCCGGTATATCCTGCGGGGTTGGTAAACTAAAAGGCTCCTGTGTATTGCTACACAAGAGCCTTTTTCGTTGCATGAGCAATAAAACAAAATTTATAGCAAATCTTTGGTAATTTTGACACTTCCCATCCCATCGTCTTTTCCTCTATGATTAATAAAAATGCATATAGGGAGGGCTTTATCGTGGAGCAAAACACCCATACCCGTCGGTCTATCATTAATATTTTTATCAAAATCTTTTCCTTGATTATTTTTCTTGGTATCGGGCTATACTTCGGGATTCGACTTGGCGAGGGGTATTATAATTTCTATCAGCCAAACTCTCCCTATTATCAAAATGCCGTTTCTCAAGCAAGCCATGATAGTTATAACGCCGGCTGGGACGATGGTTATAGCGCCGGCGTTGATTTTGAGTCCAATCGAATCAACAAGAGTTCTTATAATAAAGGTTGGGACGATGGTTATAACGCTTGCCATGACGAAAATCAATCGATCCGTAATGAATATGACGCTGGTTATTCTGTAGGTTATGACACCGGTTGGGATGACGGCTGGGAAGAAGGCCATATTGATGGTATTGCAGATGGTTACAAGGAAGCTTATTCTGAGGGCTATGACGCCGGTTATGATGCTTGTTTTGACGACATGACATAATTGTTCTTTTGTTAACGGAGTCCGCCAAGCCTCTGGGTGTGCAGCATCTATGCGTATACTATGGCGGGTCTTTTTATGCTTCTTTCATTCTGTCGTGTTGACATTGTGCGCAAAATCGCATACAATAGAGTCAAGGAGCGTGATATTATGGCAAGCACTGCAAACTTGAATATCCGTATGGATTCCAATTTAAAGAAACAATTTGAGGCTTTTTGCGCAGATATGGGGATGTCCATGACCACTGCCGTCAATATCTTTGCCAAAAAGGCCGTCCGGGAAAATCGGATTCCGTTTGAGATCAGCGGAGACGCCCCCAATGCAGAGACGCAGGAGGCGATCCGGGAGGTCCAGCAGATGAAAGCCAACCCCTCGCTTGGCAAGACCTATACTGATGTGGACCAGATGATGGAGGACCTGCTGGCATGATGTACGCCATTCGCCCCTCCACCCGTTTCCAGAAAGACCTCAAGCGCATCCAGAAACGCGGCTATGACCTGGCACTTCTCACTGCAGTCATCAAAAAGCTGGCTGCCGGAGAAGAGCTCCCGCCCAAGAACCACGACCACCAGCTTGTGGGTGATTACGGCGGCTGCCGGGAGTGTCACATTGCCCCGGATTGGCTTTTGGTCTATGAGATCGACGGCAACGAGCTGATTCTTTATCTCACTCGCACGGGGACTCATAGCGATTTGTTTTAGGATAATTGGAGACCCCGCCGCGCCTCTCACCGAAGCGTACCATGGCGGGGGCGTTTTTTGTGTATGAACACAGAAAACCCCGGCAGCCTGTACGATAAGCTGCCGGGGCCTCCGTGCGTAGTTGGTACTTTGGTAGTCAAGGAGAAGCAAATCATGGAAAACTCGCCTGCTGACAATGGTATTATACCACATCAGCTCGCCGCAGACTGAAAGGAGCTGAAATTTTTATGGCACGCAATAAGAAAAACGCCGATGGTCGTTACCGTTACCGGGTCTATCTCGGCAAAAACGAAGACGGCAGCAAAAAATTCAAGTCGTTCTACGGCTCCACTGAGCGGGAAGCCAAGGCCGCTGCGGCTGCCTATCGTACCGCCATCGGGCAGGGCCTCGATCCAGAACAGTCCAAGGCCACACTGGGCGATCTGTACGCAAATCTCATTGCTGTCAAAAAAGCTAAAGGCGTTAGCCAGAAGAGCCTTGACCGTTATGAAGATCAGTGCAACAACTGGGGCGAGTTGAAAGATAACCCCGCCGGGGAACTCAAGGCCGCCGACTTTCAGCGTGTTCTCAATACGCTGGCAGACTGGCATGATGGCAAGCCTCCCCTGTCTCACTATACGCTGTCCAATCTGCGCTCCAGTGCCAAGGCCGTCTATGATCTGGCCATTCCGGAAGTCGTTCTCTATAATCCGCTCATTAAGACTACAACGCCCGCAGGGGCCCCTCCAGAGCCCCGTGAGCCCATTTCAGAAGAGCAGCAGCGCTGGATTCGGGAAACACCTCACGCTGCACAACGGGCCGCTATGCTTCTGCTTTACTCAGGTCTGCGCCGTGGGGAGGCCACCGCCCTCACCTGGGCCGACGTGGACCTCAAGGATGCTACCATCACAGTCAGCAAGGGCTATGACTTCCCGGATAAAAAATCCAAGAACCCCAAAACACCTGCGGGTGTCCGGGTGGTCAGCATCCCCAAAATTTTGGTAGACTACCTAAAGACCCAGAAAGATGGCTGCATGTATGTGCTGCACAGCTCCAAAGGTGAGCGCATGACAGAGCAGGGCTGGAAACGAATGTGGGAGAGCTACATGCGGGATCTGAACGTCAAGTACGGCTATGATGGCCAGCAGAACAAGAATCGTCCCGGTGGTCTGCCCATGGCCATCGAGACATTCACCCCTCACCAGCTCCGCCACACGTTCTGCACCCTCATGTATTTTGCCGGTGTGGACGTCCTCACTGCCCGCGACCAGATGGGCCACAAGGACATCAGCGTCACGCTGGGCATCTACACCGCCCTTGATAAAAAATTCAAGAAAAAGAAGATCAACCGCCTGGACGCCTACCTCAAAAAGGCCACCTAAAAATTTTTCAAGCTGTTCCCCAGCTTTTTTCTTTCGGCTTTTTGAGCCACCTGTTGAGCCACCTCTTGAAGATTTTTAAGGGAATTTAAGGGTAATTAAGGCTTAACTGTCCATTTCGCCATCCTGTCCCTGATAAACAAAAATCCCCGAAAACTGGCTTCACAAACCAACTTTCAGGGATTTCTTTTTGGAGCTACTGATCCGATTCGAACGGACGACCTGCTCATTACGAGTGAGCTGCTCTACCGGCTGAGCCACAGTAGCATCTTGAAGTGCTGCAACATGTGGTATTCTATCATAAAAGCCGGGAGCTGTCAAGATTTCCGGGGGAAGTTTCTTGAAAATCCCGCTGCAGAAGCAGATTGGTCAGCTGGCAGACTGCAAAGCTGCAACCCACAAGAAGCAGCACAGCGCAATCCGGCGGAAGCCGCCGCATCAGGATGACCCGGGCAGGCAGCGTGCTGAACACTTCTGCCTCCTGTTCCGGCAAAAGCAGGGTGAAAATGGCCAGCGACAGCGGCAGATGCAGCGCCCGGGCGGTATACAGCGGCCGGAGGGTCATTTCGGGCGGGCAGATCGTCCGCACCTGCATCAGGACAGAAAGCCCCTGTACACTCAATGCCGCACAGCAGAGGGTGCTGGCCCAATAGCCCGTGCGGGAAGCAAGATCGCACCCGGAACAGACTTCCAGAAGCATCGCGCAGGCCGTGCTCACGGCAGGCGGAAGCGGCGCCCCCGCTCCGGCAGCCAGCATCCGGAAGAAGAGCACAAAGCCGCAGAGTTTCAGGTAGGTCAGCGTGGACTGCGCCAGAATGCCATCCAGGCGCAGCTGCGGCATTTCCTGCTGTTTCGGGCGCGGCGATCGCCTTTTTTCGTTTCGGTTTGCCCTGCTCAGTCGGGAAAGCAGAGCCGCACAGAGGTAATTGGCCGTGATCTGTGCCAGAAACAGCAAAACGCCCACCTCTGTGCTGCCCAGCAGGGTCTGTCCCACCGTCAGGATGACAAAGGACGGTCCGGAACAGACGCAGGCCGGGAGAAGCCGGTCCGCTTCTTCCGGTGTCATCTGACCGGAGCGCACCGCCTCGGCAGAAGCATTAGCGGCAGGGGCAAAGCCGCCCAGGAATCCCACCAGCAGCACCCGGGCCGCGCAGGGAGCATACACTCCCACCAGCCATGCCACCGGCCGAAATGGCAGGGCCAGCACATCCCCCAGAGGGCACTGGATGAGCAGTGCCGACACCACAAGAAACGGATACAGCGAGAGCAGCAGCGGACCGCTGCAGAGGGTCAATCCCTCCCGCAATGCCTGCGCGCAGGCTTCTGGTGCCGCAAACGGGAGTGCCCCGATCAGAACAGCCAGCATCAGGGATACCAGCCCGGAAAAGTTCTTGGTTTGATTCATACGCACACCCTCCGCTTCCATATATATGTAGCACCGGGTGCAGCTTTGCACAGCGGCAGGGAGGGAGCGGATGTGGCCAGGAAACGCAGACAGCACATCTCCCCCACCGGATGGTTCCAGCGGCTGTTCCGCCAGCCACCGGCCAATTTTTATGGCCGCACCTCCGTTTACCTCAGCGGAAGCATCTTAGAAATTGAGCATTTCCGGCGCATCCGTTCTTACGACGATGGAGAGCTCTGCCTGGAACTTGGCAAAGGGCTGCTGACCATTTACGGCAGTCAGCTCAAAATTACAGCCCTTTCCACCCAGCGCATCACTCTGCGGGGTGAAATTCTCCGCACGGAATTTTCCCGGGATGCCACTTCCCGATAACACCCACTGATAGGAGGCCGGGCCATGGACCCTTTGCAGCTCTGGGCCGGTGTTCGCTTCGCGGCCCAAAACGGTAACACCGGTGGTTTGCTGACCGCCGCGGCACAGAATGGGCTCCATCTCTCTGCAATTACTGCCCAGCCCGGCGGGTTTTGTGCCCGGTGCGCCGCATGGCGTTACCCAGCGCTTTCCCGGCTGGCCCGCAGGTACCGGGTCCGGCTCCGCGTTCAGAAAAGGGACGGACTGTTTTTCCGGCTGCGGCCTCTGCTGCGCCGCCGGGGGCTTTGGGCCGGGCTGTTTTTGTTTCTCCCCCTGTTGCTCTGGCTGCAAGGCGCGGTCTGGGCCACGGACTTCACCACCCTGACCCCCGGCCAGCGAGCCCGGGCAGAAGTCATCCTGCGCCAACAGGCTCTTTCCGCCGGGGAGTTCGTCTCGGAGGAAAAACTGACTGCCGGTGAATATGCCCTGCTGCAGAGCGGCGAGTTTTCGTGGGCAAGCCTGAATTTTTCCAAAGGGCGGCTGATCGTGGAGGCCGCTGCCGCTAAGCCCGTGCCAGATATCGCATCCGGGACGCTCCATGGCATCACTGCCCGGGTGGCGGGTACTGTGCTGGAAACCAACCTCACCAGCGGCACCATGCTGGTGACTCCCGGGCAGGCCGTGGAAGCCGGACAGGGGCTTATTGGAACAGCCCGCATGGAGCGGGATGGGACTTTGATCTTTCAGCCTGCGGCCGGTCGGGTGCTGGCCCAGTTTGAGTGGGAATTTTCCGAGACACTCCCCGCTGCCGTGGCCGCAGACCAGCTCACCGGGAGCAAATCGCACCAGTACCAGCTCCACTTTGCTGGGAAGTCCCTTGCTCTTCCCCCATGGAGCTCCCACCAGGAAAGCGCCCGCGCCATCACCCGGCATCTCCATCCAGCATTTTGGGGACTGGCACTCCCCTGCTCCGTGGAGGAAATGGTATTCTACCATACCCAAAACGAAACACTTTCCTACACGGGAGACCAGCTGCTTGCCTTAGCCCGGCTGCACAGCCGTCAGGTGCTATACGCTGCCTACCCGGATGCGGTTCTCCTCACCCGGAAAGAAGATTTTTCCGCAGAGGGCGACCAGTTCCACTACCGGGTCTGCTACACCATAGCGGCCGACATTTGCCAGGAAAACGCGAAAACGGCAGAGGATTGAAACTTCCTCTGCCGTTTTCATCTCTATCATTGTTGTTTTAATTTTCTGCGTTCTCAGATGCAGGCGCTGCTTTCTCCACCGCCTTTTTGACCAGCTTGTTCAGGTCAAACTCATACTTGGTGTGGCAGAAGTGGCAGACTACCTCGCAGTGGGGATCCTCATCCCGGAGTTTTTCCAGTTCCTTGCGGCCCAGGCTGAGCAGCATCTGCTCGGTACGCTCCCGGCTGCAATCGCACTGGTACCGCACTTCCCGCTCATCCAACACGCTGGGGTTGAAACCCGCCATGGCGAGGTTCATCATGTCCTCCGGGGTCTTGCCCGCGTGGAGCATCTCGGTCACGGAGGGCATGGCGGCAATGTTCTGCTCCAGCTGGGTGATCTCGGCATCGGTGGCACCCGGCAGCAGTTGCAGCAGATAGCCGCCCGCGCAGGAGATGGACAGATCCTTATCTACCAGCACGCCCAGTGCACAGACGGTGGGCACCTGCTCACTGTAGGCGTAGTAGCTGGTGATATCCTCCGCGATCTCGCCCGAGACCAGCGGCACCTGGCCGACGGTGGGCTCTTTCTGCAGGCGGTTGTCCCGGATGACGGTGAGCACACCGTCTTTGCCGACAGCCCCGCCCACATCCAGATGGCCATTGGCCTTGGCAGGCAGCTCCACCAGCGGGTGGTCGATGCAGCCCTTGACATTGCCGGTGCCATCCGTACAAGCAATGACGACGCCTGCCGGGCCGTTGCCAGAAACGCGCAGGGTGATGGTGTCCCGGTCATCCTTGAGCATGGAGCCCATCAGGCTGGCACCCGTCAGCAGGCGGCCCAGGGCAGCACTGCAGGTGGCGCTCGTGGTGTGAAGTTGTTCTGCTTTACAGACAACATCCGTCGAATCTACGCCGCAAAAAACGATTCCGCCGTTTTCCGACAGGCCTCGGATCAGTTTTCCCATTTTTTAGTCTTCCTCCAATTGCGTATGCTGTTTGACCGCGCAGAAGAAATAGCGCTCGCTCTTCTCGGTCAGCGGGCCGAACGTTTCACCGTCGCAAACGCTCTCCAGCACAAAACCGTGCTTCTCCAGTGCCGTGCGGATGGTGTCCAGATCGTAGGTGTACTCACTGAACGCCTCATGGAAATGTTCTCCCGTCTCCCGGTAGTCGATATCCACGCTGATCTCCACCCGGCGGTCGGCCGCGTTGTAGTGGTTTTTCCAGACACAGCAGGCGTCCTCCTCCTCAAAGGTGAACGTATTCTCCCCCAGCACGTTTTTGTGCTTGTAGGGGGTGTTCATATCAAAGAGGAAGACGCCGCCTTTCTCCATAAAGAAGCCCGCGTTGGCAATGGCCGTGTCGAGGTCCGGGATGTGATTGAACGTATCAAAGGTGGAGACCGCACCCCGGATGGTGCCGTACAGGTCCAGCTTGAGCAGGTCCTGCCGCAGGAGCAGCAGCTTGCCGGACAGACCCAGCTGTTCCGCCTTATCCCGGACAACGCAGAGCATCTCCTCGGACTGGTCAATGCCGATCATATCATACCCGGCCTGGGTCAGCATCAGGGTCAGCTCCCCCGTGCCGCAGCCAAGGTCAGCCAGAATGCCGTCCCGGATGCCATGGGCGTTTAGCTCGTTCTGGATGTGCTCATACAGGGCGTCGTAGTCCGCCGCCCCGTTGAATTCATCGTAAAAGTATGCAAATTCGTTGTATGCCATCTTATTCGGCGTCCTCGTCCGCAAACTCTGCCTCTATGGCTTTGTTGAGAATGGCCTGCAGCTCCGGGATGCCGTAGCCGTTTTCGCCGCTGGTCAGTACCACTTTCTGGCAGCCATAGGGGCGGCAGGTGTTCTCAAACTCCTCCAGCGTCTTGGTCAGCTGGCTCTTTTTGAGTTTATCCGCCTTGGTCAGCGCCACCACATAGGGAATCTGATGGTAGTGCAGGTACTTGAGCATCTGGAAATCATCGGCGCTGGGGGCATGGCGGCAATCCAGCAGCTGCACCAGCAGGGTGTGGTGGCGCTGGGCCTCAAAGTAGCTGTTGATGAGGTCGTCCCAGCGCTCACGGTCCGCATTGCTTACTTTGGCGTAGCCGTAGCCGGGCAGATCCACAAAATAGCAGCTGTCCACCTCATAAAAGTTGATGGTAGCCGTTTTGCCCGGCGTGGCCGAAACGCGGGCCAGGTTTTTGCGGCTGCACAGCTTGTTGATGAGGCTGGATTTGCCCACGTTGGAGCGGCCGGAGAAACTGATCTCCGGGCGGTCACTGTCGGGCAGCTGGCTGGAAATACCATAGCTGGCCATAAAATCCGCTTTGTTGTAATTCATAAAAGCTTCCCTTTCCTCTCAGCAGACGGCACCGGTCTTGGGCTTTTCTGCAGTCTGGGACATGGCGGCGGCATCGGCAGCCTTCGCGCTCTTCTTGGTACGGGGGTGGGTGGCCGCCGCTTTCGGCTTGAGCAGCGCCGCGTTCAGCACCTGAGAAAGGTTGGACATGGGCAGGAACTCGAGGTTCTTCTTGACCTCATCGTCCACCTCATACAGGTCGGAGACGTTGTCCTTGGGGATGAGGACCGTCTTCATCCCCTCGCGGTAAGCGGCCATGCTCTTTTCCCGCAGGCCGCCGATGGGCAGCACATTGCCGTGGAGGGTGATCTCGCCCGTCATGGCCACATCGCCCCGCACCGGGATGCCAGACAGGCAGGAGATGAGGGCCGTGGTCAGGGGGACACCCGCCGAGGGGCCATCCTTGGGCACAGCGCCCTCCGGGGCATGGATGTGCAGGTCGCACTTCTTGAGCCGTTCCGGGTCAATCCCATACTCTGCCGCATGGACACGAGCATAGGTAATGGCCAGCTGGGCACTCTCTTTCATCACGTCGCCCAGAGAGCCCGTCACGGTGATCTTGCCGGAACCGTTGTCGATGACCTGCACCTCAATGGGCAGGGTCTCGCCGCCGATGCTGGTCCAGGCCAGGCCGTTGGCAATGCCGATGGCATTGGTGCGGTTGAGGAAGTCCGGCTTGACGATGCGGGGTCCCAGCAGCTTTTCCAGCGTGGTACCGGTCACAGAGACCGTCTCCGCCTCGCCGGAAGCGATCTGGCGGGCACACTTGCGCAGGACACTGGTGATGGTGCGCTCCAGGTTGCGGACACCCGCTTCCCGGGTATAGCCATCGATGATGCCGTACAGGGCGCTCTGGGAGAACGTGACTTTGCCGCTCAGGCCACAGGCCTCCAGCTGCTTGGGCACCAGATGTTTTTTCGCAATGTTGTATTTTTCCACCCGAGTATAGCTGGGCAGCTCGATGACGTCCATACGGTCACGCAGCGGGCCGGGGATGGCGCTCAGGTCGTTGGCCGTGGTGATGAAGAGCACATGGCTCAGGTCAAACGGCATATCAATGAAATGATCGTTGAACGTGCTGTTCTGCTCCGGGTCCAGTGCCTCCAGCAGCGCGGCGGCCGGGTCCCCCCGGAAATCGCCCGCCAGCTTGTCGATCTCATCCAGCAGCATCAGCGGGTTGGAGCTCTTGGCCGTGATCATAGCCGTGATGATCTTGCCCGGCATCGCGCCGATGTAGGTGCGCCGATGGCCGCGGATCTCAGCCTCATCCCGCACACCGCCCAGGCTCAGGCGGACATACTTGCGGTTCAGGCTCTCGGCAATGGAGCGGGCAATGCTGGTCTTGCCAACACCCGGAGGGCCGACGAGGCAGATGATCTGGCCCTTGACATCCGGGGCCAGCTTGCGGACAGCCAGCACTTCCAGAATGCGGTCCTTGACCTTTTTCAGGCCATAGTGGTCGCGGTCCAGGATGCGCTGTGCCTTGGCAATGTCGAGGTCATCCTCGGTGAACGTATTCCAGGGCAGGTCCAGGCAGGTATCCAGATAGGTACGGATGACCGTGCCCTCCTGGTTGCTGCTCTGCATCTTGGCCAGGCGGTCCACTTCTTTGAGGAGCTTCTTCTCCCGCTCCTCGTCCAGGTGCAGGGCCGTGATCTTGCGGCGGTACTCCTCCGCCTCGGCGGTGGTGTCGTCGTCCTCGCCCAGCTCCTCGCTGATCATGTGCAGCTGCTCGTGCAGGTAGTAGTCGCGCTGGTTTTTGTCCATCGCTTCGTCCACTTTCTGGGCGATCTCTTTGTCGATCTCCAGCATCCGGCGCTCCCGGTGCATCTTTTCAATCAGCAGCTTCAGGCGGCCCAGCAGCGTGCCCTCGTCCAGAATGGCCTGTTTGTCCTCAAAACGGAACAACAGGTTGGCCGGGATGTACTCGGACAGGAAGACAGGGTCCGTGCTGGTGGTGATGGTAAACACCACGTCCTTGCCGATGTGCGGGTTGAGGGCCAGCAGCTCGTCAAAACTCTTTTTGACGTTGCGGACCAGCACATCCACTTCGGGCTGCTCCTCCGGTTTTGCCTGCTTGACCGGGGCGGAACGGACCGTGGACAGCAGGAAGCTGCCGTCCGTATCCAGCTGGGTCAGCTTTGCGCGGTATTTGCCCTCCACCAGGATGCGGACAAGGTCGTCCGACACCCGCATCACCTGCTTGATCTCGGCTACAACGCCGTAAGTGCACAGGTCGGCGGCATTGGGGTCTTCCACTTTCATCTCTTTCTGCGCGATGAGGAAGACATCGGAGTTATTGCTCACGGCCCATTCCACAGCCGCAATGCTCTTGTCGCGGCCCACCTCAAAGTGAAGCAGGTTGTTGGGGAAGACCACAAGCCCCCGCAGGGCAATGGCCGGAAGATGGAGGACATTGCGCTCCACCTTGACAGTTACTTTTTCAGACATATTGCAAAACCTCCCAACTGCCCGGGCAGATGCGCGTCATCGTGAGGGCAGTTTTCTTGTTGGGTAACACTTGTAGATCGTATTATAGCGGAAAGCGGCTCCGCTTGCAACCGGGGCGCGCTCAACCGCGCTTTTCGCGGGTGTTGTAGCCCAGGCGGCCCAGGGCGGGCAGCAGGGCCCGCAGGGTGATGGATGTGAGCGAGCCCATGATGAGGCCGAATACCAGCATGACGGGTGCGTAATAGAGCGACATAGCCGAGGAGAGGATGACACTGGCCCCCAGCAGCTGGCCGACATTATGGGCCAGCGCGCCGCAGACCGAGAGGATGAACCAGGTGGGCTGCACCGGGAAATGGTAGTACAGCACCCACATCACCAGCAGCGAGAATAACCCGCCGCACAGGGAGAGGAAACCCGCCGTCCACCCGGAGACCAGAAAGACGAACAGCGCCTTGAGCAGGTCCAGCATCAGTGCCTGCTTTCCTCCCATGAAAAACAGCGCATACATCACCACAATATTCGCCAGGCCCAGCTTCATGCCAGGCATCAGCCCGGGGATGACCAGCGTGCCCTCCACAAAAGAGAGGGCCATGGCCAGTGCAAACAGCAGGCCGGAAAGGGCGATCTCATGCGTTTTGCTGCCGCGTTTCGGGTTCATCGGCACATTCCTCCGTCCATCATTCGTTCTCCCCTGCCTGCACCTGCTCGTACTGTTCCTGCTCTTCCATGGCAGCTTCCCAGGCGGCAAACAGCTCCTCCTGATGGAACCGCAGATCCGAGAGCTCATCACTTTTTTCCCGAAGCAGCTGCGGGTCGTTGTACACCTCCGGGGAATTGATCTCGTTGTCCAGCTCCACTTCCCGGGCACCGCAGGCCTCCATCTCGTCCTCGCAGGCCTTGATCTTGGCCCGCAGCTCAGCGCGGCGGCGGCGCTGCTCCTTGCCGTAGCCCAGCTTTGCGGGCTCCGAGGATTTTTCCACGACCGGCGCGGGATCGGAGCGGCCCATCAGGGCATCATAACTCGGGTAGAGCGTCGCCTTGCCATCTTCCAGATACAGGATCGGGCAGGCCAGGCTGTTCATCAGGTGGCGGTCATGCGTGACCATGAGCAGCGTGCCGGTGTAGGCCATCAGGGCCTCGGTCAGGTTCTCACGGGTGTAGATGTCCAAATGGTTGGTGGGCTCGTCCAGAAACAGCAGGTTCGGCCGCTCCAGCACGATCTCCGCAAAGCGCAGGCGGGCAAGCTCGCCGCCGGAAAGTGCCTCGCAGGGCTTAAAGACCGTCTCCCCCCGGAAGCCCAGCTTTGCCAGATGGCTGCGGACTTCCAGCTCCGTCATCCGGGGGTACTTGTTCCAGATGACGTCAATGACACGGCCCGCGCCCAGACGGTTCTGCTGCTGGGCAAAAATGCTGGGCCGGGCACCAGTTCCCAGCCGCACCATGCCGCCGGAGGGACGGCGCTTGCCGTCCAGCACCTGCATCATGGTGGATTTGCCCGCACCGTTGGGACCCGCGATGATGAGCCGCTCTCCACGGTGGACCGTGTAAGTAAACGGCTCCAGCAGTGTCCGCTCCCCGATCCGGATGGTCAGGTTTTTCATCAGCACCAGCTCATTCCAGGGCTCCACATCATATTCAAAGCGGAATTTGAGCTGGTTGGTCTCATCTTGGGGGGCCTCGGTAATTTCCAGCTTTTCCAGCTGTTTGCGGCGGCTCTGGGCCATTTTCGTGGTGGAAGCCCGGACGAGGTTGCGGTCCACATAATCCTGAAGCTTTTCAGCCAGTGCCACATCCGCATCGTGCTGCTTCTGGCGCAGGGCATCCGCCGCTTCTTTCTGGGGCAGGTAGGCCGAGAAGTTTCCCTTATAGGTCGTCATGGTCTGGAACGAAACTTCCCAGATCTTGGTACAGATGTGGTCCAGGAAATAGCGGTCATGGCTGACCACCAGCACCGCGCCGGAATAGCTCTTGAGGTAGTTTTCCAGCCATTCCATGGTGGCAAAGTCCAGGTGGTTGGTGGGCTCGTCCAGAATAAGGACATCCGGCTTTTTCAAAAGCAGCTTGGCCAGCCGCAGTCTCGTCAGCTCGCCGCCGGAGAGGACACCGATGTTCTTCTGCCAGGTATCCTGCGCAAAGCCCATGCCGGACAGCACCTTTTTGATGTTGACATCCATATTGTAGCCATCGGCTGCGTCAATGATGTTCTGCAGCGCATCGTGCTGTTCCAGCAGCGAGGTATCCTCGGGACTGGCGGCCATCTTGCGCTCCAGGATCTGCATTTTTGCCATGGCGTCCAGCACATGGGCGAACGAAGAACGCATCTCGCCGTAGATATCCAGCGTGACATCGAGCTTTGCATTCTGTTCCAGGTAGCCAAGCGTCACACCGTGGGTCACGCTGAACTCGCCCTCATAATCCGTATATTCCCCGGTCAGGATCTTGAGCAGAGTGGTCTTGCCCGCGCCGTTCTGGCCCACAATGCCAATGCGGTCTTCCCGCTCGACACTAGCCGTCACATCGTGCAGGACGATCTTCTCGCCAAAGCTCTTGCCCAGTTTTTCCAGATGAATCAGCATAGTTTTCTCAATTCCATTCTCTTACGGCTGGTGGCGGCGGTGCTTCTGGCCCAGATTGGCCAGCTCTTCCGGCTCCATCACCAGCGGGTACAGCTCTTCCAACGTTTCGATCTCATAGGTGGGGCAGACTTTGCCCGGGTTCTCGTTGTGGCTGGGGTTGAACCAGCAGGTATCCAGCCCGGCGTTGATGCCGCCCTGGATATCGCTGGAGAGGCTGTCACCCACCATCAGCACATGTTCGCGGTTCTCCACGCCCAAAGAGCGGAGGGCCGCGTCAAAGATCTTGCGGTTGGGCTTCTCGCTGTCCAGCTTCTCGGAGACGAAAACGTCCTCCAGAAGCGGTGCCATGCCCGACTCCGCCACACGGCGGCTCTGCACCTTGTCAAAGCCGTTGGTCACAATGGCCAGCGTGGCCACCTCGGAAAGCTCGCTCAGCACTTCCAGCACATTGGGGCTCATCAGGTCCGGATGGGTGGAAAGGCGCTCCAGATAATAGCGGTTCATCTCCACGCCGTTGCCGGCAGCGTTGACCGCTTTCAGAAAGCGGGTAAAGCGCTCACTCATCAGCTTTTCGCGGCGGATCTGGCCCTTTTCCAGCTGTTTCCAGAGCTCTTCGTTGATGGTGCGGTAGGTCTGCACCGTCTCAGCATCCGGCTCAATGCCGTAATTGACCAGTGTTTCCGCCAGAGCCTTGCTCTCGGCGGCGTCAAAGTTCAAAAGTGTATTGTCCGCGTCAAACAGGACGCAATAATATTTTGCCATTGTGTTCCCCTCTCTCATTGGATAACAGCGAGAAGCCAGCCCCGCCAAACAGAGCTGGCTTCCCGATATTTTGTTTTTATTCCTGGATCATTTCGTAGTCCTGCCCGTCAGTCTGCTCCGGTGTGTTTCCGGTGCAGCGGGCTGTGCCGCCGCAGGGCTCTGAGAAGCATTTCTGCATCTGTTCCTCGGTGGCAGCGTTTTCCACATTGATCCAGTCGGTCCCGTAGTAATCCACATCACCATCGGTGACATCTTCGGCCCCCGGGACACCATGCACCCGCATGGTTTCGGCTGCAAGCACTGCCATGGTGCATTCCTCCTCTCCGCCCAGCCTATGCAGCCCGGGGCGAAAAGGTTTCCACGCCGTTATTCAGCGGTGCTCTGTGCTTCTTTGTTGGCAGAAGCCTCTGTGTTGGAAGAAGCGCTGGGCGCCACATCATTTTCGGAAGAAGAAGCACTCTCACTCTTGGAAGAGCTGGAAGTTTCGCTCTTCGCCTCAGAGCTGGAAGCGGTTTCCGATTTGGACTCTGCCTTCGACTCACTGGCCGAAGTGCTGTGGCTCTCGTTGGTGGAAGCACTGGAGCTCTCCGCGTGGGACGAGCTGGCTGCCTCGCTGGTGCTGGAGGCGCTGGAAGACGAGCTGCCAGACGAAGCGCTGGAGCTCGAACTGCTGGATGTACTCCCGGAGGAGCTCCCGGACTGGGAACCGGACTCCGAGGTGACGCCGCTGCCAATGGAGACCGCCAGGCTGTTGCTGTTGACGGTGGAGCCATTGTAGACGATGGCGGCGTGGATCTTATAAGATGTGTTCAACATGGAGGCATCGACCTTGACGGTGATACTGGTCATACCGGCAGCCGCCTTGATCTCCGCGCCGTTGGCGTACCAGTGCAGGTTCTCCGCGCTGGCGTACTTGCCGTTCAGGCTTGCTTTAAAGGTATAGGCGCCGCCCAGCGTGGCGTGTCCCTCGCTGGTGATGCGGACGGACGCCGCGCCAAAGATGGCAGTGACATCCAGGTTCTGCTTGAAGTTGGTATCCGTGCGGGTCTTGCTGGTGACACCATCGCTCCACTTGACAAAGACATGGCCCTCAGCAGGGACAGCCGTCACGGTAATGGACTTGCCGGGGTCATTCACCTTATAGCTCACCGAGTTGTTGCCGGTGCTGTCCCCGGTGGTCAGGGTGCCGCCGCCGCTCTTTTCCACCCGGTAGCTGGCTTCAAACTTCGCCTCGGTGGAAGTGCTCTCGCTGCCGGAGGAGCTTGCGGACTCACTGGTGGATTCACTGACGGATTCGCTCACGCTTGTGCTCTCGCTGACTGCCTCCGAGCTGGGAGCCGCCACCGCGGAGCTGGGGTTGGAGACATACTCCAGCGTGCGGGTGGGGATGTTATTGGTATCCGGACGGCGATCCTCGGTCTGATAAGCATGGGTGCGCAGGTAAGTCAGCGCCGCTTTCAGGCCTGCACTCTTGAGGTGGATGTCCCCGTCGGTGTAGTAATCCGGGTTCCCATAGCCGTTCTCGCCCTTGAGCGTCTCAGCCGTGTTGAGGAACTTGAGGCCCAGCTGCTCGCACATGTTCAGCAGTGCCATGTTGAAGTCGTCGATCTTGGCCTGATCCATGTGGGGGTAGGAAGAATGATTCTCCGGGATGGGCGGCACGGTGTTGACAATGATGTCCGTATAAGGATAAGCCGCCTGAATGGCCTGCACCAGCGCGGTGTAGTTGCTGATGAAATCCTGCACCTCCATGCCGGTATCGTTGGTGCCAAAGGTCATCACCACGCGGCGGGGCTTCATCTTCGCCACGGCCTGTGCAATGGTATAGTGGTTGTTATCGCCCTTAAAGGTCACGATGCCCTCGTTCAGGGCCACCTGCGTGCCGATGCCCTCCCGGGCGCAGAACTGCTGCAGGGAGACAAGGCCGTTGTTGTAGAGGCGGACCGTATTGGAATCGCCCAGGAAGAGGGTGCTGTCCTGATACTCGCTGCCTGCATCAGCCGTTTCGGTCAGCAGAGCGCTGGACGCGTTGTTGATCTGATAATGGCCTGCCAGATCCCCGTCCGTCTTGGTCGGGTCTACAGACTGCGGCTCCGAGACCGCAGGCTCATTGGCCGCGGGCGTTTTTCCCCGCTTGAGGAGCGCCGTGGTAATTCCTGCTGTCAGCAAGGCCGCCAGCACACAGATCACGCAGACCAGAACCGCCTGCTTCTGCATCGGGGTCATGGAGCGTTTTTCCGGTTGTGTATTTCGACTCATGTTCTTTCACCATTTCGCTTTCAAACTTACTCGGCCATGTGCAGGATCTGGTCTGCCAGATCCGCGCAGTCCTTGGCCAGAATGACCGGGT
>ULUC01021031.1_pt1 | contig 19270 bp, 11 predicted proteins | sample 1958151 | NCBI WGS metagenome assembly ULUC01 (sample SAMEA4835750, study PRJEB28245) | human gut metagenome | biome: gut microbiome; material: fecal sample | place: Denmark | collected 2008
CAGTGTTATTATGAAACATTATATGCATCTGTAGTACGTCCGAAGAAAGAGCTTATCCGTTTCCGGAAGGTTTTCCTGGAGCCGGGGGAGAAGAAGGATGTAGATTTCTGTATTGACCAGGAAGAATTCTCATATTATGGCAAAAACATGGAAATCGTCAGCAGCGGAATGAAACTGCGTATCAGTGTTGGAAACAGTAGTGACCACCTTGTTTCTGAGAACATTAGGATCTAACCAAGCTTTTTGCTCAAACCGGTCAGGCTTTCGGCGAAGTGTTACGATAAGTACTCATTAAAAATCTCCATTGGTTTTGTCAGCCAATGGAGATTTTTTCAGTTCTGTCTGTCTTTTATTTCTTTATACTCTTTTTCAATGCCTGAAATTAATGTTTTCATTGTATACTCCAGGATTTCGTTACCGAATGCCGCAGAAGAATCTCTGACAGGGTGGCGTCCTGCGATTCCAATCAGATTACTTTCATCTTCTTTTACCTGTCCAAAGTCAACCAGATCCGGGCGCACAGCCATAACGATAGAAGTCTCATTCGCTCCGGCATGGTCATTCTGATATTTCAACTTCTCATCTTCCGCATATGTCCAGGCCGTAAAAATACGCAGACCATATTTTTCTTCTGCTTCTTTTGTTAGTTCCTGAAATGCATGGATTGACGGTCCATGTCCATGTCCGACGACAATACGCACTCCTGCTCTGGAAAGCTGGGCAAAAATACTGCGCAGATAGTCCTGAAACAGTTCTTTTTCCAGCCAGTAAGCACTGCCTTTCAGCTGCTGGACGTAATAGGTATGCAGTGCGCCCTCGGTATTGATATCCATTCCATAAAATGACTTTTCATGGTCATGAAATACACGGTCAGGACCCATAAAGAGTATTGGAAGTACCACACCGCCAACTTTTTCCGCTACCCGGACAAACAGCTCTTTTGACTGGATTCCATCGGCTCCAAGAGGCATATGCGGACCATGCCATTCTAATGTACCAAGAGGCAGATATGCAACCGGCATCTCCTGCATTCTCTGGACAAATTCTTCTGGAAGCAACTCTTCGTATAATACTTTTTTCACAGCTGGTCTCCTTTCAAATTGTACGATCGTCACACTTGTATATTAAGTATAACGACCATAGTTAATCTATTCAAGAGATAAAGCGTAAGTTGAAAGTGAAAACTACAGGCGCTAATTCCTAAGCAGTCTATGCCGGATCATTTATAATACCTTGGAACCGTTCGCAGTCAGTTTAAAGGTCATTCTAATCAGAACAGCTCCGCGATTTCCGCGATCTTCTCGCAGTTTTCCGGCAGCGAACCGTTTATTTTCGGTGACTGGCGAGTTGCCACGTAACGGCTTGCAATTCCGGCAGAGGCTGCACCGTGGCAGTCAGCAATGTCGTCATTTCCTGTCATCAGGCATTCTGACGGGTTGAGGTGATACTGCTTCAGCAGCATCTCAAAAAACGCCGGATCCGGTTTTTTTACACCGGCATCTGACGAGAGCAGGATTCCGTCAAAGTATTTCGTCAGGCCGAGCAGGGAAATTTCCGGTGCGGTGAAAAGCGCCTGTGCATTGGACAGCAGAAAAACCTTCTTTCCTGCGTCTTTTAAACGCTGCAGCATTTCCGGCACGCCCGGGAACAGACTCAGTTCTTCTATTGAAATCGCACGGAACATTTTCGCCAGATCCGCAATTTCTTCTTCCGTTACCGAAACAGCTTTATCCTCAAACAGCTGCCGGAATACATCGGCAATGTTGATTTCCGGCACATGGCTGTCGCAGCATTCCATTCTAAGTGCAGCTTCCTGCTCTTTGATTTTTGTCTCATACGCTGTCCGGAGTTCTTTCGGCTCATAGGCAGCGCCTTTCATCCCGAAGAACAGGCTCATTTTTTTCCAGAGATACGCTTTCTTTTCATTCGTATGTATGTCTACGAGGGTTCCATATAAATCAAAAATATAATTCTGATACATCCTTCAAGATCCTTTCTGTACGGAAAGTTTTTTTACACGACACGTATTCTAGCAGACTTTTCTCCACAATTCCATATCTTTTTTCCACAAGGAATTTATTGTTTAATATTTGCAAATGACATATACTAGAATTGTCTGCAGAAGGGGGATCGTGTGGCGGGAAATACCGCAAACATCCGTATTCGCATGGACGCAGATTTGAAAGAACATGGACGTAAGAAAGGAGAAAGTTACTGTAAACCAAATAATGTAGTCAAAAAGGAAAAACTTTTATTCAAACGAAATCACAGAGTAACAAACATTCGTAAAAACGATTTGAATCAGACCATATCGGAGATCGGAAATCGAAAGCCAGGATTTATAGATGTTGAAGATCTGAATGTCAGCGAAATGATGAAACATAGAGGTTTATAACTTTTTATAAGGTTTCAGTAACGGTGTTGGAATGGATAAAAAAACAACGCTGGAAATGATTGCAGCAATTTCAAATGCAAACGGTACATCTGGTTTCGAAGATGAAGTAGTAGCAGCGATTCGTCCTTATGCAGAAGGACTTGGAGAAATTACAGAAGATTGTATGCGCAACCTGTATATCCGCCGCAAAGAAAATAATGGCAAGCGTCCGGTTGTTCAGCTTGACGCACATAGTGACGAGGTTGGTTTTATGGTGCAGGCAATCTGCCCGAACGGAACACTTCGCATTATTCAGCTCGGAGGTTGGGTTAACCACAATATTCCGGCACATAAAGTCTGGGTTCGCAACCGATTCGGAGAATATATTCCGGGGATTACTGCCAGCAAGCCTCCGCATTTCATGACAGAACAGGAGCGTAAGGCTCCTTTGGATATGAAAGATATCACGGTGGATGTTGGAGCTGTTTCGAAAGAAGAGGCAATGGAAAAGTTCGGGATTCGGATCGGGGAACCGGTGGTGCCGGATGTGACCTTTACATATTCAGAAACTACAGATCTGATGGTAGGCAAGAGCTTTGACTGTCGTCTGGGATGCGCAGCGATTCTTAAGACGATGCATAACCTGGCCGGTCAGGAGCTGAATGTTGATATTGTTGGTGCTTGTGCAGCACAGGAAGAGGTTGGTGTACGTGGTGCCACCGTGACGGCACAGGTAATTAAGCCGGATATTGCAATTGTTTTTGAGGGATGCCCGGCAGATGATACCTGTGTGGAACCGTATATGGTTCAGACAGCTATCAAGCGTGGACCGATGCTGCGTCACATAGATGCCCGTATGATTACCAATCCGCGTTATCAAAGATATGCGCTGGATTTGGCAGAAAAACTTGGTATCCCGGTTCAGGATGCAGTCCGCAGTGCTGGTGCAACCAATGGTGCAGCGATACATCTGACTGAAAAAGCGGTTCCGGTTATCGTTATCGGAGTTCCGGTTCGCTATGCACATACACATTACGGAATTTCAGCTTATGCCGATTTTGATAACGCTGTTAAGCTGGCATGTGAAATTCTCAAAAGACTTGACGAAGAGCAGATTAGGAGTTTCTAACCTGCCTTTCATCTTGCACGTCGACAAAAATGCCGCAAAAAGCAGGCACCATCGGATGTTCCCGGCATAAATATAAGAAAGAAGCCTCTGCAGAAAAGGAATGATCTGCCATGGAATCAGAAAAGCTGGAGGATCTGCTGCTGTTGAGCCTGTCGGCAAGTAAAGGACAGAGGGAACGCTCGGAGGTTCTGGATGTGGGAGTGACCCGGGACAAAAACCTGCGGGAGGTCATCGTCAAATACAGTGGAGACATCGACGGACTGCAGATACCCGGAATGGAGATACAAAAGCTTCTGGCGGGCTATGCAATTGTAAAGCTTCCGGAGGATCAGATCGGAGCACTCGTGGCTGCCCGGGAGATCGAATATGTGGAGATGCCGAAAAATCTGCAGACCGGTTTGTATGAGGCGAAGCGTGTCAGCTGTATTTTGCCGCTTCATTCGCAGAGGGATGAGGGCGCACCCCTGGATGGAAAAGGCGTGTTGATCGCTGTTTTGGATTCCGGGATCGATTATCGGATGCCGGATTTTCGAAAGGAAGATGGCAGCAGCCGGATTCTGGCTTTGTGGGATCAGGAACTGGAACGGGAGTTTTCACAGGAACAGATTGACGAGGCACTGCAGGCAGAAAGCCGGGACGGGGCGCTGGAGCTTGTGCCGAGCATCGACCGCTCCGGACATGGAACGGCGGTGGCGGCGATTGCTGCCGGGAGCAATCCAAATCTCCGGCTGAGGGGCGCTGCGCCGGGCGCGGGGCTGTTGGTCGTGAAGCTTTCCCAAAAACAGAATGGCTATCCACATACGACGCAGCTGATGAGCGCAGTGTCCTGGTCGCTTTCCAAAGCTGCCAAAATCGGGCAGCCGCTTGTCATCAACATCAGCTACGGAAACTGCTACGGACCGCATGACGGTTCCTCCCTGCTGTGTCGTTTTCTGGACAATGCAGCGGAAAGCGGGCGGACGGCAATCTGCGTAGGCTGCGGAAACGAGGGCGCGGCAGGCGGTCATGCGTCCGGACAACTGGAAAAAAATGTAGCGGACGTTAGTTCCCGTGCTGACGGATTATACGGCAATCTGCAGAGGGAAAGGGAAACGCTTGAGCTGATCATCGGGGAATATGAGCGGACGCTGAATATACAGCTGTGGAAAAACTATGCCGATGTGTTCACTGTGATTTTGCAGACACCATCCGGACAGGAAATTATCGTACAGCCAGATAAAAACGGACGGCAGGATGTGCTGACAAACGGGACGGAGGTATTGGTTTATGCCGGGCAGCCGTCGCCGTACTCTGTCTGGCAGGAGATTTTTTTTGACCTGCTCCCACGGGATCGTTATATTGAGTCCGGAATCTGGACCTTTCACCTGATTCCGGAAAAAATCGTGCTCGGCAGCTATCAGCTGTATTTACCGACCCAGCAGAGCCGTTCTGCAGATACGCGGTTTGTACGGCCCGATCCGCTTTTGACGATGACGATTCCTTCGACGGCGCAAAAGGTGATTTCGGTCGGAGCAATCCACTCATATTATGAAGCGTATGCGGATTTTTCGGGAAGAGGCGAGAAAATAAACAGGGAAAACCGCCTGATGTTTGCGGACTCCAAGCCGGATCTGGCAGCGCCGGGGGTCGATCTTTTGGTTCCGGCATCGGAGGGAAGCACGCAGCGCGTAAGCGGGACCTCCTTTGCGACACCGCTCGTTTCCGGCGCAGCGGCACTTTTGATGGAATGGGGAATTGAAAAGGGAAATGATCCGTATCTGTACGGGGAGAAATTAAAGGCATATCTGCGAAAAGGCGCGAAGAAGCTGCGGGGCGAGACGGACTATCCGAATGAGCGGGTGGGGTATGGTGCGCTGTGTGCAGCGCAAAGCCTCCCGCAGGTGGAAAATTGAAAAATAAATTTTTCAATCGAGAGATTTGTGTCTGCGCACATTTGACACAAACGCGACATGCGTAAAAAGCGTGCGCAGAAATGAGCGGAAAAATAAAGTGAATGCACTCAGAAAATGGTGGTGGGTATAAACCGTTGACGTTTACGGAAGAAAGCCAAAGGCTTACTGTGCGGCAGCTTTTGTATGACGCTTCCGCACCCGGCGTTCCATCGCCTTGTAAAAGCTGCTCAGGCAGAGCGTGAGTAAAAATACGGTCAGGGTCCAGACCACAGGATGTGCCGTAAGACCAAGCTTGTTTGCAGCCAACTCCATATACCGGATCAGTACCTGATGGATCAGAAAGCCGTAAGGCGACAGCCCGGCCAGCCACAAAAACGGCTTTGCGGAAAGCAGCCGGGAAATCACTCCCTTGCCCACGGCGAGCAGCCAGACCAGCAGCACCGCAGAGGGGGTGAACAGTACGTTGTACCGGAAGGCTACCGCGCCCAAAGCTCCTACCTGTCTGGCAGCGATAAAAAAGCAACCGCCCGAAAACAGCACAGCTGCCAGCTCCAGAAGGGAAAAGGCACCGTAGGGTATGCGCTCCTCCTTGCGGCTGCGGTAAAGGCAGCCCATACAGCAGCTGATGGCAAAATCTCCTGCCCGAAAAAGAGGACACAGATAGGTCAGGTAAAATACGGCCTTTCCACTGAGTCCGGCCTTCCAGATTGCAAGGGAGAAAAAGCACTGTGCGCAGAAAATCGCGGCAGCAATGCAGCGTAGTCTGCGAGTATCGGCCTTTTTCAGCACGGCGAGCAGCCAGGGAAAGATTGCATACAGAAAAGCCTGCACTGAAAGATACCACGCTACTCCGTTCAGGCAGAACCAGAAACGGCTGGAGGGAATCCATGTTTGCAGGAGAAAAATGCTTACCACAAGCTGCGCTGCACAAGACAACGCCTCACGGGCAGAGGGCTGTGCCAGGAGCCCCTTCAGCACAAGGAGCAGGGCAGCAGCCATCATAATAAGGTGCAGCGGATACAGCTTGCGTATTTTTTGCAGGGAAAAGATCATGGCAGACCGCAGTCCAGGTGCTGTGCGCGGGCGGTCGTAATAGTTGCAGGTCATCAGAAAACCGGACAGCGCCACAAATACGGAAATTGCCCACGGCCCCAGCCACGGTGCGCCGCAATGGGACAGGACCACGCTCAGAAATGCAACTGCCCGCAGCCCCTGTAAAGATGAAATCAGCTTTTTGTCTGTCACAATATCCTCCGTTCTGCCGCAAGGCGTGGTTCATGACAATAGAATGTTCACGGAGCGTGCATTCTATTGTATTGCGAATGGCGCAGGTGAGCAGTAACGTTTTTTACAAGTGCTATAAGTATAAAAAAGGCGGCTTGTTCTGTCAAGAAGTATGCGGAGAGCAGCTGAGCAAGTCCTGGAGAAGTCAGGGCGGTGAAGAGATCCTTGAGGCAGTCAATGCAGAGTATCAGAAAACAAAAGCAAAGCAGTAAAAAGGAAAATGTAATAATATGGAAAAAACAGAGAAAAAACCGAATATTATCATGATTCTGGCAGACGATCAGGGTCCCTGGGCGATGCACTGCGCCGGGACACCGGAGCTTTATACGCCCAACCTGGACAGAATTGCAGAACAGGGAATGCGGTTTGACAGCTTCTTCTGTGCCTCGCCGGTATGCTCTCCGGCGAGGGCATCCATTCTGACCGGGAAAATGCCTTCCGCTCACGGCGTACAGGATTGGCTCAGAAGCGGAAACTTAGACGGCGAGAAATTTGCCGCCCAGGGAAAGGAAAATCCTTATTTCGAGGGCTATAAGCAGGAACGGAAGCCGATTTCCTATCTGGAAGGACAGCCCACCTATACGGACATTCTGGCGCAGAACGGCTATCACTGTGCACTCTCCGGAAAATGGCACCTGGGCAACAGCATCGAACCGCAGCAGGGCTTTCAGGAGTGGTACACTATCGGCATGGGCGGCTGCTGCTATTACCACCCAGACATGGTGGACCATGGAGAAATCACCGTGCATCATGGGGAATATGTGACAGATCTGATCACGGATCGTGCACTGGAATATTTAAAAGAGCTGGGCGAAGGGGATGACCCGTTTTATCTGTCTGTCCACTATACTGCACCCCATTCACCCTGGGAAAAGGAGCACCATCCTGCAAAGTGGATCGATTACTATGATGGCTGCACGTTTCCCAGCATTCCCAACGTGCCGGATCATCCCGATCTGCGCACCGGCGCGGTATATGGAACCGGTAAGAGGGAAGAAAATCTGCGGGGCTATTTTGCGGCGATCAGTGCGATGGATGAACAGATCGGCAGACTGCTGGATGCAGTAGAAGAGCAGGGGCTGGCAGACAATACCGTGATCCTCTTTACAGCGGACAACGGAATGAGCATGGGACAGCACGGCGTCTGGGGGAAGGGCAACGGGACATTCCCGATGAATATGTATGATTCCGCAGTTAAGGTGCCGTTTCTGATTTCCTGGCCGGGGCACATTCCTGCCAATACCGTCTGCAGCGAAATGATAAGCGCCTGCGATCTGCTCCCGACGATCCTTAAGCTGACGGGACTTTCCGACAAGCAGCCTACGGGACTTCCCGGAAGAAGCTTTACAGAGCTTTTGGAGGGCAGACAGCTGGAACACCGCGACGAGGTTGTGATCTTCGACGAATACGGGCCTGTCCGCATGATCCGGACGAAAGAATGGAAATATGTGCACCGGTATCCCTATGGAAAACATGAGCTGTATCACCTCGTGGACGATCCGGGAGAAGAGAAGAATCTGTACGGTTTACCGGAATATAAAAAACTGGTAACCCAATTAAAGGGCAGGATGGAAAAATGGTTCTGCACCTATTCCGACCCGGCCATCGACGGCGTGCGCTCCGCGGTCAACGGCTCCGGACAGCTCTGCCGCCCGGGTGTGTATGCAATCTATGAGGATCCCTTTGCACCAAAGGGCGTGGAATGATTATTCTCAAAAGCTTATGAAATAGCTATAAAAATAGGTTGTATTTATCCTATAATATGCATATAATATAAGCGAAAGTGAGGTGCATATTATGACAGTTGATACAAATACAATGATTTCTATCACAGAAGCTAATCAGAATTTTTCAAAGGTTGCCAGAGTTGTTGATGAACATGGCACAGCAGTTATCCTTAAAAACAATGTACCAAGATATCTTGTGATTGACTTTAGCAAAGCGGAGCAGGAAAAAATAGCATCTACAGAGGATGTATTTGCTATATCAGAACGTCTTATGAAGCAGAATATGAAGGCTTACGAGGTGCTTGCCAAATGATAAGATTGAGCAAAGAGCAGGTCATTTTACTTCATGAGCGACTGATTGAAGCTACTGGCGGTAGTAATGGCATTCGTGATGGTGGGATGTTGGATTCAGCACTGGCTAATCCATTTCAGTCATTTGGAGACAAAGAATTATATCCAAGTGTACAGGCAAAAGCAGCACAGCTTTGCTTTGGAATTGTAAAGAACCATCCTATGGTTGATGGAAACAAAAGATTAGGTACACATGTAATGTTAGTGTTCTTGGCATTAAATGGTTATGAGCTTTCCTATACGCAGAAGGAGCTGAGTGACGCTATCCTAGATTTGGCATCGGGCAAAACAGGTGCGGAGGATATATTGCGATGGATTATAAGCCATCAAAAGTAATGCACGAGACTATGATATACAGTTAAGACAAGGCCGGTCAGGGAAAGATTCTCTGACCGGCCTTTTGCAAGTTCATTCATCAGTCGGATGATTGCCTGTGTCTTTTCAAAATCCTGCATATCGAGAATTGCATATCTGCCGTGTCTGTTCTTTGTCAGAAAAACCGGAGCACCAACAGCTGCATCACGCAGCACAATGATGCAGACTGCCAGCGGCTGGAATTGCAGGTACAGCAAAATTCACAAAAGCCCTGAAAATAATATAAAAAACGTGACATGCAATATCAAAAATATTATCTTTAACATATTAGGATGATTGGAAATGAATGAAATACAAAAAAATATTTAATAAAACAAATATATATATGCTTAATAACGATATTTGTGAAAAGTTCTTAAATTTTTAATATAAATCTGAAATATTCAATATGCCGATGCTATTGCCTTTGCACAGAAAAAAATCTACAATTTAGTTAAATTGAAATTAAGGTATAAAAACCATTGTGAAACAGAAGGAACAAAACAGGGGGAAAGGAAAATCGGTATGTGGAAAGCGGCAATATCACCAGAGAAACGGAAAAAAATAAAAAGATCTGTCAGCTTTTTTCTGAGCTTACTTTTGATACTGGAAATGGTATCGGGAACTGGCATGTTTGCAGAAGGAAACAGAGTCAAAGCGAAGGAAGAAACTCCATATGCCGTATACCTGGATCTTTCAGGAAGCAGCGCAGCAGAGGCGCTGGCATCCAAAGGGATCTATGCATACGCTTATGACGATGCAGCAGAGGCAGAAGCTGCAGAGCCGGTGAAGCTGGAAAAGACAGAGGGACAGCAGGAGATCTGGCAGCTGGGTCTGACCCGGAAATATGAGCATATAGTATTTTGCCAGGGACAGAAAAAAGAAAACAAAAACACCACAGGGGAGCTTACGATAGACTGGTCCTTACAGGCACCCTGCTACCGGCTTCAGGGAGAAGACCTGACCGGGGCAGGCAGCTTTTACGGACTGTATACCGTATATTTTGATGGAAGCCAGTACAGTGAGTTCTGTAAGAACGGCGTCAGTGTCTATGCATATGATTCGGAAGAAAGCAGTGCAGAGGACGCACCTGTTGAGATGAAGTCCTCTGATAAGGGGAATGGAATTTACGAATACTGTCTGGACAGACCTTATGAATATATCGCCTTTATGGCCGGGACAGACGGATGGGATTATACGGAAGCGACCACACCGGTTTATACGGAATGGGACTTCCAGGATCCCTGCTTTGTACTGGAGAAGGTAGACGGAGAAGAATCCACAGGCAGCTGGGTAAACCTTCATTATATAATTTATTTCGATGCATCGAAGATCAAAGAGGATCCGGAGTTCTTAAAGTCTGGCGTATCCCTTTATGCCTGGACAGAGCAGGAGGGCGACAGACAGGAGCTTTCTGCAGAGCCGGTTCGGATGATTGCGTCTACGAAAGGCGAGGATATTTATCAGTACACCCTGGATCAGGCATATGACCATGTGCAGTTTTTCCTGGGCACCTCCTTTGATGCAGCCATCCAAACAGATGTCATCGAAATTGACTGGAACAGTCTGGCAGCACCCTGCTATCAGATGACCATCGAAAGAATCGAAGCGGAAACAGAAACCGAGACGCAGACCGAAACAGAGACTGAGACGGAAACAGAAACCGAGACACAGACCGAGACAGAAACACAGACAGAAACCGAAACACAGACAAAGACGGAAAACGAGTCTGAAACAGAAAACAGATCCCAGACGGAGACTGCTGCAGAAACACATACCACGGTAGAAACCGAGACCAAAGCAGATCCCAAGCCGGAAACAGAGACTGGCACAGAGACAAGCTATGAAACGGAAAACAATGTGCCCTCTGCACCGGAAACAGAAAACGATGCTGCAGGCTCCGAAGAAAACACTCCGGACAGCGATCCGGCAGCAGAAGCTGCCTGGGAGCAGGAAGCAAGGTGCGAGACCCGTTTTTTTCACCTGGAGGTGCTGAGCGAAACGGTTGAGGCAAAGACCGTAGAAACCCTGGAACGGGGAACCGAGTCTGCCACAGAAGGCTCCAAACAGGAAAATACAGAAGAAAACAACAAAGAAACTGCATCGGAAAGCAAACAGATAGAGGAAGAGACCAAACAGACCGAAGCAGAAACCAGCACAGAGGAGGGCAATACAGAGAAAGCTCCTTCCAAGGAAGCTGTTGAAAAGGAAGCAACAGAAGAAATCCAGCAGGACGGAAGTCTGTACGACATGGGCGGCGAAATGAGAAAAGCCAGCCGTGTGGCGAAGGTTGGACTCAGAAAGGCAGCAGGAGGACTGGACTCTAACTATGTATATCTTGATACGACTGAGATGAATTTGAATTCCAATGCGGATTGGAGTAAAGCAACTCAGTTATATCTTTTTAAGACATCAGATGGCGATAACTTTACTGCTGGAGAAAAAGTCAACGTTTATGGCAAATACTATTGGAGATGGAGAATTGATGGCAACAGTAACAACTTTGCATTCACCTATAAAAATAAGTGGCCCGAAATTAAGCAAGATGATTATTACAGAACGGAATTAGCAGGTAAGAGTTCTTCTTCTGCTGCTATAAGTTTTTCTGCTGCTGGTGGTAAGGTGTTTGCAAACTCTACAGAGTCAAGTGTGTGTGACGATAAAAAAGCCTACGTCCTCAAAGACATCACTGCAGAAATTGCGAACAAGATGCCTTTATATTTCTATGACTTTACAGGTGAGGTTACAACCCAAGTAAAGGTAATCTATTCGTCAGACAGCAGCTTCTCTGAGGGAAAAACCACAACGGTTGAGATGGAGAATGTTACTGGTTTTCCGCATCTCTATACAGTAGAACTGGAAAAGGCGAAAATTGAAACAAACCCCTATGTGAAGTTTACAGTTGGATCCGGAAGTTATCTGGAAAAGATTTACTATTTCGGGGAAGACAGTACCAAGGCAGACACTGGCGTAGTTCCTGTAACCTATAAAGCGGGTTCTGTGGATACTTTCCTGTATGGAGCTACCGAGCTGCAGAACGACGATGGTACAACAACTACTACGATAAGCGGTTGGGGTACAACACCGGGTAACGAGAACTTGAAAGACAAAACTCTTTATTTCGATAATCAGCATTTTCCGGTAAAAGAGGGAAGTCAGAAGGTAACCCTGCAGATTGGATCAGGAACAGTGATGGATCTGACACCAGATTCAACGTTTAAAGATAGTTTGTATAGCTATACGTTTACGGACGACGCCACAACCCAGCAGACTGTTTTGACAGCAAAGGATCCCAAGGGCAATATCTATCATTTCTTCTGGACAGATCTGGACTGTAACCTGCTTCAGGTGACGGACAACATAGCAAATGTCACAGGCGAATATGGATACGGAAGGAAGATCTATTTTGATGCAACCTATTCAAAGCTGAATACGCCAGATGCAAATGGTGGACAAAATTCTATCCCGGAAAGTGACGATGCGAAGGTTTATTTTTATGCATGGAGCAGCACAAACCCTACGAAGTACCGGTCTGGAACGATGATAAAAGCAAAGCCCCACGAAAAGGATGGACAGACCTGGAACGATGTGTGGTATGTGCGGATTCCGGAAGAGGAAGAAATAGATAAAATTATTTTCGCTGATGTTGCGTTAACAGATGCGGATAGCTGGACTGACAACATTTATGGCAGAAGAACGGCTACTCTGACGATTCCGGGTACGAATGAGTGTGGAGGAAAACCCTGCTTCTATGCAGACGCCGGTGATACTGCTGTATACGATAAAAATGGATATAGGGACGGTTACTGGGCTGAAGCATATACGATTCGGGATGCAGAGAAGTATAAGAACAGTGATGTAGTTGATATTACGACGAGCACTTCGTCGATAGGGAAGAAAACTCTGTATGTGGAATCCACCTTCTATGACTACTACACGGATTATGAACTAAACGGAAAGAATCGGGATTTCTATCCGGGTGAAAATGGAATGTCTGATCGTAACTGGGTCACATTCCGACAGTTTGATCAGGCATTGAGTGATTATTATGAAGAGAATCAGGTTTCTATTCCGATCTATACGGGGCATTTTCAACCAGATTCTTTGAATGGGTGTAAGTTTAGCGTTATCAATAACACACTGCAGCTATACGGAAGTAATGACTATAAAAAATTCTTTTCCACAAACAACTCTGCTATTGACGCTGACGGATATGGTGGTAAATATGCATATGCAGCACAGGGACTTGTAAATGCGGAACTTTCCAATGGAACGCTGATGATGAAGACTGCAGATGGAAAGAGTGCAGAGCCCCATTTTGATGAAGCGTTTTTATTGGGAAAGAACAGCAAAAATGCGGTCTTGGGTGAGGTCTATCATAATGTGTCATTCCCGTTTAAACAGAAAGGACAAAGCAATGGAGTAAACTACTGGTGCTTTGACAGTAGCGAAACGACACTCGCGATGCGAAAGAATTCATCCACCGGAGAATATTACCTGGAGAATACAGAAAACCAGGGCTGGTCACAAAATGTAGACAGCTCAGGAACTGCTGGTGGATATGGTTTTTTCCCGTTTAACGAAAACACTACTGCAGCAAGCGGAAAAAATTATAACTATGGATTTGGTACAAAATTGGAGATTAAATTCCGCCTGACAGAGGATGGAAAGATTCTGGGAAATGACGGCACCGAAGTGCCGATTATCTTTGAGTTCGCCGGAGATGATGATGTATGGGTATTTATTGATGGGAAGCTGGCGCTGGATGTTGGCGGAGCTCATGGAAGGGTAGAAGGATGGCTGGACTTCTCTGAGAAGAAGGCAACCGTGGATCATGTAAAGAAAAGCGCGGCGGGTATAGAAGGAAATGGAGATTCTCCTAAAGAAACAACCTTCACATTGAATGGGGCATACGAAGACGAGCATACCCTTACCATGTTCTATATGGAACGCGGTATGTGGGAATCTAATATGAAGATTACCTTCAACTTCCCGGATGAGAACGAATTTGCAGTAGAAAAGCAGGTAGATAAAAGTGAGGTAAATCCCCTGTTTGCCGATTCCTTTGAGAATGCTTCTGTGTTCCCATTTACGATCCAAAATCAGGCGACACATTATGGAACAAAGAAAGCAGGAAGTGGAGTAACGGTAACAGATCAGGCATTTAACAGCTTTAAGAGCAATTCACCAGCATTGGAGAAAGTTAGCTCGGATATTACATTTGAGCGGAAAGACACCTGGCAAAATCAAACCGGTGTTGCACACTGGGATGCAGCGCTAGAGGATACGACCGGAGAACACAAAGACAAGAGATTTGGTATTATCCCATATCAAGAAGGTGGAACTCTGGATGCGTCAGCGGCGAAAAAATATCTGGATTTCAAGCTGTATTATGATTATAACGACACTCCAACAGCGAAATGTATTTATCTGGAGCTGGAGGATGCAAGCGGGAATAAAATAGGAGACTGGTTATCCGGAAAGCTATACGGAAACACAACCCTTAAGGGAAAAGCATGGAATACCCTGACGGTCAATTTGAGCAGCTTAACCGGTGAGTCTGGGTTTGACTATAGCCAGATAAAAAACATCAAATTTAATTACAGCTATCCCAGAAACATATATCTGGATGACTTTGTATTTCGTTCCGGCGTGCAGGTAACGCAGCATATCGGATTCGAGGTGAATCAGGGAGACATTCCGGATTATGGTTCTGCTGAATCCGGAAACCTGGAGAAGCCAAAGGGTGCAGTCTATTCCCTGAGCGATTCCTTCAGTACCGATACCGGCGTGATTGGAGAAGATGGAACCTTTGTTCTGGCGGATGGTCAAACGGCAACCTTTAGAAATCAGTTCCGCCGCGGCAGCTACATTTCCGTGAAGGAGGAGATCAGTTCCCCTGCATTTGACACAACCTGGAGTCTGTATGAAAACGGACATGCAGTAGACAAGGTAACCAAGAATGAATCCACAGTAATTACATCAGGGCAATCGGTTTCCAACATACTCGGAACGCAGATCAAGGATGGCAGACAAGAGGTATATACGGAACAAAACAGAAACAACGGATATCCTTCGACGCAATGGGCAAATCCAGATCAAACCGAGGATACCATCGTGTTCCGTTCCTACGATAATCCGGATGATGAAACCGGTGTTACAAAATTAAAAGCGGTATTTAAAAATAAAGTTAAGGTTGGTTCCCTTACGATCCAAAAGGAGAAAGCAAAGGGTTCAGATGATCTAACCGGAACCTATGTTTTTCAGATCAAATTTACAAATGTCGCAGGAATGTCACTGGAAAAAGGAGATTCCATTACGATAAACGACATCTCATTAAAGCAGGGAAAATCCTATACGATTACAGGAATTCCCATCGGAACAGATTATGAGATTACAGAAAAACCGACAGATGACTCTTCCCTGAAGAAGGTTCTGATCAATGGCACGGAAGCATCCTTTAATGTAGAGAAGGGCTCCGTAAACGGAACCATTACAGCAGAAACAAAAAATCCTGTCGTGGTATTTCAAAATAATAACAAACTGACCGGAAACATCGCTGTAACCAAAAAATGGGTAAATACAGGTGGCACGGAGATTACGGATCCGAAACAGCTTCCGGGCAGTATTTACCTGCAGCTGCAGAGAAAAGAGAACGAAAATGCGGAGTGGAAAGCGGTTGACGACTATTCCGGCAATATCGTAAACAAAAAATGGGTTGAAGTAAAGCCCGATTATAAGGGCTGGTCTTATACCTTTGGGAATCTGGAGCAATATGCGGACAGCACAGCTAAAGTCCCGTGGATCTATCGGGTTATGGAAGTGGATGCCGAAGGAAATGTGATTGATTCCGGCGGGACATACACTGACACTGTGGGAGGAAAAACCTATCGAGTAACCTATTCCAGGGATACTTCGACAACCACAGAAACAGGTTCTACAACAGATCCGGACACAGGCCCAGCAACAGGTTCCGCAACAGATCCGGCCACAGCCACAGCAACAGATCCGACAATAACAGGCATTGAATTTGCAGGTTCTGCAACTGCCGATGGCAACCAGCCGACGGTGCCTATGACAGTGACCAATACCTATTTGGAAGAGCTGAATCTGAAAATTACGAAAATGGGTAAAAACACAACGGACGGATCGCTTTCCGGAGTAGAGTTTAAGCTGGAAATGGAAAAGAAGGCTTCGACTGGAGAGTGGTTTGAACAAGTCGGTAGTACGCAAACAACTGTTGACGGCATTGCCACCTTTGAAAAACTCGGTCAGGGAATCTACAGACTGACAGAAACAAAGGCTGCAGCAGGCTACAATCTGCTGAGTGATTCGATCTTAATTAAGATTAACGAATCGAATCAGGTATGGTGGAAGATGGAGAATGAGGAGGAAACAGAGGAAAACTGGCGTCCAATAGATCTACATGGAAAACCGGAAATCCCCCTCATCATCTACAACACAAAGCAGCTGATCCTTCCTGCAACAGGAGGATCAGGGTTTGGATTGGTTACTATGGGAGGCATTGCGCTGATGGCGCAGGCAATCCTTATGGGTACATACTTCACGCTGCAATGCAGAAAGGGGGACGATAAGCTTCGGAAGAAGAGATAATACCCCCAGAGGTATGAAACACAGGCTGTCGGAGCAGGGGCTTATGTCCGGCAGCTGCATAAGGCGAAAACCTTAGAAACAAAGTACGGAGCGAAACGTACAAAGCAGGAGAAGTAAAAAATATTTCGGCTGTCCCAAACACAAAAGGACAGCCGGACAAAAAAAGGAGAATGGAAACAATGAAGAGAATGAAAAAGATTCTGACAGGGCTCCTGACCCTGGCAATGACATTGTCAATGATGACAATGACGGCATTTGCGGCTGAACCTTCCGAAAAAATGCCGACGATTAAAACGGGTGAAACGGGAACGGTTACGATTCATAAGTATACAAAAGGTACTGCTGAGGGAACTAAAGGAACAGGAAAAGTTGAAACCAGCCTTCCGACTGGTGCAGAACCTTTAAAAGGTGCGGGATTTACACTTTATAAGGTTGTAAATGAAGCTGGCATGGAGGCATATTACAATGCAAATCCAACAAGTTTACCGGCGGTTGATACATATGTAAATAGTGATGGAACTATAAAGTCTGAATATGCTTCTGGGGCAACTGCACAAGTAATAACAGATAACAACGGAATTGCAACGTTCTCTGGCCTCGATCTTGGTTTTTACGTTGTAATTGAAACAACTGTTCCAGATGCTGTTACAACAGCTATGGATCCATTTCTGTTATCAGTGCCTATGACTACTGCAGATGGCACGGATTGGTTATATGATATCCATGTCTATCCCAAAAACAAAACAGGATATGGAGAGGTAACATTAGAAAAAAAAGGCGTGGGCGATGCACCATTACCGGGCGCTACGTTTGCTTTGCAAAAAAAGGATGCAACTGGTGAATGGAAAAAGATCGAGAAACAATCCGGACCGGCAGGTGATGATACTGGAGCCCTCTTAACACTTACAACAAATGACGATGGTAAAATTGAAATCAAAGGACTGTCCAAAGGTGAGTATCGTTTGATTGAAACATCTGTTGGAGATGGCTATATTATGGACGGCGCCACGCCATATCCGTTTACAGTAACTAATACTGGAGAAATTACATACAAAGGAATTACAGAACCCAATACCACGATTACGGTAACTAACGAACGCCCTGACTTAAAAAAAGAAGTTAAGAAGAAAATCGGTGATGTATGGGGCAGAACTGCAGATTACAGCATCGGAGATGAAATCCCTTATAGAATTACTGTAAATGTTCCAAGAAATATTGAAAAACTGAAAACATTTACCGTAACAGATACACCTACTAATTTAACAGATGATGTAAGTTCTATTAAAATTAAATGCGAAGATGTTGCTATTGCAGCGGGTGCATACGTTGCAACAGCAACTGCAGAAGACGGCTTTACAATTACATTTACCCCTGCTGCGATGAATGCATATGCAGGAAAACAGTTAGTTATCACATATAATGCGACATTAAAGCCTTCTGCTGAAAACACAACAGCAGGCAATCTGAATACCGCAAAATTGGAGTATTCCAATAATATTTTGCCGAATACTACTGCTGATCCAGATAACCCGAACAAAGATAAAGAAGAAGGAAAAAATACGATTGAGAACAGTGCTGTCGTATATACCTTTGCAGTAAAAATTGTAAAGACCGGTGAGGATGGAAGTACTTACAAGCCATTAGCAGGAGTTAAATTTGATCTTTATCAGGAAGTTGGTGCTGGAACAGCTGGTGCTATTACGGGAGCAGACGTGCCTGCAGGATTAGATAGTGCAAAATCCTGGAAAAAGATTACAACATTAAAAACAGAGTCGGATGGTACAGTAACCCATAAGGGACTTTCTAATGGTACCTACTATCTGGTTGAGACAGAAACGAATACTGGATATAATCTGTTGAAAAACCCGATTGAGGTAACATTAAACGTTCAATATAGAATAACTGAGAAAACTACTTCGGAATGGGCTACAGATGAGAATGGGCAGAAGCAGGAAAAGAAAAAGATTGAAACAACTACATTTACTGGTTCAGATGATACAACCGCTGCTCAAGGTATAAAAGTACAGAAAGTTATTAACAGAAAAGGCTTCACCCTTCCCACCACCGGTGGTATCGGTACTTTCGTATTCACCTTCGCTGGTATTGCCATGATGGCAGCAGCAGTGATCCTGCTGATCACCAGCAAGAAGAAAAAAGCAGAGTAATTCAGACAGATAACCCTTTTGTTATCTCTTCTATGGATGCTGCGAAGCTGTTGTGAAGTACAGCTGCAATTTTATCAGCAACGGTGTCTGCATCGCGTTTCGTGTGCGCGAGGACAGATACCGGCACAGGACGGGGGTCACGTCCCGCCCTGTGCATCGCTCCTTCAGAACCCCCTTTCCCCCTGAACGGAGCGATACTGCGGTGATCGCCGTCGGTCTTAGAAACCGGCTGCGGCTGCGGTAATCGGGAAAGAAAAATTTGGGATTTTCTTTTCCGTGTTGTGTTTTCCCATTCCCTTCCTGAAAAGGACATCCGGGCGCTCTCCCGTGCCCTTGGATGTCCACGAAAAAACGGCGCAGAGAAAATGCAGAAGCGGCGG
>ULUC01024471.1_pt1 | contig 19076 bp, 20 predicted proteins | sample 1958151 | NCBI WGS metagenome assembly ULUC01 (sample SAMEA4835750, study PRJEB28245) | human gut metagenome | biome: gut microbiome; material: fecal sample | place: Denmark | collected 2008
TTGTAGCTGAGTGAATAGAGAAGTCCGTCGGTTGAGGGGATTGAAACACCTGCCCATACGGTACAGCCTGAAATTACATGACAGATATATCTCAAAGCACAAACTCCTACCGTGCCTGTTACGGCAGCGGCAGACGGATTGCTGACCTTGTTTCTAAGAAAGCCTGCAAGGCCGATAACCGTGAATGCGAATATATAGTCCAAGAAAATGATTGTTACAGCTGCCCAGAATGAAGTTGCGTATGAGAGGGTTGACGCAGTTTGAATAAGCTGAATAATGCTGAATACAAATCCCGAAAGCAATCCCCATTTTACACCGTGACGATATGAGATAATTACAATCGGAACAATGCTGAATGCGGTAACACTGCCGCCGTAGGGAAGCTCTAAGATTTTTACAAAGCTTAAAACTGCCGCAAGTGCAATCATAATTGCACATTCGCACATAACAAGTGCATTTTTCTTATTGTTCGTTTTCATTAAAACTACTCCTTAAAATAAAATTTTCTCGGAGAAAAAACACAACAAAAAAGGAGTATGCCAAAAAGACATACTCCAAGTGCGTACACTTCAAGCTTAATATGTCCCTTCGTTGGCATTATCCAAATCAGGTTGACGGTCGAAATCGAATTTCCTCTCAGCCGGTAACAGCTCCCGTTTTGTATGTGATTATTCTCACTCTGATCACAAATATTACACATCTTTAGGTTGTGTAATATCTACACTATGATTATAAACTGTATTTGACAATTTGTAAAGCCTTTTGTGTGCAATGTTACAGATAATCGCATATTAATTGACAAACACTTTGCTTTTGTGATAATATGTATCCTGTGATTTTGCGGTTTATTGCCGAATGACAGTAAATTTTGCAACAATTGATAAACTAATTGAAGAAGGTTTTTTAATGGACAGCAGATTTAATTCACCGGCTGAAATTGCGTCGCTGGTGTCAAAATCAGGTGTAACAAAATCAATGCTTTCTCTGCCGAAAATGATTTTGCTCGGACTTATGGCAGGCGCATTTATCGCATTTGGCGGTGCGGCAAGTGATGTTGCAATGCACGGAGTTGCCGATGTGGGGCTTGCAAGAGTGGTTGCAGGCGTAATCTTCCCTGTAGGACTTATGCTCGTTGTGTTTACGGGAAGTGAACTCTTTACAGGTAACTGCCTTATGATTATTCCGACGCTTGAAAAGAAAATTAAAGTCGCTTCAATGTTAAGGAATCTTGTAGTTGTTTATATTTCAAACTTTGTCGGTGCAATGATTATCGACTTGCTCATAACTTTCTCGGGTCAGCTCAATTATTCAAACGGCGGACTCGGTGCTTTTACAATCAAGGTTGCACTTGCCAAAACAACAATAAATCCTGCAACGGCAATTATCAGTGGCATACTTTGTAATATTCTCGTGTGCCTTGCAATCGTTATGGCAACAGGCGCAACAGATGCAATAGGTAAGATTTTCGGTGTATTTTTCCCGATTTGCGCATTTGTAGTCTGTGGATTTGAACACTGCGTTGCAAATATGTTCTATATTCCGATAGGTGTTATGGCGGCAATGAATCCCGAATATGTTGCAAAAGCTCAGGAGCTTTACGATATTACGGCACAGCAATGTCAGAATCTTGCAAATCTTTCGGGCTGTGAATCTCTGCTGTTCGTTACAATCGGCAACATAATCGGCGGTATGATTTTTGTAGGACTTCCGCTCTATTTTGCCTATATTCGCAAAAAGAAAAGTGCTTAAAATACATAAACATAAATAATTCATGAGAGCAGTCGTTTTGACTGCTCGTTTTCTTTTTAGTGCAAATTATTTAAAAGTATGTTATAATAAGCCTTACAAAACAAAAACGGAGGATATAATGGATTATTCACAGATTCTTTCACAGCAGTTTAATATTAAAGAGGAGTATGCCAAAAACATCATTACATTGCTTGATGACGGCAACACTATTCCTTTTATTGCACGATACAGAAAGGAAATGCACGGTTCAATGGATGACCAGTTGATTCGTGAATTTGCCGAAAAGCTTGAATATTTAAGAGGACTTGACAAGCGCAGAGATGAAATCCGTTCACTCATTGACGCACAGGAAAAGCTTACGGATGAAATCAACCTTGCACTTGACAAGGCTGCCACGCTAAGTGAACTTGAGGATATTTACCGCCCGTACCGTCCAAAGAGAAAGACAAGGGCGTCAATTGCAAAGGAAAAGGGACTTGAACCGCTTGCTAATAATATTTTAAAGCAGGAAAAAGGTTTTGATCCGTCAAAGTCGGCAGTTGATTATATTGATGAAGAAAAGGGAGTTACCTCCGTTGAAGATGCAATTCAGGGCGCAATGGATATCATTGCAGAGCTTGTGTCGGATAATGCGGAAATCCGTAAGAGAATAAGAAATCTTACAAACGCAAACGGTGTGCTTGTGTCTGTTGCAACAGATGAAGAAAAGGACAGCGTTTACAAAAATTATTATGACTACAAAGAGCCTGTTAAAAAGATTGCAGGTCACAGAGTACTTGCCGTGAATCGTGGCGAAAAAGAGGGATTTCTCAAAGTCAGCGTTGAAACCGACAGCGAAAAACCGCTTAATTCAATTTTCAGAGCAATGATTACAGACAAAAATCAGCTTTGTTCAGACATTATCCGTGAGGCTTGCACAGACGCTTATCAGCGACTTATTTATCCCTCAATTGAGCGTGAGGTCAGAAACGACCTTACAGATACCGCCTCCGAAAATGCTATGAAGGTTTTTGCCGTAAACCTCAAGCAGCTGCTTATGCAGCCGCCTGTAAAGGGCAAAACCGTGCTTGCACTTGATCCGGGATATCGCACAGGCTGTAAGACTGCCGTTGTTGACAGCACAGGCAAGGTGCTTGATACAACAGTAATTTATCCTACACATTCAGACAAAAAAATTCAGGAATCAAAGCAGACCTTGCTCCGCCTCATCAAAAAGCATCATGTTGATATTATTTCAATCGGCAACGGTACTGCAAGCAAGGAAACCGAGATGTTCACAGCCGAAACAATCAAAGAGGCTGACCACCCCGTTTATTATATGGTAGTCAGCGAGGCAGGTGCGTCGGTTTATTCGGCATCAAAGCTTGCCGCAACAGAACTTCCCGACCTTGATCTCACACTCAGAAGTGCCGTGTCAATTGCAAGACGACTTCAGGATCCTCTTGCAGAGCTTGTTAAGATTGAGCCTAAGGCAATCGGTGTTGGTCAGTATCAGCACGATATGCCGCAGAAAAAACTCGGTGAAACACTTGACGGTGTTGTAGAGGACTGCGTAAACTCGGTTGGTGCAGACCTTAATACGGCATCGCCGGCACTTTTGTCGAGAGTGTCTGGACTTAACGCAACCGTGTGCAAGAATATTGTTGCTTACCGTGAAGAAAACGGTGCGTTCTCATCAAGAGCAGAACTCAAGAAAGTTCCGAAACTCGGACCTAAAGCGTTTGAGCAGTGTGCAGGATTTTTGCGTGTTCCCGAAAGCAGAAATCCGCTTGATAACACAGGCGTTCACCCCGAAAGCTACAAGAGTGCAAAAGAACTTTTAGGGCTTCTTGAATATTCTGACAAAGAAATAAAATCAGGCAACTTTTCCGATATTCAGCAGAGAGTAAAGGCAAAGGGAACAAAGTCACTTGCCGATGTTCTCGGAATCGGACTTCCGACTCTTGACGATATTGTAAAAGAACTTTCCAAACCGGGCAGAGATCCCCGTGACGAACTGCCTGCACCAATGCTCAGAAGTGATATTCTCGATATCAAGGATTTGAAAGAGGGAATGGAGCTTAAAGGCACGGTCAGAAATGTAATCGATTTCGGCGCATTTGTCGATATCGGTGTTCATCAGGACGGACTTGTTCATATTTCGCAGATTTGCGATAAGTACATCAAGCACCCGAGCGAAGTTCTCAAAGTCGGTGATGTTGTAAATGTAAAGGTTCTTTCGGTTGATCCCGAAAAGAACAGAATTTCTCTCACAATGAAATTTTAATGTGAATAAAGCAAAAAGACAGTTCTATTGTTCCGCAAATCGCCTTTGCATTATTCCGCAAGCGTTGATATTGTTCCGCAAAAGGAGAATTTTAAATGCGTAAACTGGCTGTATATGTACACGGAAAGGGTGGTAATGCTACAGAATCGGAGCATTACAAACCTTTGCTACCTGAATATGATGTTATAGGCTTTGACTATAAATCAGAAACACCGTGGGATGCAAAACAGGAATTTACAAATCTGTTCGATAATTATTGCAAAAATTATGATTATATAGTTCTGATTGCGAATAGCATAGGTGCATTTTATTCTATGAATGCCTTTTCAGATAAACAGATTGACAAAGCTATGTTTATTTCGCCTGTTGTAGATATGGAAAACCTCATTACCAATATGATGAAATGGGCGAATGTAACAGAGAATGAACTTCGTGATAAGGAAACAATCTCTACTGAATTTGGTGAAACTTTATCTTGGGAATATCTTTGCTATGTTCGTGAAAACCAAATTTCTTGGAATGTTCTCACCTCAATTTTGTACGGTGAAAATGATAACCTTACATCGTTTGAAACAATCAATAAATTTGCAAAGAAGATAAATGCTGACCTTACTGTTATGAATGGCGGTGAACATTGGTTTCATAAAGCTGAACAGGTGAAATTCTTGGATAATTGGCTAACAAAGTTCATTTGATGATATTTTATAATGACGAGGTGTTCTTATGAAAAAGGCAGTTGTAATAATTTGTACTATTGTTATTTTTGCGTTTTATTTAAGCGTGTCGAATTGTTGAATCAATCAAAAAAGTGTATCGCCTTATTGAAAGCAGTTGAGTAAAAAACAAAGGCTGACGAGAAATCGTCAGCCTTTTGTGTGTAATATTCGGTAATTATTCAGCCTTTTACTGCATATGATTTTCAAGGTGATTTTTCAATGCGGCAAAGGTTTCGTCGCTGATAATGTGTTCCATTTTGCAGGCATCTGCGGCGGCAGTTTCGGGATTAACTCCGAGCATAACAAAGAGCTTTGAAAGAACGGTGTGTCTTTCATATGTTTTTTCTGCAATTTCCCTGCCGAGGTCGGTAAGAATAAGCGAGCCGTCATCGCCGACTTTAAGATAACCGCCCTCTTTGAGAAGACCAACGGCACGGCTGACGCTCGGCTTTGAATATCCCATTTCTTCACATACATCAATTGATCTTATATAATTGCTCTTTTTTGAAAGAACATATATTGTTTCAAGGTACATTTCACCTGATTCTTTTAATTGCATAGTCTGCACTCCTTTACATTGTCTAATCATATCATGATATGAACAAAAAATCAATAAAATTAATTGTGCTTTCAATAATTATGAAAAAACGATTTACCGAAATCAACAAAAATAATATCCGAATTACAGATGTGAAATATTCAATTTGCCAAAATTCAAAATAAAATAAAATTTTTTCGCAAGCCTATTGACATATTTCGAGTTTTATAGTACCATATAATCGGTTAGCGAGAGCTAACCTTTGATCAACAAATATTGTTAGTATCTGCTAACTTAAAGGAGATTGATTTTATGATGCCTTTGATGTTTGCTAACACAGGTGAAACCAATATTATAAAGAAAGTCGGAGGTTCTCCCGAGGTTAAAAAGCACCTTGAAAATCTCGGCTTTGTTGCCGGCGGAGAGGTTACCATTATTTCGTCACTCGGCGGAAATGTTATTGTTAACGTAAAGGAAACACGAGTTGCAATCAGCGAAGAAATGGCTCGTAAAATTATGATTTGATTCTATGTCACAAACACACGGCGGAGTTGTTCCGAGAGGTGTTTTTATACGGCTTTATGCTGAAATTAAGACGGAGGAGACTGTTATGAAAACTTTAAAACAGGCAAAAGTAGGTGAAACCGTAAAGGTTGTTAAGCTTCACGGTGAGGGCGCTGTCAAACGCAGAATTATGGATATGGGCATCACAAAGGGTGTTGAAATTTACATCAGAAAAGTTGCTCCGCTCGGAGATCCGATTGAAATTACTGTAAGAAATTATGAACTTTCGCTCAGAAAAGCCGATGCTGAAATGATTGAAGTTGAGTAATTTATACTTATAAATCCTACGGGAGAAATCCCGTATTTTTATAACATTACGGTTAGCTTTTGCTAATCTAAGAGAGGATAACTGATATATGGAAATTAAAATTGCTCTTGCAGGTAACCCTAACTGCGGTAAGACAACTTTGTTTAACGCACTCACGGGTTCCAATCAGTTTGTCGGTAACTGGCCCGGCGTAACTGTTGAGAAAAAAGAGGGTAAGCTCAAAAAGCACAAGGATGTTACAATCATGGACTTGCCCGGTATCTATTCACTTTCACCTTATACTCTTGAAGAGGTTGTTGCCCGTAACTATCTTGTCGGTGAACGCCCCGATGCGATTCTCAACATCATTGACGGTACTAACCTTGAAAGAAACCTTTACCTCACAACACAGCTTACAGAACTCGGTATCCCTGTTGTTGTGGCAATCAATATGATTGACCTCGTTAAGAAGAACGGCGATTCAATCAACATTGATGAGCTTTCAAGACAGCTTGGTTGTAAGGTTATGGAAATTTCGGCTCTTAAAGGCACAGGCATTATGGAAGCTGCCGAGGCCGCAATCAAAGCCGCAGGCTCAACAAAGACAGTTCCCATGCACAGCTTTAACGGTGTAGTTGAACACGCAATCGCTCACATTGAAGAGGCGGCTGTTCACAATATGCCCGAAGAACAGCAGCGTTGGTACGCTATCAAGATTTTTGAGCGTGACGACAAGGTTCTTGCAAAGCTTGACATTCCGCAGAATGTTATTGACCACATTGAAAAAGATATTCAGGCGGCTGAAAAAGAGCTTGATGATGACGCAGAAAGTATCATCACTAATGAGAGATACATCTACATTGCCTCAATCATCAAGAGCTGTTATAAGAAGAAAAACAAGGGTAAGCTTACAACATCGGACAAGATTGATAAGGTTGTAACCAACCGTTGGCTCGGCCTTCCGATTTTTGCGGTTATTATGTTCCTTGTTTACTACATATCAATGCAGACAGTAGGTACTGCCGCAACTGACTGGGCAAATGACGGTCTTTTCGGTGACGGCTGGCACCTTTTCGGTATCGGCTCATCACAGGCTGCCGAGGCTGAAGAAACCTACGGTGATTCAGATGCAATTATCGAGGCGTTCAATGCTCAGTACGGTAATGACGACATTGCAGAAGCTGTTGACCTTGAATCTAAAAATTATTCCGAAGATGCCGCTAAGGCCGCTCTTACAGAGCTCGTAAATCTCACACCTTCAGACGCAAGCGTTACATATTCTGTTCAGGATGAAGAAACTCTTGAAATTACAGAAACTCCCGATACTAAGAAATCTGATCTTGAAAAGGCTGTTTCAAACTACCTCAACACAGATTATAAAGAGGGTTACGGTGCTCCCGATGCCGCAACATACGGAATCTGGGTTCCCGGTATTCCTGTTCTTATCGGCAACGGTCTTGATGCAATCAACTGTGCAGACTGGCTCAACGGTCTAATCCTTGACGGTATCGTAGCCGGCGTAGGTGCGGTTCTCGGCTTTGTTCCGCAGATGCTTGTACTTTTCATTCTCCTTGCTTTCCTCGAAAGCTGTGGTTATATGGCTCGTATCGCATTCGTACTCGACCGTATCTTCCGTAAGTTCGGTCTTTCGGGTAAGTCGTTTATCCCAATGCTTGTCGGCACAGGCTGCGGTGTTCCAGGCATCATGGCGTCCCGTACAATCGAGAATGAGCGTGCCCGCCGTATGACTATTATGACAACAACATTCATTCCCTGCGGTGCTAAACAGCCGTTCATCGCTATGATTGCAGGTGCTATCTTCGGTGGTTCACCGTGGATTGCAACATCGGCTTACTTCATCGGTATGGCTGCAATCGTAGTTTCAGGCATTATGCTTAAAAAGACAAAGATGTTCTCAGGCGATCCCGCTCCGTTTGTAATGGAGCTTCCGGCTTATCATCTTCCGACAGTAGGCAACCTTCTCCGTTCAATGTGGGAGCGTGGCTGGTCATTCATCAAGAAAGCCGGTACAATTATTCTCCTTTCTACAATCCTTGTTTGGTTCACAACATACTTCGGATTTGTTGACGGTGCATTCCGTATGCTCGGTGAGGACGAAATCGGAAACTCAATTCTTGCCGCAATCGGTAATGGTCTTGCATGGATTTTTGCACCGCTCGGCTGGGGCAACTGGCAGGCAACCGTTGCATCTATCACAGGTCTTGTTGCTAAGGAAAACATCGTTGGTACAATGGGTATCCTTTATCCGGGCGGATGGACGGAAATCGGCACCGCATTCACAGGTTTAAGCGGTTTCTCGTTTCTTCTCTTCAACCTTCTTTGTGCTCCCTGCTTTGCCGCTATGGGTGCTATCAAGAGAGAGATGAACAACATCAAGTGGTTCTGGTTCGCAGTCGGTTATCAGTGTGTATTTGCTTATGCAATTGCATTTATGGTATTCCAGTTCGGTTCAATCTTTGCAGGCGGCCTTAATGTAATCGGTCTTATCTTTGCTGTTGCAGTATTTGCATTTATGATTTATATGCTCGTAAGACCTTACAAAGAGGCTACAACTCTTAAAGTTAAGTCGGCTAAGAAGTAATAAATTTATTGATTAACAATGGGAGGAATAAATATGTTGGAATGGTTAGCGGCTAATATCGGCACAATCATTGTTGCATTAATTGTTATTGCCGTGATTGCTTTTGTGGTTGCCCGTATGGTAAAAGACAAAAAAGAGGGCAAATCCTCCTGCGGTGCAAACTGTGCGCACTGTGCGTGTCACGGTGACTGCCATAATCATAAGTAAATGTTTTGTAGGGGGTACAGCTAAAAAGCTGTACCCCTTCTTGTTTGTTATTGAAATTATGAATTTGGTGTTGAAGAAATTTTACGGTGCAAAGTGTATTCAGAACTGTTCTGAATCGTAAAAAATAAAAGGAGAGATAAATATGGAGTATGTTTTTTACGGGTTGCTTGCCGTGGCATTCATTGCGTTTGTGGTTCTCGTAATCAGAAGTTACAGGAAAAAGCTTGCAAGCGGATGTTGCGGTGCAAGTGACGAAAGCGTTAAGAAAAACAAGGTTGCCGATAAGGATAAGTCACATTATCCCTATGAAAAAACTCTTGTTGTTGACGGAATGGTCTGTAAAAACTGTTCCGCAAGAGTAGAAAATGCCCTCAATTCAATTGACGGTGTGTGGGCGGAAGCCGATGTTTCTTCCGGCAGGGTTACGGTCAGAATGAAAAGAGAAATTGAGGATAAAGTCCTCAAAAAGACAGTTAACGATATAGGTGCATACACCGTTATGAAGGCGGAATAAGGTTTTTAGGAGCTTATGGCAGTATTGCAGAAAATTGACAATCCATACGGTATGATACAGACTGTTGAACACTGCGAATCGTTCAGCATATACCGTTCACAGGACAGCACGGGCGATTGCGAGGTTACCGTGTATCCTGTGTTTTCAGGCATTGAGCTTGTGTATTACGATGTACATATGCAAAGTTGTGACATTAATCTTGCAAAGGGAAGAGAAATGCTCATCATCACGCATTGTCAGGAGGGCAGAATTGAGTTTGAATACAAAAACGGCGAATATCTTTACCTTGCGTCGGGTGATTTGTCGATACAGAAGAATACGGAAAACATCCGACATAGATATTGTCCGCTGAGCCACTACCACGGTGTGTCGGTTGCAATTGATATGAACCGTGTGCCAAGGTGTTTTTCGTGTATTCTTGACGATGTTTTTGTCAGCCCCGAAGAGCTTGAAATGAAATTCTGTTCCGAAAAGCCGTACTCAATTATGCGTGAAAATATCAGCATTGAGCATATTTTTTCGGAACTCTATTCCGTTCCCGAAAATATCCGAAAGGGTTATCACAAGGTTAAGGTGCTTGAACTTCTTTTGTTTTTGAGCGGTCTTGAATACAAGGGTGAGAGTGAGGAAAGACGATATTTTTCACGCTCACAGGTTACCGCCGCAAAAGAGGCAAAAAAATATCTGCTTGCTCACCTTGATGAGCATATAACAATTACAGAGCTTGCCGATATGCTCGGCATCTCTTCAACTTCTCTTAAAATTTGTTTTAAGGGTGTCTACGGCGACACGATTAACGGCTACATAACGAACTGTAAAATGCAAAAGGCCGCCTCGCTTTTGAAAAACACCGACAAAAGTGTTCTTGAAATTGCAGGAATTGTCGGCTACAACAACGGCAGTAAGTTTGCGGGTGCTTTCAGAAGGGTGATGAACAAGTCGCCGAATGAGTACAGAAAATCGCTCGTCTGAACAGAGCCTTATATGTCCGTAAAGAGCAGTAAAAAGACTTTGTAAAGTGCTATAATAACATTGTCGAAAAGATACGCCTATATTCTTTTCTGACAGACTGCGGAAATATCCGCAGAGTATTTGATGATTACTTTGCCGGGTAATTATTCATAATATCTCTTCTCCTTTCAGGGACAGCGTTTGCTGTCCCTAAATCTTTGCTGAAATTGTCTGTCCGTTTGGAGCGTAGAAAACCTTTTAAGAGCCGATAACAACATTGATTGATGGTATATTTTAACTGTAAGATAAAGACAACAAACAAGTCTTGCTTATGGAATTAAGTTAGCAAAAGCTAACTGCAAAACAATTATCGGATAATCACTGTGGTGTATTTATTCAATTCTATTCAAATCATTCATTCAATTATTTAGAGGAAAAGATGTCAGAAGATTTAATTATCAAGCATTGTTCCCCAACGCTTGCAGGAATAAAAACGGCTAACCTTTTTAATTGCCCGTACTCATCACGGCTTGAGTGCGAATGTGATGTGAGAAAGCTGAATAAAATGTTCTGCAAAAAGGGAATAAAAGTTCTGCCACTGAAGTTCAGCAACGGAAAGGCTTTAATCTATATTTTTCGCCCGTCCAAGCTTGCTGTTGATTTGTCCGATGAATATGCGTGCAAGCTGCTTGAGTCGCAGGGGTATCATTCACACGATGCCGCACGCTGTATAAGGGAGCTTCGCCACCGACTTAAAGACTCAACCGAGTTCCCGCACGAAATCGGACTGTTCCTCGGTTATCCTCCCGAAGATGTCCGTGGCTTTATTCTTCATAAAGGAAATTGCTGTAAATATTCAGGTTGTTGGAAGGTTTACGGTAATGAAGAAAAAGCAGCCAAAGAGTTCGCCAAATTCAAAAAATGTTCTGACATCTATTACTCTAAGTGGTTACAGGGCACGCCTATTCAGAAACTGATGGTTGCGTGTAACTGACTTAAAGTGTAATCAAGTACAAAAACTGAAAGGTGAGTATATAATATGAGTAAAGTAGCAGTAGTATTCTGGAGCGGCACAGGTAACACAGAGCAGATGGCGGAAGCCGTTGCCGAGGGTGCAAAGTCCGCAGGCGCAGAAGTTACTCTTGCAAATGTAAATGATTTTGATTCTTCATCGGTTGCCGATTTTGACGGCATTGCATTTGGTTGTCCTGCAATGGGGGCGGAGGTTCTTGAGGACAGCGAGTTTGAGCCTGTTTTCACTGAATGTGAAAGTGCATTAAACGGCAAAAGCATTGCCCTCTTCGGTTCATACGGCTGGGGTGACGGCGAATGGATGAGAAACTGGGAGGACACCTGTAAGGGTGACGGTGCAAACCTTGTTTGCGAAAGCGTTATCTGTAACGATGCTCCCGATGACGACGCCCTTGAGGCTTGCAAAAAGCTTGGCGCATCACTCGCTTAACTTAGGCTGTAAGTATTCAATTAGTTAATACCAATTTCATAATTTCATAGAAACGCCTGTTTACGCTTGTAAGCAGGTGTTTTTATTTGTTCATCATTAATATTTTATATTCTGTTTGCGAATTATGAATAAGACTTAAAAAAATCCTGTAAAAATTCCCTTTGTTTATTCTAAAAAAACTTGATTTTAAAGCCTTGTTGTATTAAAATAAGCAATGGATACATATAGAAAAGGAAGTAATTGGTATGCTTACATTAGACAAAATCTATCACGCATCATATGTTTTGAAGGATGTTATCAGACAGACTAATATTGTTCAGGCAAGGGGTATTTGTGATGATTGTGATGTTTATCTCAAACCCGAAAATCTTCAGATTACAGGTTCATTCAAGGTAAGAGGTTCAGGTTACAAGATTTCTCAGCTTACCGAAGAAGAAAAGGCAAGAGGTGTTATTGCATGTTCTGCAGGCAACCACGCTCAGGGCGTTGCACTTGCCGCTACAAAGTACGGTATCAAGTCGCTTATCTGTCTGCCTGACGGTGCACCTATTTCAAAGGTTGAGGCTACTAAGAACTACGGAGCCGAGGTTTGCATGGTTCCGGGTGTTTATGATGACGCTTATAACGAGGCTTTAAGACTTCGTGATGAAAAGAACTATACATTCATCCATCCGTTTGACGATGAAAATGTAATTGCAGGTCAGGGTACAATCGGTATCGAAATTATGAATGAAATGCCCGATGTTGACGCTGTTGTATGTGCAATCGGCGGCGGCGGACTTATTTCGGGTGTTGCCTGTGCAATCAAGAGCCTTAATCCTAACATTAAGGTTTACGGTGTTCAGGCAGAGGGCGCTCCTTCAATGGTTGAGTCAATCAAGAACGGCGAGCCTGTTCATCTTGACAGCGTTTCTACAATTGCCGACGGTATTCAGGTTAAAGAACCGGGTGAGCATACATTTGAATATGTTAAGAAGTATGTTGACGATATCGTAACGGTAAGCGATGACGAAATTTCATCTGCAATTCTCAAGCTTATTGAGTCACAGAAGATGATTGCCGAGGGCGCAGGCGCAGCTCCTTTGGCTGCTGTAATGTTCAACAAGCTCCCCGTTAAGGGCAAGAAGGTTGTTTGCGTTGTATCAGGCGGTAACATTGATGTTACAATCCTTTCAAGAGTTATCAAGCGTGGACTTCTCATGACAGGCAGACAGCAGACTTTCTGTGTTGAACTTCAGGATAAGCCGGGTCAGCTCGTTGCCGTTTCAAATATCATTGCCGAAAAGGGCGCAAATGTAATTTCTATCCACCATGAAAGAGGCGGAGAGGGTACAGATGTAAACGGTTGTTATCTCCGTGTTGTTCTTGAAACAAGAGATTTTGCTCAGATTAAAGAAATTCGTGATGCACTTGTTGACGCAGGCTTTAAGCTTGTTTAATCAGTAATTTTTAATATATTGACAGGAGGTCATTATAATGGAAAAGGTTTATACTAAAAATGCTCCCGACGCTATCGGTCCGTATTCACAGGCTGTAAAGGTAAACGGTCTTGTTTTTACATCTGGTCAGATTGCAATTAACCCTGCAACAGGCAATGTTGAGGCTGCAACAATTGAGGCTCAGACAGAACAGGTTTGCACAAACCTTAAAAATGTTCTTGAGGCATCAGGCAGTTCACTTGAAAAAGCTGTTAAGACAGTTTGTTTCTTAAAAAATATGGAAGATTTCGGTGCTTTCAACGAGGTTTACGGCAAGTATTTTACATCAAAGCCGGCAAGAAGCTGTGTTGCAGTAAAACAGCTTCCAAAGGATGTCCTTGTTGAAGTTGAGGTTATTGCAGAAGTTTAATTCTGATTAAGAATTAAAAATAATATCCGTATAAAAATTACAATCCCGATTAACCGTAAAAAGTTAATCGGGATTTTTGTGTTTATATTTGAAATATATGTTGTTATGAGAATGTAGGGGCGGATAGTTTGTAATGCCCACAAAACATATCAAGCCCGAGCGTAGCATTGTAATTGTTTGTACAATTTATCAACAATATTTTTTAAAATAAAAAAATCGGGAACAAGAATTTGCGCTTGTACACAAACCTTACTCCCGAAATTATCGAACAATTTAATTCTATTAGCCGACAGCCTTTAAAAGCTCGTCAACCTTATTTGTCTTTTCCCATTCAACACCGAGTTCTTCTCTGCCCATATGACCGTAAGCGGCAAGTGGGAGATACTTTGTTTCCGTGAGCTTGAGCTGTCTGATGATAGACTGCGGACGGCAGTCAAATACCTTTTCAACAGCGTTTGCCAGTTCTTCGTTTGAATATTTTGATGTGCCGAATGTGTCAACCATTATTGAAACGGGCTTTGCAACACCGATTGCATATGCAAGCTGAATTTCGCACTTCTTAGCAAGCTTAGCGGCAACAATGTTCTTTGCAATATATCTTGAGTAGTAAGCGGCACTGCGGTCAACCTTTGTCGGATCTTTACCGCTGAATGCACCGCCGCCGTGACGAGAAAATCCGCCGTAGGTATCAACAATAATCTTTCTGCCTGTAAGACCTGAGTCGCCAACAGGACCGCCGATTACAAATCTGCCTGTCGGGTTTACGAAAATCTTTGTGTTCTCGTTCATAAGCTCAGCAGGGATAATCGGTTTGATAACATACTCAATAAGGTCTTTTCTAATCTGCTCAAGTGTAACATCTTCATCATGCTGTGTTGAAATTACAACCGTGTCAATGCCGACAATCTTGTCATCGTCATATTCAACAGTAACCTGAGTTTTGCCGTCGGGACGGAGATATGAAAGAGTGCCGTCTTTTCTTACCTTTGTAAGCTGTTTTGCAAGCTTGTGGGCAAGAGAAATTGGCATCGGCATAAGTTCGGGTGTTTCATCACACGCATAACCGAACATCATGCCCTGATCACCTGCACCGATCTGATTGTCGGTATCGCTTTCGCCGTCTTTAAGCTCAAGGCTTTCGTTTACGCCCATTGCAATGTCGGGTGACTGTGCGTCAATTGATGTGAGAACCGCACAGGTGTTGCCGTCAAAACCGCACTTCGGATCGTTGTAGCCAATGTTGTTTACAACCTTTCTTGCAACATCTGCGATGTCAACATAGCAATCGGTTGAAATTTCACCCATAACATGAATCATGCCTGTTGTAGCTGTAACCTCACAGGCAACATGAGCGTTTTTATCCTGAGAGAGGATTTCGTCAAGAACTGCGTCGGAAATCTGGTCACACACTTTGTCGGGATGACCTTCCGTTACAGACTCGGATGTAAATAAATGTTTAGCCATTTAGAAAACTCCTTCCAAAAAAATAAGCACCGTTCTTCCGAAAGGTGCCGTGTTTACTCATCTTTCGGTAAATACCGCAGGATTTGGCACCTTGCATACGCAGGTTGCCGGACTTCACAGGGCCTGTCCCCTCAGTCACTCTTGATAAGATCATTCTTATTCAATTCTATAAATAGATTATACAGTATCTTTCGACAAATTTCAAGATTAATTTACAATTTTAAAAAGGTAAAAATAGTAAATATTTCAGCCGTTTGGATTGAAAATTTTAACTTATAGTGCTAAAATTAACCCGAGGTGACTGAAAATGAGTATTACCGTGAGAGAATACGGGGAAAATGATATTAATGGTATGATTTCCGTATGGAATGAAGTTGTAAGGGACGGAGTTGCCTTTCCGCAGACTGAAGAACTTGATTTTGAAAGCGGAAAAAAGTTTTTTGCAGAGCAAACTTGTTGTCCCGTTGCAACCGATGAAAACGGCGAGGTTCTCGGAATGTATATTCTTCATCCAAATAATGTCGGCAGATGCGGTCATATTTGTAATGCAAGCTATGCGGTTTCCTCATCGTCAAGGGGACAAGGTGTCGGCAGAAAACTTGTGTCGGATTGCCTTGAGCGTGCTAAAAAATACGGCTTCAAAATTTTGCAGTTCAATGCTGTTGTGAGAACCAACAAACCTGCAAGAAAACTTTATGAAAGCCTTGGCTTTGTAAAACTCGGAGTTATTCCGAAAGGCTTTTTGATGAAGGACGGTCACTATGAGGACATCTGTCCTTATTATAAAGAACTTTAAAATTTCAATTTAATCAGGAGGACAAGAAATATGATTATTGATTTCAAGAATATGGAAGAACAAATTTTGCCGAATTTTAAAGGCGGAGAAAAGGCATATGCCGTAAAGAAATTCACGGATGACAGAAATATGATTATGCACGGTCGCCTTGAAAGCGGTGCGTCAATCGGACTTCACACTCACGAAGTCAACTGCGAAATGTTCTACATCATTGAGGGAACAGGCAAGGTGCTTATGGACGGTGAGTATGAAAGGGTTGAAGCAGGCGTGTGCCACTATTGCCCGAAAGGTCATACACACAGCCTTATTAATGACAGCGACTCCGACCTTGTATTCTTTGCTGTTGTTTCAGAGCAGAAGTAATTTTATTTTCAGTTTATATTTTCCGATTATTCTCTGTTGTATCTTAAATCCCTATGCAAAAACTAAAACAGGGGTGATTACGGTGAACAGAACTGCAGAAATACTCGGAGAAAAATGGGATTTGCCGCTTGGCTTTACAATGGCACTCGGCGAAAATCCCGACGCAATGTTTGTCTTTTCAAGTATGCCGAAAAAGTACCGTGAAAGCTGCATTGACAGGGCGAGAAACGCAAATTCCCGTTCTGAAATGCAGAGAATAGTATCGGATATAGCGCAGAAATCTTTTAATGATTTTATAGGTTAACAAAAAAGCAACGGAGCAAAAACTTCGTTGCTTTTAAATTAATGGGTTTACCCAGTGCCACGCATGCGTGGTACTGGGTAAACCCATTAATATGAAAAGGCACCTTCAATGTGAGGCGCCTTTTTTTTTGCATCTTACAAACTGTACCTATAAAAATTCTGAAAATTGTACATACAAATAATGACAGTGGTGTTGTATAATGACAACATCACAAGATAAATGTTGAACTGTTCAGAAATTTTAAGGCGTGGTATGATGACAAAAAAAGCTGTATTAATCAATGATCTCTCAGGGCTTGGAAAGTGTTCGCTGACGGCGGCAATCTCTGTTTTGTCCGTAATGGGCATTCAGGCGTGTCCTATGCCGACAGCCGTTTTGACAAGTCAGACGGGATTTGAAAGCTTTTACTGCAACGATTGCACTGATAAGCTTGATTATTACACAAGTGAATGGAAAAAACTCGGCTTTCAGCCTGACGGAATCTATACGGGTTTCCTTTCAAGCGAAAAGCAGGTGGACAAAATTCTTTCATTTATAGACAGCTTTGAAACCGACGACACGCTTGTACTTGTGGATCCGGTTCTCGGTGACGGTGGAAGAACCTACAGTCTTTATACCGAAACTCTCGGCAAAAAGATGAAAAAACTCGTTTCTGTTGCCGATGTAATCACCCCGAACCTTACCGAATGTTGTATTCTGTGCGATACCGACTATTCAGAACTGATTAAAAATGCCGATTCTCCCGATTTTCTCGATACGGTTGCAGAGCTTGCAAAAAAGCTTTTGAAACTCTACAAGGTGAAAACCGTGATTGTTACAGGCATTGAGCATAAAATTTCCGATGAGGTTACAAAGATTAACAATCTTATTGCAGCCGATGATGAGGTGTTTTGTGTCAGCTGTGAAAAGACGGGCGGAAGCTATTCGGGTACAGGCGACTTGTTTGCCTCGGTTGTCTTTTCGGGACTGCTCCGTGGTGACAGCCTGAAAGATACCGTAAATCTGGCGGTAAAATTCATACAGACCTCTCTTTGTGAAACCGTTAAACTCGGTATTCACCGCAACGAGGGTATTGAATTTGAAAAACATTTAAAAATGCTTTTGTGAGGAAATTACTATGACTGCTAAAACTGTTTCAAAAACCGATTCAAAATATAATGTAAAGCTGATTGCAATTACGGCAATGTGTGCGGCTCTTATTACCGTTACAACTGCTTTTATCAAGATTCCGTCACCGCTTGGATACTCTCATGCAGGCGACTCTATGATTTATCTCGCCGCAAGTATTCTTCCCGGTCCATTCGGAATTATCGCGTCATCAATCGGCGGCGCTCTTGCCGACCTTATTTCGGGTTATCCGCATTGGGCAATCCCAACAGCTATTATCAAGGCTGTCAACGCAGTTCCGTTTGTGCTTTGCAGAATGGCGATGAAGAAGCGTGGCAAAGATGAAAAAATCATCAGTCCGTCATCACTTCTTATGCTCATTCCAACAACAATCGTTACAATCGGCGGTTACTTTATTGCAAACGGTCTTATGTATGACTTTGGTGCCGCAATTGCGGAACTTCCCACTTGCTGGTTGCAGCCCGGTGTAGGAGCATTAATCTACATTGTTGTAGGCATCGGTCTTGATAAAATCAATTTCAAGAAAAAACTCTCGCTTTAATGTGAGTTTCAATAAGGAGAAGAAAACATAATGGCAGATATTCTTTATGTGTACAAAACATCTATCTATGCTAATCTGACGAACAAATGCCCTTGCAGATGCACATTCTGTATCCGCAACAATACCGATTCGGTCGGCAGTGCAGATACACTCTGGCACAAGCATGATCCGAGTATGGAGGATATTAAAAAGGCTGTTGATGATTTTGATTTCACAGGCTACAAGGAGCTTGTATTCTGTGGCTACGGCGAACCGACTTCAGCTCTTGACAATATGCTTGAAACCGCAAAATATGTAAGGGAAAAGCACCCCGACATCAAACTCAGACTCAACACAAACGGTCTTTCTGACAGAATCAACAACAAGCCCACAGCTGAGTTGATTTCAAAGTATATTGATTCTGTTTCAATCAGCCTCAATACCTGTTCATCGGAAAAGTATGACGAAGTTTGCCGTCCTGTTTTTGACCATGCGTATGAGTCAATGCTCAAATTTGCAGAGGATGCAAAGAAATATTTTGAACATACGCAGTTTTCAATCGTAGATACAATCCCCGAGGAGGACATCAAGGCTTGTCAGAAAATTGCCGATGACAGGGGAATTTATCTCAAAATCAGAAAATATTCCGATTAATCGTTAATTTTAATTTTTCATTTCATTTTATATTTCAGAAGTAAAGCCGACTTGTTGTTATGACAGGTCGGTTTTATTTTTATTCGGTATGTCATCCTCAACTGTCCGATAGGACAATTTCACTTTCAAATGATTCTATTCTTAAAGCTGTATATCCACCGCCTTGACGGAGGTAATTTTAAT
>ULUC01007848.1_pt1 | contig 18979 bp, 18 predicted proteins | sample 1958151 | NCBI WGS metagenome assembly ULUC01 (sample SAMEA4835750, study PRJEB28245) | human gut metagenome | biome: gut microbiome; material: fecal sample | place: Denmark | collected 2008
GTCTTTTTTCTTCAAGCTGTCTGCTATATATATTATATTGCTTTAAAATGCTTTGCATTTCATTGTAATAGCTTGCCTTATCTAGTTCTTCTTTTATATGCTGTTTTTGCAAAGATAGCTTTTCCATAAGTTTTTCTGTATCTTTTATATGTCTTATAGTTGTGTCTATACTATCTTCTAATACTGGCATTTCTTTTAACTGTGCCTGTATTTCATTAAGCTTGTCCTTCTGTTTATAAAGTTCACCTGTTTTTCTGTCAGGACTTAAGGCATTAAGCTTATCATCCATGCTTTTAATAACCTTGTCAAAGTTATTTATATCCTCTGTATCTGACTGTTCATCTCCAAGAAGCGCTTCGATATCACCGGTGCTTTCTGTTATACAGTTATTTTCGTATATACATAAGGTCTTTTTAAATGTGCTGCTGTCTATTTTAAAGATTTCATATCCAATATTGGAGCTATAATCTAAAGAAACTAACATTGTTCTTTGGTCAACAAGGCGGAATGTATCATCTTTATCTTTTGCTTCAAATGTTCTATATATCGTATATCGTTTATCATCAAGACAGAATGTTATATTACCACCATATATTCCGCCATTCCACGGCTTATAACGTTTTCTCTCATTTTCATAGGAATCTCTTTTAGAGGAATTATCAAAGCCATAAAACATGACTTTAATAAATGCAGTAAGTGTACTTTTTCCCCATCCGTTTTCTTCTATCAACTGATTAAGTCCATTATCAAAGCTCATATCAAGGTTATTAAATTTGCCAAAATTATCTATATGCAGACTTACTAATTTCATATATATTCCTCTCCTGTTAAAGCTTTGATTCCAATCGCTATAATAGCAGCTTTAGTGTCATCATCCAGCGCATCATCAGCTTTCACAAGCCGTACAAGCTCTCCTTTTACAGAATTCTCATATAGAAAATTATTATAATCTATTTTTATTCCAGAATGGTCATACAACTTAAAATAATAATATTTGTCACAAAACATCTTTGTAATATATTCTATATTTTTTTCACAGTTTACATTTATATTACCTGTAAGCACAACTTTAATCATGCTTGAACTGCTATAATGCTTCATATCAAGTGCATGCTGTATGTTATTAATTATTTCAGATGAATTCAGGCATTCTGATATATCTACATCTATTTCATACAGGCATCTTGAAGCTGCCTGTATCATTTCGTGGCTTGTAAGTGTATTATTGTTTACATCTATAACAACAAAGCCATGTTCACCACATTCGTCAAAGCCCCTGCCTTCAATGCAGCCTGGATAACAGTAAATTCCCCTTGCATCAAGCTTTTCTTTCTTATATGAGTGTACATGTCCAAGTGCAAGATAGTCTATCCCTTTATTCTTAAGAAGTCTGATTGATATGCTCTGATATTCATTTCTGCTTTTAGTCTGTGCTTCCTGACCATGCAGCATGACTATGTTAAAGCAGTTATTGTCAAGAATAAGAGAATTGTATATAATGTCGGAATTATCCGCTGTAAGTTCTATGCCACTAATAACTATTTTGTTATTATCTTTTTCAGAAGTAATTTTATATTCTGTCCATTCTGTACCGAACAGTTTTAAATTATCTGGAATCTTATTCATTCCAATAAACATACTTTCAGCATCATGATTTCCCTTAAGATAATAAAATATAATATCTTGATTATCAGTAACTACTGTTAAAAAAACATTGCGTGCAGTAGATGATATGTTTTTCTTGTCATACAGATCTCCAGATATAAGAATATGATGTACATCATTTTCCTTTGCATATGTAATCATCCTTTGAAATGTCACTAACAGCTCTGTCCTTCGTTCTTTTGCTTTTTCTTTAGTAAGATTACTTGTCATATCAGAATCCAGATGCAGATCTGCACAGTGTATCAGCTTCATAATAATATTATTCTCCTATACTTCTTATTTCATCATTATATTAACATATGTCGAACATATTTTCTAGTATGTTATTTTGAAAACAATCTAAAAGTATTAATATAATACTATATGCATCTGGTGTTTTACTGCAAATATTAATAACAAAAATGAGCCACTATACTTAAAAAGTATAATGACTCATAACAGTGCATTAATTGTCTATCTCTACAATGACCTTTTTATCAGTCTTAGATGCGGCTGCAGATACAACAGCTCTAATAGACTTTGCAATTCTTCCGGATTTACCGATCACCTTACCAATATCTGATGAAGCAACCTTTAAATTTACGACAATTGCTTTATCTTTCTGTGTTTCTGTTACTACAACCTCATCCGGATTATCAACTAGTGCTTTAGCGATAACTTCCACTAACTGTTTCATAGCTAAATACCTCCACTAGTCTTATTTTTCGATACCTGCCATCTTGAAAAGCTTTCCAACTACTTCTGTAGGCTGAGCTCCGTTAGCTAACCACTTCTTAGCGAGTTCTGCATCAACGTTAAGCTTGCATGGATCGTAATTAGGATCATAAGTACCGATTTCTTCAATAAATCTACCATTTCTTGGAGATCTTGAATCTGCTACGATAATTCTATAGAAAGGAGACTTCTTCTCACCTAATCTCTTTAATCTAATCTTTACTGCCATTATTGTTTCACCTCCTGTAAATCTTTCATAATAATATATATGTTAAAAAGGTAATTTAAAACGTCCCTTTTTAGCACCTTTCATCATACCAGGCATCTGTTTCATCATCTTTTTCATCTGTTCAAACTGCTTGATGAGCCTGTTTACTTCGCTGATATTAACACCAGCACCTCTTGCAATCCTGTTTTTTCTTGATGGATTGATAATATCAGGATTTTTTCTTTCCTTAGCTGTCATTGACTGTATGATAGCTTCTGTTCTTTTAAGATTAGCTTCTGCTTCATCTTCATCAGGCATCTGAAGATTCTTCATGTTGCCACCAAGTCCCATGCCTGGAAGCATACTCATAATAGAACCTATACCACCCATATTTCTTATCTGACCCATATACTCAAGGAAATCATCAAAATCAAACTCTGCTTTCTTAAGCTTAGCTTCCATCTCCTTAGCTTTGTCAGCATCAATCTGTGCTTCTGCTTTCTCAATAAGTGTAAGGACATCTCCCATTCCAAGAATCCTTGATGCCATACGGTCCGGGTAAAACTGCTCAAGATCTGATAACTTTTCACCCATACCCACATAGAGGATAGGCTTTCCTGTAACAGCCTTGATTGAAAGTGCAGCACCACCTCTTGTATCGCCATCTAACTTAGTAAGAATAACTCCATCAATCCCAACCTTTTCGTTAAATGAAGCAGCAACATTGACTGCATCCTGACCTGTCATAGAGTCAACTACCAGTATAGTCTGGTCAACTTCAACTTCATTCTTTATATTGATAAGCTCTTCCATCATATTCTCATCAACATGAAGACGACCAGCAGTATCAAGAATAACGATATTGAAATTATTATCCTTAGCATGTGCTATAGATGCCTTGGCAATATCAACCGGATTATGACCTGTTCCCATAGAGAACACTTCAACTCCCTGTTTATTGCCGTTTATAGTTAACTGCTCAATAGCAGCTGGCCTGTAAACATCACATGCAACAAGTAAAGGCTTTTTACCTTTTTCCTTAAATTTACCAGCAAGCTTTGCAGTTGTTGTTGTCTTACCTGCACCCTGAAGACCTGCCATCATAATAACCGTAATCTCGTTACCAGATTTCAGCTTAATCTCAGTAGTTTCAGAACCCATAAGAGATATCATCTCTTCGTTAACAATCTTTATAACCATCTGACCAGGTGTAAGACTTGACATAACATCCTGTCCAATAGCACGCTCCTCTACTGACTTGATGAAGTTCTTAACGACTTTAAAGTTAACATCAGCTTCAAGTAATGCCATCTTGACTTCCTTGAGTGCTGCCTTGACATCAGCTTCAGAAAGGCGGCCTTTACCTCGAAGATTCTTAAATATATTCTGAAGTTTATCTGAAAGACTGTCAAATGCCATATATGACCTCCAATGTATGATTAATAATCTTCGATAATTTCTTTAGAGAGCTTCTTAATCTCATGGATGTAACTCATATCCTCATCCTTGATATATGCATCAACAAGCTCGTCTATTCTTGTAATCTTTGCTTTAGTATCCATAAACTTTTCAACCAGATGAAGCTTTGCCTCATATCCATCAAGTGTGTTAGATACTCTTTTTATAAGATCATGAACACCCTGTCTTGATATTCCATATTCATCTGCAATCTCACTTAAGGATAAATCATTGAACACGGCATCCTCATAAACACCCCTCTGATGTTCATTAAGTAACTCGCCATAAAAATCATATAACAATGTCTGTTCTACAATACGTTCCACAATGCACCTTAACTTTCCAGCTCATAAATATTCTTAAGCCTTGAGTATAATATCATGGTACTAAAAAAGTGTCAAGTACTTTTACTTGACACTTTTAAAAAATTTAAATAATGATGTCAGGAGCAGACACTATTAGATGTTTACCTTTACTAATCTAGGTCTTAATCCATTCTTTTCAAGCTCTGACACTATCTGTTCTTTATGCTCATGTCCAAATGCTTCGATTGTAATTCTTAACTCAACTGTTGCCTTTCTGTTGATACTTACAAACTGATTGTGATCAAGCTTGATTACGTTACCATTGGCATCAGCAATTATTTTGGCAACCTTAACAAGTTCACCTGGCTTATCTGGAAGAAGAACTGATACTGTAAAGATTCTGCTTCTTTGAACAAGTCCCTGCTGGACTACTGATGACATAGTAATGACATCCATATTACCACCTGAAAGGATAGAAACAATTTTCTTATCTTTATCCTTAATCTGCTTTAATGCTGCAACTGTAAGAAGACCAGAATTTTCAACTATCATCTTATGATTCTCAACCATATCAAGGAAAGATACGATTAAATCCTCATCCGGAACTGTGATTATATCATCAAGATTCTTCTGAAGGTATGGGAACAGCTTGCTTCCAGGAGTCTTAACAGCTGTACCATCAGCAATAGTGCTTACAGTTGGAAGTGTTGTTACCTTTCCAGCCTTTATAGAAGCCTGAAGACAGTTAGCACCTGCTGGCTCAACACCAATAACTTTTATATTAGGATTAAGAAGCTTGGCAAGTGTAGAAACACCTGTGGCAAGTCCGCCGCCACCTACTGGTACAAGTATGTAATCTACTGTTGGAAGCTCTTTTATAATCTCCATAGCGATAGAACCCTGACCTGTTGCAACATCAAGGTCATCAAAAGGATGAACAAAAGTAAGTCCTTTTTCTTCAGCTAACTTAAGAGCATACTCGCACGCTTCATCATAAACATCACCATATAACACAACTTCTGCACCATAACTTTTTGTTCTGTTTACCTTTATAAGCGGTGTTGTTGTTGGCATAACAACAGTTGCCTTAACACCATACTTCTTAGCTGCAAATGCAACACCCTGTGCATGATTACCTGCTGAAGCTGTTATAAGACCTTTTTTACGAGCTTCTTCTGACATAGTGCTTATCTTATAATAAGCTCCTCGAACCTTATAAGCACCTGTGTACTGCATATTTTCAGGCTTTAAATATACTTTGTTGCCTGTCTGGTTACTAAAATATTCGCTGTATACAAGATTAGTTGGAAGTGTGGCTTCCTTTACCTTTTCAGCAGCTTCTTCGAATTTCTTAAGTGTTAATTCTTCCATTATTACTTATATAGTGCTATCGCAATAAATGTATATCATACAAATGCATAAAACAACGCATTATTCTATATATACTAAAAATCCCATTATACCACGACAGTACTTTCCTTTCCTGAATTTTATAAAATGATATGAATGTCAAAATAAAATTCTGACATTTTATATATTATTCCTATTACCGTAATCATTCAAGTTTTTTATACAATATTTAATAAATAATTTGATGATATTATTCCTGCTCTTCATCCTCATCATCTGTCGCAACATCAAATAATGCATTAACAAATGTATCAGAATCAAACTTCTGGAGATCTTCAACCTTTTCACCAACACCAACGTACTTAACTGGTATCCCAAATTCAGCCTGGATAGCAACTGCAATGCCACCTTTAGCTGTACCATCCATCTTAGTAAGGATGATACCTGTTATGTTTGTTACATCATTGAATTCTCTTAGCTGTGAAAGAGCATTCTGTCCTGTTGTTGCATCAAGCACAATAAGATTTTCCCTGTAAGCATCTGAATATTCTCTTTCTATAACACGGTCTATCTTTCTTAACTCTTCCATAAGATTCTTTTTGTTCTGAAGTCTTCCTGCTGTATCACACAACAGAACATCTGCATGTCTTGCCTTTGCAGCTGCTATTGAATCATATATAACGGCGGCAGGGTCAGAGCCTTCACTTTGAGCAATAATATCTACTCCGACTCTGTTAGACCATTCTGTAAGCTGTTCTATAGCTGCTGCTCTAAAGGTATCAGCTGCAGCCATGATAACCTTTTTATTCTGCGCCTTTAAATGTCCCGCAAGCTTACCTACTGATGTTGTTTTACCAACACCATTAACACCTATAAGCATGACTATTGACTTCTGATTCTCAAAGTCATATGCATTAGGACCAAGATTCATCTTTTCACGGATTGTGTCAATAAGTAACTGCTTGCAATCCTTAGGATCCTTAATCTTGTTTTCTTTAACCTTAGATTTTAATTCTTCTATAATTTCGTCTGTTGCTCTTACACCGATATCTCCCATAATAAGTGTTTCTTCAAGTTCTTCATAAAAATCATCATCTATTGAAGAAAAACCACTAAATATATTATCAATACCTGACACTATATTATTACGTGTCTTTGTAAGACCCTCTTTTAATTTACTAAAAAGTCCCATATACAGCCTCTCTTTCTTAATCAATATATTTTCTACGATTCTTTTTTCCTGTCATTAAGATCATTTTCTATAAGATCAACCGATACAAGAGTAGATACACCCTTTTCCTGCATGGTTATACCATACAATCTGTCAGCTGCTGACATTGTACCACGTCTGTGAGTGATAACAATAAACTGTGTATGTTTTGTCAGCTTATGAAGATAATTAGCATATCTTCCAACATTTGAATCATCAAGTGCCGCTTCTATTTCATCAAGAAGACAGAATGGAGAAGGTTTTAGATTCTGTATTGCAAAAAGAAGTGCAATAGCGGTAAGCGCTTTTTCTCCACCCGATAACTGCATCATATTCTGAAGCTTCTTTCCAGGTGGCTGGGATATTATAAGTATACCGGCTTCAAGAATATCTTCTCCTTCTACAAGCTCTATTGTTCCTCTGCCTCCACCAAAAAGTTCCTTGAACACTTTATCAAATTCAACCTTTATTTCTTCAAACTTAGCAGTAAACTGTGCTCTCATGCCTTCATCAAGTTCTTCAATAACCTTCATAAGTGATTCTTCTGCTTCAATCATATCATCATGCTGTGTCTTCATGAATTCATATCTTTCACTTACTGACTTATATTCTTCAATAGCATTTACATTGACATCTCCAAGTTTCTTGATTGCAGCTTTTAATATGTTAATCTGCTTTCTTATATCGTTAATATTATTAAGCTCATCGCTCTTTAACTCAAGAGCATAACTATATGTAAGCTCATATTCATTCCACATATAATCTACAAGTGAGTCATAAGATTCTTCAAGTCTGTCATACTGGTTATGAAGTCTCATACTATCTTTTTCAAGAAGAATTATTTTTTCATTTAATTCTTCACGTTTCTTAAAGAACTCTTTATGACTTGCATTAACCTTTTCTTTGGCTACTCTTAAATCTTCAAGTTTTTCACCTATAGCTGTTATTTTTCTTTCGGACTCTTCTATAGAATTCTTAACAAGCTCAATATCAGCCTGCTTAGCTGATACAAGTTCTTTTGTTTCATCTATCTTTTCCTGTATAGAAGTTTTTTCTTCTTCAAGATTATCCAGCTCTTTACATAGTCTTTCTATATTCTCATTGATAAATGAGGCTTTCTGCTCTATAGATGAATGTGATATTTTCAGATTCTCTATTTTCAGTGCAACAGCTGCTTCCTCTGATTTTTTTGATTCAAGAGTTTTTCCAAGATTCTCTATCTCTTTTCTGGCTGCCTCGTTCTGATTGTCAAGCAGATTAAGATTACCACTGACCTGATTCCTGCTTTCACTTATCTTTAAGATTTCAGAATCAATAGATGCCTGTTCTTTTATATCATCACCATATGAAGCAATAATCTCTGACAGCTTAAGATCTGCCTGCTTAAGATTAACGTCTATAGTATTCTTTCTGATATGAGTTTCCCTTAACAGCTTATTATAAGAATCAAGTGCCTCGCGGTACTTTGCAACCTGATTCCTTAAATCAGCAACAGCTGCCTTCTCTTGTGTTATCTGTTTATTAGTATTAGATACAGACTGTTTTAATTCTTCTATTTCTCTTCTACGTCCAAGAAGATTGCTGGAATTTCTAAATGCACCACCAGTCATTGAACCACCTGGGTTTAGCTGTTCACCTTCAAGTGTTACGATTCTAAGCGTGTATTTATATTTTTTAGCGATCAGAAGTGCATTATCAATATTATCAACAACAAGAATACGTCCAAGAAGATACTTAGCAAGTCCTTCATACTCGAAAGAAACACGTACAAGGTTACTTGCCACACCTATAACACCTTTTTCATTTATACACGCTTCATTTTCTAACGTATTTCTGGCATGTATGGCGTTCAAAGGTAAAAATGTAGCACGTCCAAGCTTATTCTGTTTTAGATAACCTATAAGTTCTTTTGCTGTAGATTCCTTATCTGTAACTATATTCTGGATTGTTCCTCCAAGTGCAGTTTCTATAGCTGTTTCATACTGCTTCTCAACCTTTACTATATCAGCAATAACACCAAGAATACCAGGATTGCTATCCTTTAATTCCATGATTTTTTTTATGCTGTTACCATAACCATCATATCTTTCTGTAATATTTATTAAAGATTCAAGACGTGACTTTTCTCTATGGTAGTTTTGTGTCAGCTTATCAAGTTCACTATTCTTTTCAGCGATTTCAGCTTTCAGCTGTGTTACTGACGTGTTACTTTCTTCGATCGAATTATTAATATCTTCAAGCTTTCCAACAGCATTATCAAGCTCTGCTGTAAGAGACTTAATAACCTGTTTCTGTGCACTTTCATCACTCTTGCCTTTGATAATATGACTTGTAAGCTCAGATTTTTTAATTTCCAGCTGTTCAAGCATAGTAACAAACTTCTGATTTTCGGCCTTGATAGTAGATTGCTCTGTCAGGTTATCATAGATGCTGTTCTGACGATTATCAATCTGTCCAGATATTCCTTCAATCTCAGCGTTAAGAGCCTTAGCTGTATCATTAATAGCCGCTAACTTATCATTATACTCTGAAAGTTCTGTGTTAAGGTCATTATACTGCTCCCTCAGCTCTTTAACTGAGTTATTCTTATTCTGCTTGTCCTTTTCAATATCCAGTAATCTTTCAGAATGAAGCTGCTTATTAGCGTTAAATGTCTTTATCTGTTCTGTAAATACATTTATCTCTCCCTGAAGCTTCTGGTTTTCAAGTTCCAGAGCTGATACAGTCTGACTGTTTTCGTCTATCTGGGCATTAATATCATTAAGCTGATTTTCTGCTGTTTCATATTCAGATTTTGTATTATCATATTCAGATTTAGAATCTTCTAAATCATCATCTACTATTTTCAGTCTGCCATTAAGCTCTGCCGTTTCCTTCCTTATTCTGTCAGTTTCAAGTAAAAATGCATTAACATCATATTTTTTAAGATCTGTTTTATAGTTAAGGTATTCCTTTGCTTTTTCTGACTGTTGCTTTAATGGACCAACCTGTTTCTCAAGTTCGGACAAAATATCGTTAACTCTGACAAGATTACTTCTTTCATTTTCAAGCTTCTTTATCGCAGCTGACTTTCGTCTCTTAAACTTAACAATACCAGCCGCCTCATCAAAAAGCTCTCTTCTCTCATCTGGTTTTCCGCTAAGAATCTTATCTATCTGACCCTGTCCTATAATAGAATAACCTTCTTTACCAATACCTGTATCATAAAACATTTCTGTGACATCTCTAAGTCTGCAGGAATGTCCATTAATCTTATATTCACTTTCACCAGAGCGGTAAACTCTTCTTGACACAGTTACTTCATCGTATTCTACAGGCAATGCATGATCACTGTTGTCAAGAGTTATAGCAACATATGCAAAACCAACCGGCTTTCTGTTCTGAGTACCAGCAAATATAACATCTTCCATTTTAGCACCACGCAGCTGTTTGGCACTCTGTTCACCAAGAACCCATCTTACTGCATCGGCAACATTACTTTTACCAGAGCCATTCGGTCCTACAATACCTGTAATTCCGTTATGGAAATCAAACACTATCTTGTTAGCAAAGGACTTAAACCCCTGAACCTCTATACTCTTTAAATACATATTTTATTTATTATTCCTTTTCCATTAATTACATTATGCCTGTCCATGCTTCTTAAGATATACGAGTGCTTCATATGCAGCTCTCTGTTCGGCATGTTTTTTTGTATGTCCGTTTGCCGTTACTTCAAACATACCTTCAACATAAGCTTTTGCAATAAAGTTCTTATCATGTTCAGGACCAATCTCATCAATTATCTCATATACCACTTCTTTATGAGCTGCCTGGACAACTTCCTGTAAAATAGTTTTGCTATCATAAAAGAGTTGCTTGTTTTCAAGATCATTAAGAATAAATGATGTTACGAATTCTTTTGCATTAGCAAAACCACCATCCAGGTATATTGCACCTATAACTGCCTCACATGCATCCGATATAATAGAATCTCTCTTTCTTCCACCAGTGAGTTCTTCACCCTTACCAAGCATGACAAACTTATCTAATCCTATAGCTCTTGCACATATGGCAAGTGTTGGTTCACACACTATACTTGCACGTAATCTTGTCATCCTTCCTTCATCCATATCAGCATAATTCTTATATATATAATCACTTGATGTAAGTTCAAGAACGGCATCACCTAAAAACTCAAGACGTTCATTATCTTTATACTTTTTAATACATTTCTCATTAGCATATGAGCTATGTGTGAGTGCATTCTTAAGAAGATCTATATTCTCGAATTCATAATGTATTGTCTGCATTAATTCTGATAAATTCTTATTATGCATATATTTTTCCTTTCATCATATAGTTGACACATAAGTATAAAAATGCCGCCTCGCCTGCATGTTATGCAGTGATACTTGGCGGCACTCCATATCTGTTATTATCCTGATTATTTAGCAAGAGCTGCCTGAATCTGTGACACAGCATCACCAACTGTTGTTATATGTTCTGCTGCATCATCTGGAATCTGAATCTCAAACTGATCTTCTATCTCTGTGATAATCTGAAATACATCAAGTGAATCAGCCTTAAGATCATCAACAAAAGTAGATTCAGGTGTGATTTTATCCTCACTGATATTTAGAACATCTGCGATAATTCTCTGTAACTTCTGAAACTCCATATTATTCCTCCATTCCCGCCTGTTTATATCTTATTTTCAGGCTTATATTTAATCATTCATATATTTTATACATTTACTTTTCGGATTCTTTATCTGTGTGTGGCATATTAGCAAGTGATTCAACTATCTTTTCATTGATATTGCTTTTTGAAAATGTAACACACTGCAGAACGGAATTCTTAATCTCTTTAGCCTTAGAACTTCCATGTGTTTTAACAACCAGTCTGTTAAGTCCGATAAGAGGTGCTCCACCATATTCAGATGCATCCATAGTCTTTAATGTATCTTTAAGTGCTCCCTTTACAAGTAATGCTCCTATCTTAGATTTAAGCGTTGAATAAAAAGCCCCTTTTATCTTAGAAATAAGAGTTCCAGCAAGTCCCTCATATAGCTTAAGTATTACATTTCCAACAAATGCATCACATACTATAACATCTGCACCACTTCGTGGAATCTCTCTTGCTTCAATACTTCCAATAAAATTAATATCGTCGCATGCCTTAAGCAGTGGATATGTTTCTTTTACCAGCTGATTACCCTTCTCTTCCTCGAGTCCGACATTAACAATAGCTACACGTGGGTTCTTTATACCTACACAATTCTCCATATATATAGAGCCCATCTTAGCCCACTGTACTAAAAAATCAGGTCTTGCATCAACATTAGCTCCGCTGTCAACAATAAGTACACAGCTATTATCAGTTGGAACAATAGCTCCTATAGGAGGTCTCTCAACTCCTGGAAGGCGACCTACAATAACCTGACCTCCTACTAATACAGCTCCTGAGCTTCCTGCTGAAACGAAAGCATCTGCTTCTTTATTCTTAACCATATTAAGACCCTTAACTATTGAAGAATCTTTCTTCCTTCTGATTGCCATGACCGGAGGCTCACCAGTTTCGATGACCTCAGAAGCATTGACAACTTCTATCTGTTTTTCATTGTATGTATACTTTGCAAGCTCAGCCCTGACTACATCTTCCTGGCCCACAAGATATACAAAGCATTCATTGCTTGCATTAACAGCAGCTATGGCACCTTTAATAATCTCAACTGGCGCATTATCGCCACCCATAGCATCAAGTGCAACTTTTATCATATATCTGTCCATTCCTTATATTCTATTATATGAGATAAATGCGCATCAATATATTATTTTAAAATCGTTACTTTAGTGATTCTATCCACACTGTAACTAAACAATATACACTTCCTGCACTTATATCATAATGTATGAAAATACTTAATAAATATACTACGAAAATAAGTTTTTATCAAGGATATATTACCAGAGTTTCTATTGTAAACATATTACTTTATTTTTTTGTAAAATAATATCCGAAACAAAAAGGGCAAATCAAAGTAAAAAAAAGGGATAAAGATTATTCTCTTTATCCCTTTGAAAATATATATCGCTCTGTCTTTAATTGGGGCTACTATTAGATCATTTTAATACCTAACCAATAACACCATAATTCCATGATTTTACTGGATTAGTCTACAGAAACGATTTCTTTCTTGTTGTATGAACCACAAGCCTTGCATACTCTATGAGGCATCATTAAAGCACCACACTTGCTGCACTTTACGAGATTAGGAGCGCTCATCTTCCAATTAGCTCTTCTCTTATCTCTTCTAGCCTTTGAAGATTTATTCTTAGGACAAATTGACATTCGGTTACACCTCCTTAAAATTCTTTAAAATATCTTTGAAAACAGACATTCTTGGATCCAGGATATCCCTGTCACAACCGCATTCTCCTTTGTTCAGATTCGCACCGCAAATCAGACAAATTCCTTTGCAGTCCTCCTTACATAAGGTTTTTCCCGGCATGGATATCAGTATTTCGCCGAAAACTAACTTGTCCACGTCGAGGTTGTATCCATCAATATAGTCTTTTTCTTCTTTTGCTTCTTCCTCGGATGCATTATCATTAAAGTCAACAACCTCATCAACTGTGTAGTTAACTTTGGTATCAACTGGCTCTAAGCATCTGTCACAAGGAATACTAAGGGTAACATAAGAATCAGCCTTTATAGAAAGCTTATTCTTACCTAGCTTTTTAATGCTGACATTAAAATCAGGTTTATCAATTATATCATAATCAGATGAACCTGTACTAAATGTATTCATTTCAATATCTGCTTTATAACTCTTCTCATCCTGTGAACCGGATAAAAGCTCTCTTAAATCAATTAGCATAATTGTCTCCAATTCATACTATATATAGTAAATAAGCATAACGCTTACCACACTTTGTCTATTATACGCACCTGATATTGGTTTGTCAATAACTAATTTAATATATTTAATCGCAATATATTAAACCACAGTATATTCAACCATGATATATCCAATCGTAATATATTTAATCAATTAACATATGTCGTTAATTACTTTACAAGTGCTAATGTTTCTCTTGCGATAGCAAGCTCTTCGTTTGTAGGTATTACACAAAGCTTAACCTTTGATTCTGGTGTAGAGATGATGCCTTCAACACCGCAAGCTTTCTCAGAAGCTGCTTCATCAAGTTCAACACCAAGGAAGCCAAGATACTTGCATACCATTGGTCTTAACCAAGCTGCATTTTCACCAACACCTGCTGTAAATGTGATAGCATCAACACCATTCATAGCTGCTGTGTAAGAACCGATGTACTTAGCTACTCTGTAAGCATAAGCTTCAAGTGTAACCTTAGCTACTTCATTGCCTTCGTTAGCTGCTGCGTTAAGATCTCTGAAGTCAGAAGAAATACCACCTGACATACCAAGTACACCTGACTTCTTGTTAAGAATATTAAGCATTTCGCTTACTGTAAGATTCTCATGGTTGCAAAGGTATTCGATAATAGCTGGATCAAGATCACCTGAACGAGTACCCATAATAAGACCTTCAAGTGGAGTAAGACCCATAGATGTATCTACACACTTGCCACCAATAGAAGCTGAGATTGAAGCACCGTTACCAAGGTGGCATACGATAACCTTAGCTGTCTTAGGGTCAAGGTTAGCAAACTTGATTGTTTCCTTTGATACAAAGCTGTGGCTTGTTCCGTGGAAACCGTATCTTCTTACGCCATACTTTTCATAATATTCACGAGGAATAGCGTAAAGATAAGCCTTTGGCTCCATTGTTCCACCAAATGCTGTATCCCATACAGCTACATTTGGCTTACCAGGCATAGCAGCTTCAACAGCTTCAATACCTATAAGGTTAGCTGGGTTATGAAGAGGTCCTAAATCGAAGCACTCTCTTACTACCTTCTTAACATCTTCTGTTACAAGACAAGACTCGATATACTTCTCACCTGCGTGAAGTACTCTGTGACCTACAGCAGCGATTTCATCTGTAGACTTAATCACACCGTGTTCTGCATCCATAAGAGCATCAAGTACAAGCTTAACAGCGATGTTGTGATCCTTCATAGGTGTTTCAACAACATACTTATCCTTTCCTGTTGGCTTATGTGTAAGAATAGAACCATCAATACCGATTCTTTCTACAAGACCCTTTGCGATAACGCTTTCATCTTCCATATTGATTAACTGATACTTAAGTGATGAGCTTCCGCAGTTTAATACTAAAATATTCATTCTTATTAATCTCCTATAAAATTAAATATAAGTTATATAATCATTTAATATAATATAAATCACATAGCATACGTAATACAAAATAATAGCAACAACATTTTATGCTTTCTCATTATTAAATCACTAATAATACTATATTCAAAATAAAAATATCATATTAAATAATCAGTCTATGTTAGTTATACAAACAATATGAGGGGCAAATAATTCGTCCCTCATATTATTATAAATGATGTACCTGACTGCCGCATGACAATCATATCATCAAAATGTATGTACACAATTATTTAGCAGCATCCTGAGCCTGAACTGCTGTCATAGCTACAACACCAACGATATCTTCTGCGAAGCATCCTCTTGAAAGATCGTTAACTGGCATTGAAAGGCCCTGAAGAACTGGACCATAAGCACCAGCCTTAGCAAGTCTCTGAACTAACTTGTAACCAATGTTACCTGCTTCAAGTGAAGGGAATACTAATGTATTAGCCTTACCAGCAACCTTGCTGTTAGGAGCCTTAAGTGCTGCAACTTCTGGAACTAAAGCAGCATCTAACTGAAGTTCACCATCAACAGCGATGTCTGGGTACTTTTCGTTAGCAATCTTAACTGCATCAGCTACCATAGTTACTCTCTCGTGCTTAGCACTTCCGTATGAAGAGAATGAAAGCATAGCAACCTTAGGTTCTGCGCCAACAAAGCTCTTAAATGAATCTGCAGATAATGCTGCAACTTCTGCAAGCTTCTCTGAATCAAGATCTGGGTTAACAGCACAGTCAGCGAATACGAATAATCCATTCTCGCCTAATTCGCAGTTAGGAACTTCCATAAGGAAGAAACCTGATACACTGCTGATACCTGGCTTAGTCTTTAATAACTGAAGAGCTGGACGGATTGTGTTACCTGTTGAATGGCAGGCACCTGAAACTGCACCATCAGCATCACCGCACTTACACATAAGGCATGCATAGTACATATAATCCTTCTCCATCTGTTCCTTAGCCATCTCAGGTGTAACACCCTTCTTAGCTCTTAATTCAACGAACTTGTCGATATATTTCTGCTTATTAGGATCATTGAATGGATCTACGATTGTAGCACCTGTAATATCATATCCCTTGCTGTTCTCAGCGATTTCTTCTGGTGTACCGATGATTATAAGATTAGCGATACCTTCCTTTAAAATCTTCTCAGCAGCTGCGAATGTTCTCTTATCCATAGATTCTGGTAAAACGATAGTCTTCTTATCTGCTTTTGCTCTAGCGTAAATTGTGTCAATAAATGCCATGATTACTGACTCCTCCTTAAAATATGAATTTCGGTACATTATGTTTATCATTATGTTACCGCTACTTTTGCCCCCATTATATACCTTTTTTTTGCGTAAGACAAGGTGAGAATTGTTCTAAATGTTAAGCAATTTTACTGAATTATGTCTATAATTCAATGTTATTTAAGCTGCCGCATTATCATTTATGGTATCTATAACCTTTTTAATTCCAAACCACACAGTTAAATCTGTGAATATATCTACAACACTTCCTTGATCAGTAAATGGTGATTCCTGAAGAATTGAAAGATCTCTCAACATTCCATTGTGAACAATATATTCTACTATCTGATTTACGAAATAAATCTGTCTGCTATCAAGATTCGTATTAGTAAGATACTCTGAAAATGCCTCATTAGCAGCATTTGCTGTATTTTAATTTAGTCATTTATCAATCATTTGACTAAATTAAAACACTATATGACGTAATTAAATTTAAAATCGTCAATTCTTATCAGATATGGCAATTTAACTTTCATAACTTTTAACAGCTACAGTTCTACACTCATCACTTCTCTATATGGATTGACCGTAGACAATCCTATTTTAGTAATCTGACCATCTATAGGCATAAATAAATCCTGTAATACAGCAAATGCCTGTCTCATCTGCTCCTTATCAAGACATTTGCCAAGTGTAATATGCGGCATCCACGAATATGGCTGATAGAATTTGCTTATATTAGTTTCTGGAATTGTTGTAAATTCATTATATATGGATATTGAAAGATTCATCGTATACTCGTTCAGCACAGGTGCGGCATATATCACGCGTGGAAAAAGCTGCCCGACCGATACTATATTTATCGTATTATTTATATTTACAACACCTTTTTCATCTAAAGGCTGTAACTTTTCCCTGCATACCTTTTCAAATGCTGGAATTAACACATCAACATTCCTTGCCTCAATTGCACTGATTGTAAGATGAGGCATAACATTATTTCTTATCATAAAATTATTGCCTGTTTTATCGGCAATTTTTTGTTGCAGATGTTTCAATATTTCATTAGTATTTTCATCAAAATACGCTGATATTAAATACATACCTAACACTCCCTGAATATATAACCTGTGCCAACAGCACACTATTTTCCAACAGTTGAATTGTATATGTTTCCTCTTATTTAACTCGCACTTTTTATCATACCCTGACCGGTCCCCTCACAAAATCCCCAAGTTCTTTAACTCCATACTTTCCAGCAACCATCATATTATAAATATTAGCCGCGTGTATATCATCAAGCAGCATTTCCTTATAGTCAGCGGTCTTTGTTATAAGTGGCACTTCCACAGTTTTTCTTATATATGAAAGATACTCCTGCCCCTTTTTATCAAAGCCAAGTACCCTTATATATGGTTCATTCGCATATTTTTCCATACGTTTTTTATCAAGTCCCAATGTTATTCTTACAAGTGCTCTTTTTATTCTGGAAAGTGGCACTTCTTTCGTCTTTATATATTCACACAGGCTTCCAAATGAAAACGTCCAATTATCTTTACTTTCTGACCTCTGTGGTACTGTCCTTGTTATCATATCCATAGCCGACTTATATAATCTGCCAGCAATCTCCTTGCTTACATCTGGATATTGCATAACATTTTCTATAAATACATTTTTATCATAACTACTCGCAAAAAGTATATCTAAAAGTCTAGTAAATAACGCTTCTGTTATGTCATCAGGATATATATAATTAGTATTTGAGGATAATATTAAACCTGCTTTTACAGGTATATATTCCGATATATTATCCGCTTTAAGATTTTCTCTCAATGCTGTCGCACTTGCATACTCACTTCTTATATCTGTATCGTTATAACTATCCCCCTGTCTTTGCACGGTATAAGGCTTAATAGCATAATTATTTTTTATGATAGCTTTCAGATATTCAACCGCAAGTATGTTATTAGAACTTGTAAGCATTGCCGCAATGTCTTTATCCGTCAGCTTCTCCACAACCTTCTGTCTTGCGGCGGCATAAGATATTCCATTGGCAGTGTATTTAGATATTTCCTTATATAGTGTATCTTCGTTATCACACAAAATATGGGCAAGCTTAGAAAGCCTTTCTATATCGCCGCTTTCACTTCCAAAAGCAATACTGTCAGCTTTTATATAATCAAGAACCTTTAAAGCACCAGCGGCAAAGCTCTCAGCACTTGACACAGCATAATTAACAGGAAGTTCAACGACAAGGTTAACTCCACTGTTAAGTGCCATAGAAGTACGCGTATATTTATCAAGAACCGCCGGTTCTCCACGCTGTACAAAATCCCCGCTCATAACTGCAACACTTATATCCGCCCCTGTAAGCTCCATTGCTTTATTAAGATGATATAAATGTCCATTATGAAATGGGTTGTATTCTGTTACAAGTCCTACTGCTTTCATATATAAATCCCCTTGCATTTTAATTCTGTGAATAATTCTACAAATATTATGTGCTTATTATATCACGATTCGTAGCTTTGCTACTCGCCGCTGCT
>ULUC01015864.1_pt1 | contig 18923 bp, 19 predicted proteins | sample 1958151 | NCBI WGS metagenome assembly ULUC01 (sample SAMEA4835750, study PRJEB28245) | human gut metagenome | biome: gut microbiome; material: fecal sample | place: Denmark | collected 2008
ACCATTAGTGTTAGCAGGATAAACACAACTATTCATATGTAGCTGACCGTGAGGTCGGGAACAGACTCGTTGGGTGATGTTCCCGGTGGGCTTTCACTGCTGCATACATAGCGGATCTATACTGTCCTTCATATTGTTCCAAAGTTCATGTACCACTTAAAGGCAGGAAATAAGATTTCATGATGGAAACGCAGGAGGACAGGCAATGGGAAGTTATTTGGTGATTATTGCTGTGCTGATTATCTTTTTCTGCATCAGGAGAAGAAGGCGAACAGCAGCGGTTGCGTGGCAGATACTAAATCAATGTATCGCATTTTTATCGTGGAAGATGATGAAATCATTGCAAGAACAGTAAAAAGTCATCTGGAAACGATGTCGGACGAATTGAGAAAGAGTACGATATTCCATTAGAAGAAGATTTAAGAAAGAATTTTTCGAGAATCCGAAGACAGACCGGTTACGGAAGTTTTTACAAACTTTTACTTACGGGAGTGGAGAGGATAAAAATCGGACATACTAACAAAAAATATGGAGGTATGTCATGAAAACAAAAAATTACACGGATAAATCAGCGATGCTTGTAGGAACGGATGCAGATCCGGTTACCGCAGGACCAAAACATTTTGCGGAGAACACACCGGAACAGGAAAAAGAAAATGCCGCAATCCGGCAGAGCAGTATGTACAACGACAAAAACCGCGCACGCATAGATAACAATCAGTTTTTTGAAACAAGAAGTAATCCTTTGAGCAGCAAGGGGAATTGAGGATTTGCTTGACAAAGGTTCTGTCCGAACATCATAATGAATGATAGAGATATCATGTAAAACAGGACGGAGCATAGTATGAATCAGATTTGCAGGGACATTTTCCGGGCGATTCATGAGGGAAAGTGGCTGAAAATCGAATATCGGAACAAAGCGGATCAGATTACAAAATACTGGATTGGAATCCGTGATCTTGATCCGGCAAAACGTACCCTCAAAGTAGATGGTCTGCACCTCGGAATGTATACACTGGGGGAATATGACAAAATTTTCGTGGATTCCATCCTGTCCACGGAAGTCATTGAAGGAACGTACTGTCCGGAAAACAGGCGGCTGATCGAAGATATCGAGATGCATCCGGAGCGTTATAAAACTATTTTTCCAGCGCTGCAAATCTGAAAATACTAAATTATCTGGAACTATGTAACCGCATGGATACGACACCTTACATCACCGATTATGATCTGATCCATTATATCGATGGGGATCGTGTGAAAAACGGACGGTATGCACTTAACGATCAGCAGTTTCAGGAGGTCGTGTCAAATTTCCAGTATTCCCTGTCTCACGAAAAGAAAAAGAGCACCAATTTAAGAATTAAGAAACTGGCACTCAATGTATTGAGTATTCACACGGCGAAGGGGCTGTATGTTCTGGCATACCGGAACCTGAACCTTGATGTGAAAAACAGAGTGTTTCAGCCGGATGAAGATATCACAGTCTGCACACAGTTTGGCATTGACGGACAGACAGAAAATGCGCGTAAATTTCTGGATGCGGACGAGTACGAACTGCTGGAAGATTTTGAAAATAATCTGGAAAAAATCAAAGATGCGATTACTGGTCATGGAGGGCAAAAGCCGGTCGTAGATGATATGCCGTATGTGCTGGGGCTTGGGATGGATGTAGTGCTGAATCTGCATGACGAGTACAAAGCCATACTTGATATGTTTGAAAAGCAGCAGGTTACTTATCCAGTCAAAGCCTTCTTCGGGGAATTGTTAGAACGGCCGCGCCGCACCAAGGCGTATCCGATTGCACTGATCAATCAGAACATCAATCTGGATCAGCTGCTGGCAATCAACAACGCCATGAAATATCCGCTTGCCTACATACAGGGACCACCGGGCACGGGAAAAACAAATACGATCATCAACACGATAGTAACGGCGTTTTTTAACAATACGACCGTTTTATTTGCGTCCTACAATAACGTTCCAATCGACAATGTATTTGAAAAACTGACGCATCTTGAGTACCATGGACAGACCATTCCGTTTCCGGTACTGCGGCTTGGAAATATAGACAAAGTTAAAGCTGCAATCAGCTACATCAACCGCCTGCGCAATCAGGTGCAGACCGTAAAAATATTTACGTCCACGCTCGATAAGCGCAAGGATGACCGGATTGACCGTGCAAAACGTCTTTCTGCGAGACTGAAAGAGTATGAGGAAATTCTGGATTTAAAGGAGCGGAAAGAGACACTTTCGCATCTGATGGAATATCAGGAACATATCAAAAATGCCATGAACCTGCTCCCGTTTCAGATGGACCTGCAGGGATACCAGATGCAGAGGCTCGATCAGAGAATCCACCAGATTGGCGAAATTTCCGATTCGGATGCTCTGCAGCTTCTCGACCGCAACGAAGAAGAATTTTATCAGTATTTATTTTATACGTCTGCGCGTTATATCAAGACACTCGAAGAACCCAAATATCAGGAACTGCGGGAGATTTTAGATTCTGGAGAAAATCCAGAGACACAGGCGCGGGCATTCAACAAATACATGCAGAAATCCGAAAATGTAAAGAAGCTGCAGCGTGTTTTTCCAATCATTATCACTACCTGCATATCGGCACATAAGATCGGGGAACCGGAGCCGTTGTTTGACATGACTATTATGGACGAGGCCAGCCAGTGTAACGTTGCGATCTCTCTTGTCCCGATTATCCGTGGAGAGAAACTGATGCTTGTGGGAGATCCGCAGCAGCTGAATCCGGTTATTCTGCTCGGAGAACTGACCAACCGCAAGCTGCGACGGCGGTATCATGTGGCAGAGGAATATGATTACAGAAAGAATTCGATTTACAAAACGTATCTGGCATGTGATGCGGTGAGTGATGAAGTGCTTTTGCGCAGCCATTACCGCTGCAACAGAGAGATTATTGGATTTAACAATAAAAAATATTACAATTCCAAATTGCAGATCTGTTCAAAAAGCAAAGAGCCGGAGCCGCTTGTCTATGTAGATGTAAAAAGCGATCGTGCCGAGATCAAAAATACATCTCCGGCGGAAGCAGACGAGGTCATTGCATACGCGAAGCAGAACACGGACAAAAGTATCGCGGTGATCACACCGTTTGTAAACCAGCGGGCACTGATCGAGCAGGCGATCAAAGAAAACCACCTCGAAAATTTAGTCTGTGGAACGGTGCATGCTTTTCAGGGAGATGAAAAGGATGTGGTGCTTTTTTCCACGGCACTGTCCGACCGCACCAATGCCGGTACCTATCAGTGGCTGAAAAACAATAAGGAACTGATCAATGTTGCAACCTCAAGGGCGAAAGACAAACTTGTTCTGCTCGCAGACAGCAAAGAACTGGAGCGTCTGCATGCAGGACAGGCAGACGATGATCTTTATGAACTTGCGCAGTACATCAAAACCAACGGGAAGTCAGAGATCACGGAAAAACATATCAGTTCCCGTGCACTTGGCATCCAGCCGTTTTCTACTGCTACCGAAAATGCATTTCTTGAAAACCTGACGCATGCGCTCGAAAATATCTGGCTTTCCCAGAGTAAGTATGTGATTCACAAAGAAGTTGCCATATCGCAGGTGTTTCAGGACAACATGACATATGATGATCTGTTTTATATGGGGCGCTTTGATTTTGTTGTGTACGAAAAGCAGGGAAAAAAGGAACTGCCGGTTCTGGCAATCGAACTTGACGGGAAAGAGCATTTTGAGGATGCGGTGGTGCAGGAGCGCGACCGGAAGAAAAATGCCATCTGTGAGGCACACAATATGGAGATTATACGGGTGGAGAATTCTTATGCCAGAAGGTATAATCATATTAAGGGAATTCTGATGGATTATTTTTCGAGGGTGCATTAAAAGAAAAATGCATTTTTTGTTATGAAAATATAGCAAATCCCAAAAAACAGTGCTAAAATATACACAATTCATCCGTGCAGAAATGCGGCCTTCGGGCTTTCACATGACACTTTTTTCGATAGCGTAGGCTTAGCGGTGTTATCATGTTGAAGCGGATGAATTTTTATGTTTACAGAAAAGGGAAACGTGTCAGTAAGGAGAAACTGGTGAAAAAACAAAAAGGAATGATCATCACTGCGGCCGTGTTACTTGCAGCCGCCGCAGTCGTAACCGGAAGCCGTCTGATCCGGCATCCGGAAAAATCAAACACAAAAAAGTCTGAGGTTGCGGATCAGGAGAACAGTGAAAAAGAACAGGATCACAGGACTTCAGGGACAGAACTGAGTGAGAAAAAACAAAACATGAACGAACCGGATCATACGCAGAAAGAACAAAGTGTTGAAAATGCGGACCGTACCGGGAAAAGTATCACAGAGAAAGCGTTCTATATTTCCAAAATCCCGGACGATATTTTTGAGAAGATGCAGGGAAAATCATACAAGGCAGACTGTACCGTACCGCGGGAAGATCTCCGCTATCTTCATGTGCTCCACATGGGGTTTGACGGTCAGACAAAAGAGGGAGAACTTGTGGTAAATAAAGCCATTGCAGAGGATGTACTTGCCATTTTCAGGCAGTTGTATGAGGCAGAATATCCCATTGAAAAAGTCCGGCTGGTGGATGAATACGATGCGGATGATGAGGCATCCATGAGCGATAACAATTCCTCCGCGTTTAATTTCCGTTTCATTTCCCACACGACAAAAATCTCAAAACACGGTCTGGGCATGGCTGTTGACATCAATACGCTTTATAACCCCTATGTAAAAACCGTCAACGGAAAGCTGTCGATTGAGCCTGCAAACGCAGAAGCATATGTTGACCGGAGTGGGAATTTTCCGCACAAGATTGATCACAATGATCTGTGTTACAAGCTTTTTACCCGATATGGATTTACCTGGGGTGGGGACTGGACACATTCGAAGGATTACCAGCATTTTGAAAAAGACTGATGGAAAGTTGTGGGGACATATAGAGAAAAAGATGTAATGTATGGTCCATAAGAACAAACGTGGAGGTCAATCAGAAAAGCAGATGATGGAAAATTTTTCTCTTGACATATTTTGTCAGGAGTCTATAATAGGCAACATAAAGAAAATATTGTTCACCGAAATTCGTTGATGAGAACAGCATCGTATCTTATCGTTATTTTCAGAGAGCCTGTGGGTGGTGCGAACAGGTAGTAGCCGGATATGGATGATCCTCTCTAAGAAGCGGGCTGAAAGCAGACAACTGTGAGTAAACTTTGCCGGTTTCCTCCGTTATGGGATAGCATATGTTGGTATGTGAAGTGTCACAGAGTTTTTCTGTGGAATCAGGGTGGTAACGCGGATTTTATTCGTCCCTTTCCAGAGTAGTATCTGGGAAGGGGCTTTTTTAATGTCTGAATTCGTTTTTCAGTGAACAGACCAAGGAGGAAAAGTTTATGAAAGCACTACAAAAACTCAGCAAATGGTTATCGGACTACACATCAATTGTGGTAATTGCGATTGCGGTAGTAACATTTATCGTTCCGGGAATGATGGGATGGGTAAACCATCAGTTATTTACCGATCCGGTTTCCAATAAGTTTACAAGTCAGTCGATCATCATCGGTATTATTATGTTCAGTATGGGTCTGACACTGACAACGCAGGATTTTAAGATTCTGGCACAGAGACCATTCGATATCTGTGTTGGTGCACTGGCACAGTATCTGATTATGCCGTTTCTGGCATTCGCACTGACGAAAGTGCTGCATCTTCCTGCCGGCATTGCACTGGGACTCATTCTGGTAGGTTGTTGTCCGGGTGGTGTGTCATCCAACATCATGTCGTATCTCTGCGGTGGAGATGTGGCATTTTCCGTAGGAATGACAACCGTATCCACGATTCTTTCCCCGATCATGACACCACTTATGGTTTCTCTTCTGGCAAGCGGAACCAATATTTCCATCAAGGCACTGCCAATGCTTGTTTCTATTGTGGAAACGGTTATTCTTCCGGTAGCACTGGGCTTTCTTCTCAACTATCTGCTGGGAAAAAAGAAAATGTTCAGTGAGTTACAGAAAATTATGCCGGGTGTGGCAGTACTGGGGCTGGCGTGTGTTGTCGGTGGTGTGGTATCTTCCCAGGGCGCGAAGTTCTTCCAGTCCGGAGCTGTAATCTTTGTAGCTGTTTTTCTTCACAATGGACTTGGTTATCTGCTTGGTTATGGAGCAGGAAAACTTGTTGGAATGAATACCGCCAAAAAGAGAACCATTGCCATCGAAGTTGGTATGCAGAATGCGGGACTGGCAACAAACCTTGCCACAACGACCGCACAGTTTTCCGCAACACCGGAGTCTGCGATCATCTGCGCAGTTTCCTGCACTTGGCATTCTATTTCAGGAACACTGCTTGCCGGCATGTTTGCTGCTTATGATAAACACAAACAGAAAAATGCATAAGTTTTTCTATTGACATAGACATGGGAATGATGTAACATAACGGTGTTATCTAACATAACAACGTTATGTTGCATTTTTATTTACAGGGAGCGTACCATGGCAGGAAAGAAAATACATGACAGCGAGACGAAGATACACCTGATCCAATGTGCCAAAAAAGAATTTATGGAGAAAGGGTTTGCGGGGGCATCCCTCCGAGGAATCTGCCAGAAGGCGGGTGTGACCACAGGAGCACTGTATTTTTTCTTTCAGGATAAGGACGATCTGTTCTGTGAAGTAGTGGGAAATTTTATGGATCGGCTCAATGAGATTCTGCGAGAGCATTTTTCTTTTGAAGTCAGGGAGATGGAGAGCGGCAAAGCAAAAGAGCATGATGACAGCAGCGATTTTGAAGCAGTCGCACAGGTTGTCCATGAACTGTACACCTACCGGGATGAAGTGCTTTTAGTGCTGACAAAAGCGCAGGGATCAAGCATGGAACATATGCCGGACCGGCTGGTCGATCAGATGGATGAGCACAATGCATTTATCTGTGAAGCGATGTGCAAAGCTTACCATGTGCCGATGGTGGAACAAAGCGTTGTACACTGGATGTCCCATTCACAGATCGATATGTTTATATTTATGGTAACGCACATTGATGACGAGGAAGAAGCACTGCGGTTTGCGGAAAAAGGTGTAAAATATCTGCTGGCAGGCTGGTACGGACTCGTCAGACCGTAGGCTGTCCGCATGTTTTGACGGAAGGTCGGGAAAAGAAGCACAGATCGTCCGCGTTTGGACAAAAGGTTTAGAAAAGAAGCACAGGTCTTTCGCCTTTTGCGGGAGACCTAAAAAAAGAACCAGAGGTTAGATAAAACTAATATTAGTATGAAAAGTAAAACCAAAAAGAAAGGGAGTTTCTATGTCAGAAGAAGAAAAGAAGTTTTTGGAAATTGTAGATTTAAAGAAAGGATTCGGAAGCGGACAGACGCGTCAGGAAGTCCTGCGCGGCATGAATTTTTCCGTTGCAAAAGGGGAGTTCTGTGTGTTGTTAGGACCATCCGGTTCCGGAAAATCCACACTGCTCAATATCATCGGAGGCATTGATAACGCCGATTCCGGTTACATCAATATCAACGGCGATAAGTTAGAGGATATGAGTGAGAAAAAGCTGACACAGTACCGCAGAAAGCATCTCGGCTATGTATTCCAGATGTACAATCTGATTGGAAATCTAAACGTGAAGGAAAACATCGAAGTGGGAGCGTATCTGTCAGACAATGCGCTTGATATTGATGATCTGTTACATACGCTCGGACTTTACGAGCACCGCTACAAACTGCCGAACCAGTTGTCCGGCGGCCAGCAGCAGCGTGTTTCCATCGGCCGTGCGATTGTAAAAAATCCGGATATCCTGCTCTGCGATGAGCCAACGGGAGCACTTGACTACAATACGTCCAAGGAAATCTTAAAACTGATCGAGGAGGTCAATCAAAAATACGGCAACACGATCATTATGGTAACGCATAACGAGGCCATCAAAAATATGGCAGACCATGTGATCAAGCTCCGTGACGGTGCGGTGCGCCACAACGACATCAATACAAACAAGGTATCCGCGGAAGATCTGGAATGGTAAGGGGGCTGCTATGAAAAAAATCAAAAATCCCCTGATCAGGAGAATACCGAAAGAACTGATCGGGGACTGGAAAAAATATCTGGTTGTATTCCTGTTTCTTGTGCTCACGATCGGCTTTGTGTCCGGTATGTATGTGGCAAACGAGAGTATGATTACTTCGGCAAACGAAGGCGTGACAAAATACAAACAGGAAGACGGTCATTTTGAGTTAAAAAAACAGGCAGATGCCACCTTGCTTTCGGCAATTGAGACAGGTGAAAAAGCGGATTTTAAGGCAACAAAGACAACATTGTATGAAAACTTTTTCCGAAATGAGGAAGAAGATTATAATAACGACGGGAAAAAGGATGGAACGATCCGCGTATTTGCAAAGACAAAGGATATCAACATGGCATGTATGCTGCAGGGAAGTTTTCCACAGAAGGCGGATGAAATTGCCATTGACCGTATGCACGCCGACAACGTCGGAATAAAGGTGGGAGATACCGTCACAGTTTCCGGAGAGACTTATAAAGTTGTGGGACTGCTTGCGTATGTCAATTACTCCACCTTACATGAAAAGACCACAGATCTGATGTTTGATGCACTGAAATTTGATGTGGCAATGGTGACACAGGACGGTTTCGACCGGCTGCACAAGAGTATTCACTATACTTATGCATGGAAATATGAAACGGAGCCTGCGGATGAGGCCGGGGAAAAAACACGCTCTGATAATTTTATGCGTGCATTGCTCACACAGGTGGTTGTTGCGGACAATGAACTCGAAGATTACACACCGAAATACGGAAATCCGGCGATCAATTTTGCAACCGATGATATGGGATCGGACAAAGCCATGGGCGGTGTGCTGCTGGATATCCTTGTGGTAATCATCGCATTTATCTTTGCCGTGACGATCAGCAATACGATTGCAAAAGAGTCCTCCGCGATCGGAACACTGCGCGCGTCCGGTTACACGAAAAGAGAGCTGGTGCAGCACTATCTGTCCATGCCGGTTATTGTAACACTGCTGGCTGCGATTGTCGGAAATATACTCGGCTATACGGTGTTTAAAAATATTGTTGTGTCGATGTATTACAACAGTTACAGTCTGCCAACGTATTACACGATCTGGAATCCGGATGCGTTCTTTAAGACCACGCTGGTTCCGGTGATCCTGATGCTGGTTGTCAACCTGATCGTGATCGTGCGCATGATGCAGCATACACCACTGCAGTTTCTGCGTCATGACCTGAAAAAGACAAAGAATAAAAAAGCCATGCGTCTGCCGGGATGGAGCTTTTTTGGCCGGTTCCGCCTGCGGATCATGTTCCAGAATGTCGCAAATTACCTGATTTTATTTGTCGGTATTTTCTTTATCATGGTCATGCTGGCCATGGCAGTGGGCATGCCCGATACGCTCGATTATTATAAGAGCAACACGGATGGCATGATGTTTGCAAAATACCAGTATGTGCTTAAATCCTATGAAGATGACGATAATAAACGGATCACAACGGAAAACAAAGATGCCGAAAAGTTTAACATGACATCACTTGTAAAAAAGAGTGATGCGATCGATGAGGAAATTTCCGTATACGGAATCGCGGATGACAGTAACTATGTAAAGATTAAAAAGTTAAGTTCCCTTAAGAAAAACGAAGTTTATATTTCTGCTTCGTTTGCCGATAAATATGGGCTTGCAGCCGGCGATACGGTATCGCTGGATGAAAAGTATGAGAACAAATCTTATAAGTTTAAAGTAGCAGGACTGTATCATAAATCCCAGAGCCTTGCGGTCTTTATGTCCATTGACAATTACGGAAAAGTATTTGACTTAAAGGAAAATGAGTTCAGCGGATTTTTATCCGACAGCAGGATCACCGATATTGATGAGGAAAATATTGCAACGACCATCACGATCCGTGATATCACAAAGATGGCAGACCAGTTAGATCACTCCATGGGGTCCTACATGACGTATTTTCAGGTACTGTGTATCCTTCTGGCAGCCGTTATGATCTATCTTCTGACAAAGCTGATCATTGAAAAGAATGAGAATGCAATTTCCATGACAAAAATCCTTGGGTACGAAAACAAAGAGATCGCGAGTCTGTATCTGCTTTCGACGAGTATTGTGGTTGTAATCGCGGATCTCATCAGTGTGATTCTTGGAACACTTGTTATGGCCGCGGCATGGCGGATGATGCTCTTTTCCTACAGCGGCTGGTTCGCTTTTCGCGTAACACCGATTGGTTATGCAAAAATGTTTGGATTTGTGCTGATCGGATATCTGATTGTTATGGTATTTGATTTCCAGAGGATCAAGAAGATTCCGATGGATCAGGCACTTAAAAATGTGGAATAAAATTTTATAAATGTGTGGCTGAAAGTGATGCGCACAAAACGACCCCTCAGTAGCGGCGGCTACCGGGGGGTTCTCGTTTTATATGGCATCCATTCATGTTTTTACAGTTGCTCACCAAGAGTGGTATTTTGCAATATTGCAAGAATAATGATTGCATACACCCCGCCGATCAGGGCTGTAATCAGCTGCGTGACAGAAAACTGCAGCTGCAGAACATGTAACATTGGCTGCATTTTTGCAGGCAACATATTTGGTAAGATAATAAGAGAAATAAGAATTCCCATAAACAGAGCCTTTAATACAGCACCGATCACAACAGATACCGGAAGTCCTGCTTTTTCCCCGAATTTTTTGCGGAGCAGGGCAACAACAAGGACGAGAATTGCATTTCCGATTATAATGCATGGAAACATTGCCGGAATGGCTGCCATAATCGGGCTTCCGGTGATGAAAAAGGATGTGATGGGAGTAATTACACCTAAGATAATGCCGCATGCCAGCCCGGCATAGACAGTGGTCAGAATCAGGGCTGCGTTGATGACCGGACCTGTAAGGTATACACTCACATTTTTGAAAAACTGGCTTACAATGCAGATTGCGAGTAAAATTGCTGTAACGGTGATTTGTCTTGTTTTTAATTTCATAAATTTATCCTCCTAAAATTCGTATCATGGTAATGATACTCTTAAAGGCGCTGAAATGCAACGACACGGGGATTTTGTCTTGTGTTACCATAAAAAATGAGGTAGAGTAAAGACAGTGAAAAGATATTTTGCTCCTACAGGGGGATAAAAACTGTCGAATGTTTAGAGAGAGGAGTGTATATGAAAAAGGGGATAGTATTTCTAATTGTATTTTTGATGGTCATCAGTTTCCCGATATGCGGATATGCGAAGGGGAAGGAGAAAATTTATCTGGACTCTTCCTGGAAATATGCGGATCATGCCAGAATTACATCGGGCTATGCCGTTACGTACAAGGCGAAAAAGAACCGGAAGGACATTGTGATTGCAGTCAATGCGGGACATGGGACGAAAGGCGGTTCATCGGTCAAAACGCTGTGTCATCCGGATGGCTCTGCAAAGGTGACCGGAGGAACGACAGCGGCAGGCTCTGTGAAAGCAGTGGCGGCTTCAGATGGAATGGCATTTCGGGACGGAACGGCAGAACGTGATGTGACGCTTCGTATGGCACGGATTCTGAAAAAGAAACTGCTGGCAGAGGGGTATGATGTGCTCATGGTCCGGGATGGAAAGGATGCACAGCTGGATAACGTGGCGCGTACCGTCATATGTAACAATGTAGCGGATTGTCATATTGCGCTGCATTGGGACAGCGATGGACTTTCTTACGACAAAGGATGCTTTTATGCTTCTGTTCCCGAAAAACTCAAAAAAATGCGTCCGGTCGCATCTTACTGGGAAGAACATGACGCATTGGGAAAATCACTGATCAAGGGGCTGCGTTCCCAAAAGATTAAAATAAACGGAACCGGTGCTACGGAGATTGATCTGACGCAGACTTCGTACAGTACAATTCCTTCCGTTGATATTGAACTGGGCAACCAGTGTTCGGATCATAGTGACAGGAAATTGCAAAAACTTGCGGACGGACTGGTACAGGGGATCAACAAATATGTAAAACATCATATTCATGTAGCACCGTTAAGCAGCCTGTGAGATTAAAAATGGAGGTGACATATGGAAACATGGTATTATGAAGTTGTCAGTATTGACGGCGATTATGCAAATTTAAAGAGGACAGATATCGAAAGTGATGATCTGAAACTTGTGGCACGGGCACTGCTTCCACCGGAAATAATGGAGGGAAGCAGACTCAAATATGAACTGATGCAGTATGAAATCATAGCGTAGCTATTTGGAAAAGAGGTTTACACAATGGACGTAAGAAAAATGAGAAATAAGAAGCTGGGAGCGCGTGTTGTGGCGGCACTTAACTCCCGCAACATGGAAGCATATTATGTAGAGACAAAAGAAGAAGCGGTAAAGAAAGCACTCGAATTGATCCCGAAGGGCAGCAGTATCAACATGGGCGGTGCAACTTCTGTAAAGGAGTGTGGTCTCTACGATGCCGTTTCCAACGGTGATTATGAATTTTATGACCGGGATAAAGTAAAAACCCCGGAGGAAAAAGAGGAGATTGCGCGGAAAGCATTCAGCTCGGATTATTTTTTGGGCAGTGTCAATGCCATGAGCGAGGATGGCGTGTTTATCAATATTGACGGAAACGCCAATCGCGTGGCTGCGTATGCCTATGGACCAAAGCATGTTCTGCTGATTGTGGGTATGAACAAAGTCGTAAAATCCGAGGAAGACGCCCTGCACCGTGCGCGGAATGAGGCGGCACCGATTAATGCACAGCGATTTGGCATTGACACACCATGTTCCAAAAACGGAAGCTGTTTTGACTGTAAAAGTCCACAGTGCATCTGCTGTCAGATTCTGACAACCCGATTCAGCAGGGTCAAAGGACGGTTTCAGATTATTCTGGTGGATGAAAATCTGGGCTTTTAAGAAGAAAGACGGGTTTTCTTGTGATGATTACGGGCATATAGCATTGGCAGTGGTGGCACTGATTCAGCTGATCCGGCAGGTTTGTAAGAAAAATGAATAATAAAGGATAAAAAGTTCTGGGAAACAGATGTTTTCCAGAGCTTTTTTATTTCTGGAAATATTACCTCGCAAAATTTTCAAAGGTCTTTATGCAACCAAGAAATGGCATTTCTGGAAATCAGTATTGCGGTCACGTATGCGTGATAGTTTATGCTGAAAAGTACGGGGAAAGGTAAAGGCCGTAATGAAAAAAGTAAACGAAGTGAGCCGGCTGGCAGGAGTGAGCAAGAGAACTTTGCAGTTTTATGATGATGAAGGACTATTGCCTGCCCAGCGGTCGAAAGACAATTATCGACTGTATGATGATGCTGCACTGGAACGTCTCTGGGAGATCCTGGTGTATCGGGCGATGGGGCTTGATCTGAAGGAAATCAAGTATCTTCTGACACTTTCGGAGAAACAAAAAAATCAGTATCTGGAAAAGAAAATCCGAGGGCTAAGGCAACAGATCAGACAGCTTAACGGACAGATGGAATTTATTTCATATGTACAACAAAATGGGATGTTACCGGTTCCGACAGAAAAAAACACCGAGGAAAAAACGTATATGGATTACATAGCGGTGTTGAGAAAAATGAAACAGGATCAAAAAAGGGAGGACAAAGAGAAATGAAAAAAAGATTAATGATGGTAATGTGTTGTGGAATAATGATTTTGGGAAATCTTAGTGGTTGTAATGCTATGAAGACGAAAGAAACAGAGTATCATTGGCCGACAAGTACGCTGGTAAAATCGTTGCCTGTTCCGGAATCGAAATACGGAGAAATTGTATTGGATGCAGAAGATTCTTTTGAAATTGACGTTTTTAATACGTCGAAATCACAGTTTGCAGATTATATAAATGCATGTAAGGAAAACGGATTTAATGTGGATTATTATGGGACGGAAGATTCATATGATGCAGAGAATAAAGATGGATATACGCTCTCGCTGAGTTATGATAAAAGGAAAAAGACAATGAATATAGATATCTATGACCTGGACGATGATACGGAGGATACGCAGGAGCCGGAAGAAACAGAGGAGCCGGAAGAAACAGATGACTCGGAAAACGCAAAAGATACATCCAAAGATTCCTCAAAGACTGATAAGAAGGAGAAAAAGAAAACCAGTTCTAAAAAGAAAGATGGGGCAGTTGATGCGGATTTTAAGAAGATGATGGATAGTTATGAAGATTTCTTTGATGAATATATCGAGTTTATGAAAAAGTATGAAAATTCTGATGATGTGGCGGGAATGTTAAATGATTATGCGGATTATATGACGAAATATGCCGATTACATGCAGAAGTTAAATGACGTAGATACGGATAATCTGTCGACTGCGGATGCCGCCTACTATACAAAAGTGCAGGCACGTATTGTGAAAAAGCTTGCAGAAATCCAATAGGATCTGCTTTATGATGGTGGGATGAAGAAAAGGATCGAAAGGTCCTTTTCTTTGTCATAAACAATAATTTATGAGGAAAAGAAAAATGAAAAGGAAAAAATGCTTCTGGTTATTTATTATGGAAAAAAGATAAAAATTTTTGGATCAGTTATGATGGGATAGTTACACTTGGCATTGATAGTTCAAAGTTAGATGTAAAAGTAGATGGTGAAAATGTAAAAATACATATTCCAGAAGCAAAGGTATTAAGTTCAAAACCAAATCCCGACAGCATTACCAAGGATTCCTATTATTATGCAAAAAATTCAGCAATAGCGGATGCAGATGATCAGACGAAAGCCTATAAAAAGGCAGAGAAAGAAATGGAGAAGACAGCAGCAAATGATACTGTTTTATTAGCACAGGCACAACAAAGGGTGCAGTCTATGTTAGAGGATTATGTAAAAAATATGGGTACGATGTTAGGAAAAGAGTATACGATCACATGGGATATCAAAGAAAATCATGTGAAGCCGGATACGGCAGAATCGACAGAATAGTAAGCTTTTTACGATGGCTTGGAACAATGTATTCTAAGCCATCAATTTTTTATGCAGGTATGCGTTACGGTTGGTAAAAAATTAACATTTGCCTGATTAAACAACAGAAAAATTGATAGAAACGATCAAGATAGACTCTTGAAAAAAGTAAATTTCCTCATAAAAAAGTAAAAAATAAATATAATTCGCTCATGAAAATGTAATTTTGAAGAAAAAATCGCTCATAAAAATGTAATTGAGATCAACTTTATTACAGAGCCATCTTATAAAGTTATTGTTGAGGAAGGGTTTTCAGCAGAACATATTATCAAGCTGATCAGCAGGATTGATCCGACGAAACATTTTGAAGAAAACGAATTGGTAGATTATGAAAATGATATTGTAAAGTATGCACAAGGGCTGGATAAGGCGAAAATTCTGCGTGTATACCGGTCAATTCCGGCACAGCTTGCTAAAGAAAATAAAAAATTTCAATATTCGAAAGTCTCTAAGGGCGGAAGATCTAAGGATTATATGGGATGTGTAGAGTGGTTGAAAGATGCCGGGCTTATTAATGTATGTGAATGTTTGCAATTTCCGGAATTGCCATTAAAAGGAAATATGGATGAAAGCAAATATAAAGTATATATTTCGGATACTGGATTATTGGTGGCAAGTCTGGACGATGAATCACAAATTGACTTGCGCGCAAATAAAAATCTTGGCATTTATAAAGGTGCGCTTTATGAAAATTTTGCAGCAGAGGCATTGGTAAAGCAGGGATATGGGATTTATTATTATTCGAAGGATAATTCGACACCAGATGAAGCTGGTTACCGAAGAGATTACAAAAATAGGAAAGAAATTTATTGCGCGAGTGCGGATAAGGATAAATCTGCAAAGAAGCGCCAGAACAGGCTTCATCTGCCGGATCTGGCGTTTCTTTTTCAGAGGTGTTTTACAACTGATAATTTGAATTATTTTTTCTTCACAACACAGCGTTTTTTATAGAATGAAATCCCATAACAAATGACTTCATCATAATCATCTTCAAAGGATTTGGCATACATGAGATCATCCATCTGCTGCACAGCTTTTTCACATGCGGTGTCTAAATCGTTGAGAGATTTGGCGTACTTGGCTTCAAAGACAGCAACGCGGCCATTGAGGGAGTCGTACACAACCACATCACTGCGTCCTTCCCCATGTTCTTTATTGGAGTCTACCATATAACCGGCTCCGGCAAATATGCCAGCTAAAAAAGCATGATAATAATCTTCTTTGTAATCATGGTAACTGATTGTTTTGCGCAGAAGTTTTGTCATTTCAATAGAAATTGTCTTTGCATCCTGATTCCATACGGCATGAAACAGAGTTTCACGGTTCCAGGTCAGGGCGCTCTCCTGAAACCATTTTAAAATGGTTGTCTCAAAAATTTCCCGGATTTCTGCATTCGGAATCATCAGTGCGGATATACCATCCGGCAAATTTTCAGGGAGATCTGCATTGCGGGCTTTCGTCAGATAACCCGTGAGATAAAGAATACTCCAGAGATTGTCTTCGGAAGAATGCAGATAGTCGTAAGTAAGATTTTCATCAATCTGTTGTGTAATATATCCGCCTGAAAGCAGGGTTTCCAATTTCCGGGTAATGGTATTTCCGGCATAATCAATAAAAGAACGAACAATAGCATTATCACTGGTGTTTTTCCAGTAACTTGCCGGCCTGACATCGGGATTGTATTGCAGATCTCGCATATAATTCATGACATCCCACGGACAATAGACATCGACATCTCCAAAGTGATAACCATCATACCAGAATTTCAAATCTTTGGAATGTTCTATGGCATCGGCATCCCGCAGAAGCTGTTCTACATCCTTTTGTGTAAATCCAAAATATTCATTCAAACGGCAATCTGTAATGGTGTCAGATACAAAATTATTTGTCCCGGTAAAAATGCTTTCTTTTGCAATCCGAAGGCATCCGGTGATCACTGCAAACCGGAGGGCAGCATTATCTTTTAAGGAAGTACTGAGCATTCCTTTGATAATCTCAAGCATCTGGTCATAGTATCCATTAGAGCTGGCTTTTGCAATTGGCACATCGTATTCATCTAACAACAGGATGACTGGTTTTGCATAATAAGAAGCCAAAGCTTTTGTCAGCAATACAAGACTTTGTTTGATCTCAGAGACAGTGGCTTTGCGTTCTGCAATATGATGTATGATTTCTTTATCATAATCGTTTACAGAATCACTTTCTAACAGATAAAGGTGCTGCTGGTATAAATCGGAAATGGTATACACCAGCATGTCGCAGGCACTGGAAAAGGTAAGTCCATCCACATCTTTAAAAGATAAAAACAAGGTTGGGTACTGATTCATCCATTCATCACATAAAGCAGTATTTTTGGAAATTTCCAGCCCTTCAAATATGGTTCGGCTGTCTTTTCGAATATCAAAAAAACTTGCCAGCATACGCATGACAAGTGTTTTCCCAAAACGCCGGGGACGTGTAATTAAGGTTACTTCAGCAGATTTCGTCTGTAGTAATTTAGAAATAAATCCGGTTTTATCGATATAGTAATAATTATTTTCCCTAAGCTTTTCAAAATCCGAAACGTCGACGGGAATGTTAAGATCTACCATATACCTGTCTCCTTGTATACATCATTTCTTAAAAACCAAGTATATCATATCATGAAGAATTTTAGATGACAATGAAATTAATATTGCGCATAATCAAAGAATGTAGCAGAATAAAGGTGCGCATAATCAAAAAGTATGGAATTTTATGCATTTCTCCATACATGGTAATGATGCTGTAAAAAGAAAAGTGGAGATAACATTATGATTAAAAACATCGTAAAAGGCAAACAGATTTTTTCAAAAAAAGCAACCCCTGCCACAGAAGCCGACAGGCAGGTAATCACCGATCTCTTAGACACCCTGCGTGCCAACCGGGAAATCTGTGTCGGCATGGCTGCAAATATGATTGGCGTAAACAAAGCAATTATCGTTGTAGCGGCCGGACCGTTTCAGTTTGCAATGGTAAATCCCGTGATAACAAAGAAATCCGGGGAGTATCAGACCGAGGAAAGCTGCCTGTCACTCGACGGAGCCAGAAACTGTACCAGATATAAGGAGATCGAAGTAGATTATCTGGATCAGAATTTTAAACCACAGCACGGAAAATATTCCGGCTGGACGGCGCAGATCATCCAGCATGAAATTGATCATTGCAACGGAATTATTATTTAATCAGGAAAGGAAAACGATGAACGAGGAAAAGAACGAGACAAGATGGGACAGGCTTCTTGCGGTTCGCACCACTGGCAGAGACGATACAAATGCGGATCAGTATCGTTATCCTTATGAACCTACGCCTTATTCAGTTTTGGAACGTCTGGCAAACAGCGGACTGATTCGAAAGGAAAACACATTGCTCGACTACGGCTGCGGAAAAGGAAGAGTTGATTTTTTTATGTCATATCAAACCAGATGTCAGTCTATCGGTGTCGAATATAATGAGCGAATTTATGAAAAGGCTATGAATAACAAAGAGTCTGCCGTGGCTTCCGGCAGGGTATTATTTGCACTTGCAAATGCGGAGCGGTATACAGTTCCGGAAACGGTGGACCGGATTTATTTTTTTAATCCTTTTTCGCTGGAACTGCTGAAAAAAGTAATTGCCCGGATTTTGAATTCTTATTATGAAAACAGGAGAACAGTAAAGTTGTTTTTCTATTATCCATCCGATGAATACATAGCTTATCTGATGACCGTAGAGGAATTGTTGTTTTCCGATGAAATTGATTGCAGAGATCTGTTTGACGGAAACAATGTACGGGAAAAAATAGTGATATTTGAAATTGCTGTTTAACTGCGTGGTCTGTTCAGAGGGATGGATTTGCGGGGGAGACTGTTCTAAATATAAGGTTTCTCGATGTGACGGAAAAAGGGGACATTCTCTTTCTACAGAAAAATTTACAAGTTAGCTC
>ULUC01048901.1_pt1 | contig 18737 bp, 16 predicted proteins | sample 1958151 | NCBI WGS metagenome assembly ULUC01 (sample SAMEA4835750, study PRJEB28245) | human gut metagenome | biome: gut microbiome; material: fecal sample | place: Denmark | collected 2008
GGAAGTCGACCACGACGTCGGGGCGCAGTCCGTGGCCCTGTGCGTCGCGCAGTGTGGTGCCGTTGTCGTCGGTGGTGAGCTGTACGTGGAAGTGTATGTCGCGTTTCAGTCCCGATTTTTCGAGTATCGTTTCAAGTATCATTTCGCCCCAGTCGCCCTGTACCTTGCTGTTGCCGCGCAAGGCATCGGCGAGGTCTTTCGCTTCCTTGCCGATGCTGCGGTTGAGTTCCATCATTTCGCGCAGGCTTTGCTGGAGGGAGAACCGTTCGCGTGCCTCATTGTTGTAGGTATCCTCCACTTTTTTGCGGAATGAATCGATATTTTCGCGCAGGGGAGTGAGTATGTCCTTGAGTTGCTGCTCGCTTTGCTGGCGCAACCGGTCGGTGCTGTTTGTCAGGACTTCGTTGGCGATGAGTCTGAAATGCTTCTCGCTGTCGCTGAGCATACGCTCGAATTCCTTGCCGGAGGCAGCTTCGGCCTGTCGTATGCGTTCACCGGCATCTTTCTCAATCTGTCTGATGCGTTCGGCGGCGGAGTTTTCGGCATGCGCTATGCGCTCTGCGGCCGAGGCTTCAGTGAGTGCCGCCCGCTCGTTGGCGGCCTTCTCGCGTTCGCTCAGACTTGCGAGCTCGCTTTTCAACGCTATGTGCCGGTGCAGAGTGATTGCTGTTACAATGAGTGATGCCACAAGCATCACGCTCAGAAAAATCAACGGGATTATCATTGCTGTATTTGCTGTTTTAGAGAGTGTCTCATAATTTCTGCAAAGATAGCAATTCCCCATGAATTATTTCCTTCCGCGGGCATGTTTCAGCCGTTGGCCGGGCCGGGAGATGCGGCTGTGCGTCCTTCGGCTGTCGGGGAGGACACCGATGCGGCTGTATCGGAGGAGGAGTCTCCGTCATTGCGCGATCTGTTTATTTTCAACACGGCATTCGTTATATAGACCGTGAAGACCGGGAAAAGGGTCAGCCCTTCCACCGAGAGTACCACTCCGAGCACTTTGCCGGTAGGTGTGAGTGTGGGGATGTTGGTGCCGCAGGTGGTCATTTCGAGGAAAGCCCACCATAGTGAGGTCCAGAAGGTATCGACCTGCGGATTGATGTAATGTTCCTCGACGAAAAACATCATGGCGGCAAAATATACGCTCACGGCTACCCATGTGATATATACCCACAGCATGCTGAGCGACTGTCGCGAGGTGAATGTCCTGCTTACAAGAGCCAGAACGTAGCCGGCACGGAACAGTGGTACGAGTCTGATGAGATACATGATACGCGGCTGTACGTCTATTCCGGCCCATTCAAGTATGTTGAGATATGGCACGCTGACTATGATGAAAAGCAGATGGGTGCAGATGTATTTCCATTTGCGGGGACTCATTATCCATTCCACGGTTATGTCAAACAGAAACAGAATACATACCCAGAACTGGAAATGCATGTATCTGCTGTCGGCGAGAAAGGATTTGTTCTCGAGTGTCTCTTGTGATACCCAGATGACCATCGCTACGGCGGCAGCAAGCACCATCAGATGCAATCCGGTCTCGAAATATTTTGCCGCCCTCGGCGCTCCGTGTATGTTTTGTCTTGTCCCTGTCATGTCGCTCGTCAATAAATATATAGTATAATATTAACTCGCGGCGCACTCTTAAAGTTTTGGCCGGTGCGTGAAAATGGAATTTTGCTTTTAAAAATACGTTTTCCGTATTTAACAGATATTTTTTAACACCGTCTTAAAATAATTTGTAAATTTGCAGATTAGATTGTCGGTTAAGAGACATCCTCCTAAGGTTAATGGCGACGGTTTCTCCGAGTTTGCTTGCCTCTAACTGTTTTTTTATTAGGTAAAGTCACTTATGAATAGAAAAAGGAAAAAATGGCCCCGGATGGTTTTTATGTCTTTGCTTGTGGTCGCGATAATTTGTTGCATCGCCGGGGCTGTGCTTTACGATTATGCTTTCAAATCATACGAAGGGGAGCGCGTGCGCATATATGTCGACGCCTCGAAAGGCGCGGTTGCGTTGCGCGATTCGCTCGTTGCCCGTCTTGGCGAAAGTTATGGCGGCAGGGTATACGGCATCTGGAGTAAGATTTCCGACAGCTCGGAACTCAAGTCAGGGAGCTATGTCGTAGAGCATGGGGAAAAAGCCTGGCGGCTTGCCGGGCGCATCAAGAAACAGCGCCAGAATCCGGTGCAGGTGAAATTCAACAATCTGCGTACTGTCGGGCAGCTTGCATCACGTCTTGACGTTCAATTGCTCGCCGACAGCGCGTCGCTTGCAGCCGCCACCGATTCGTTGCTGTCGTCGCAAGGTGTCCTTCCTGCCAATTTCGTAGCACATTTCCTCCCCGATACATACGAATTTTACTGGGATGAACCGGCTGCCAACGTGGTGGCTAAGATTATCGGCAACTATGACCGGTTCTGGAACGACACTCGTCGTGCCAAAGCTCGTGAACTGCATCTCACACCCGATGAAGTGTCTACTCTTGCCTCTATAGTGGAGGAGGAAACCAACAAAGCCGATGAGCGCCCTGTGGTGGCCCGGCTGTATCTCAACCGCCTGGCGTCGAAAATGAAGCTGCAGGCCGACCCCACGGTGAAGTTCGCGTTGGGCGATTTCTCTCTCCGTCGCATACTCAACAAACATCTGCAGGTAAACTCACCTTACAATACATATATGTATCAGGGACTTCCTCCGGGTCCGATACGTATCCCCGAGGCAGCCACGCTCGATGCCGTGCTTGATGCCCCGGCGCATGACTATATTTATATGTGCGCCAAAGAGGATTTCTCCGGCTACCATAATTTTGCCTCCGACTATGCCTCGCATCAGGCCAATGCAAAAAAATATCAGGCCGCACTCGATAGAAACGGGTATGGTAAATAAGCCAAAATCATAAAACCAATCATAATATGCAACAGAAAGTAACAAAACAATTGCTGAGCGACCGTCCCGCAGTGCGTTGGACGGCTCTCGTGCTCCTGGCTATGGCCATGTTCTTCGGCTATATGTTCATGGACGTGCTGTCGCCTCTGCAGACAGCCCTTCAGGACACCAAAGGCTGGGATCCCGAAACCTACGGACATTTCGCCGGTTCGGAAACATTTCTCAACGTGTTTATCTTTTTCCTGATTTTTGCCGGAATTATTCTCGACAAAATGGGAGTGAGGTTCACCGCTATCCTCTCGGGTACGGTGATGCTTGTCGGAGCGTTCATCAATTATTTCGCGCTTACCGAAGCGTTTGAAGGGAGCGCGCTCGCCACATTCTTTGAAAACAATCTCAATCTGCCCGAAGCGTGGTGGAATGTAACGCCGTTCTTCAAGGGGATGCCCGCGTCGGCCAAGCTGTCGGCAATCGGTTTCATGATATTCGGCTGCGGCGTGGAGATGGCCGGTATCACCGTATCGCGCGGTATCGTCAAATGGTTTGCCGGCAAAGAGATGGCATTGGCTATGGGTATCGAGATGGCGCTCGCCCGCGTTGGTGTCGCCGCCGTGTTCATCATGTCGCCGTTGGTTTCGCGTCTGGGCGGTACGCTCAATGTGTCGCGCTCGGTCGGCTTTACCGTGATACTGCTCTGTATCGGACTCATCAGTTTCATCGCCTACTCTGTGATGGACAAAAAGCTCGAACGCCAGATTGGCAATAATGAGGAGAAGGACGACCCCTTCAAGATTTCCGATCTCAAGTATATTTTCAGCTCGAAGGTATTCTGGATTGTGGCATTGCTTTGCGTGCTCTATTATTCGGCTATCTTCCCGTTCCAGAAATATGCCGCCAACATGCTTCAGTGCAACCTCGGTATCTCCGATGAGTCTGCCGCCGCTATTTTCACAGTGTTCCCTCTCGGAGCAGCCGCCATCACCCCGTTCCTCGGCCGTTATCTCGACAAGAAGGGTAAAGGCGCCACAATGCTTATATTCGGCGCATTGCTCATGATTGTGTGCCACCTGACATTCGCTCTCGGACTGCCCGCACTGCGTGGAGGCGACCAGACTGCCGTGGCAGAAAACTCAATTGTATCGGGCAAGATAGTCGACTCTCAGCCCAATGCGGAAGGCAAGGAGGTGGCTATCAATGTAGTGTTCAGTCCGAAAAACTTCGCTAATCATGATGTCGCCGCCGCAATCGTAGGTAAGAGCGCCGGAGAGTCTGTAGTGTTCAATCCCCGTGCGGCCTTTTCCGATATGTCGGTAGCCGACGTAACGGAACGCGCCGAGGCTGCCTCGCAGAAAATATCCAACTTCCTCAAGGATAAGGATACGAGCTTCGACTTGAATCAGGCACGTGCCGTCGACCGTGATTTCACCCTCGTGGTAGAGAAAATCCAGTCGCCGATGGGTATCTTCGGTATCGTTGTTGCGTTCCTCGCGATAGTGTTGCTCGGCATCTCGTTCTCACTCGTTCCCGCATCATTGTGGCCGTCAGTGCCGAAACTTGTCGACGGCAAATTGCTCGGTTCGGCATACGCGGTTATATTCTGGATCCAGAACATCGGTCTTTACGCCGTGCCGATGATTATCGGCGGAGTGCTTGCCTCGACCAATACCGATGTATTCAACCCCCTGAGCTACAACTACACCGCACCGATGCTCATCTTCGCATCATTCGGCGTACTCGCCCTCATCTTCGGCCTCATCCTCAAGGCACTTGACCGCAAAAACCACTATGGCCTCGAAGCCCCCAACACCAAAGCCGACGACACCGCCGTCGAATTCGACGCCATGGAATAAAAAGCCCCTTAATTCAAAAAAACAGGAAGCATCAGCATTCACTGCCGATGCTTCCTGTTTTTTTGAGTTAATATTATGGGTGCCGGTTGGCTATCTTAGCTACCATAGCTATTTTAGCTATTGTAGTTATTTTAGCTATGATAGCTATATAGCTAAAATAGCTATCATAATCGGTTTAGCTGTTGTTGCGGTAGGAGAGGCGGGCGCGGTACATTTGTTCCTTTATGCCGCCGTTTTGGATAAAATCCTGTTTTGCGAGGTCAATTATTTTTCCGAGCATAGTGATTGTCTGATGAATTAAAGTAAGCAGAAGATTGCACAGTTCCTCATCATTCATCTTTGATGTCAGATTCATGTAATATGCCGTGTCGTTATTTGTCGCGCATGTAGTACGCAATTTCGTGTATCGTGGATGGCTGCTTGTCCAGATTTCGATTTTACGGGTCCGCATGAAATCTTCGTAATCGTTCAGTAGTTCGTGCAACGAACCCTGTGCCACACCATAAAGTTTAATCTCCATTTCGGCTGATGAAGCGGCATCTGCTCTGCCTTCAACGATATTTTGTTTTCCGGAGCGTGCCGCCTGTAGCATCTGGTCGTGGGTGCGGTCAGATTTTGAAATGTGTTTTTCAAGAAAGTAATATGTCAGGTCGTAGATTGCTTCGGCTTTTTGAAATACGCGCAGGTTGCGGTAGGAAGTTTTTGGTTGGGCGAAGCGGGGTGGTTGCATGGCGGGTGTTTTTATGGTTATTGTTGTTGTGAGTATGGTTATGGTAGCTACTTTAGCTATATAGCTATTTTAGCTACTTTATTTTATTATGGTTGCGGTTTGGTCGGGTAGCGGGAGTTGAGGGCGTCGAGCATGGTTTTCAGTTTGAGGCGGATTTGTTTGAGGTGCTCGAGGGCTTCTACTTTGCGGGAGATGCCGGAGTGGTTGTGGCGTATCTGTTGTTCGGCGGCTTCGAGTTTCATCCCTTTTTCTTTTACGAGGAAAGCCACGAGACGTATTTTTTCAATGTCGGAAGGTGTGTAAAAGCGGGTGCCGCTCTCGTTGCGGTGTGGTTTTATGATAGTAAATTTATGCTCCCAGAAACGCAGGGTTGAGGCGGGGAGACCTATCATCTCCGCGACTTCTTTTATCTTATAATATTTTTTGGAAAAATTATCCATTACCGGGTATAGCTTTTAAAGAAAATCTTTCTGTCGGGATTATCAGTCCATTACGTGGCCGGCGTTTTCCGAATCGTTGACCATGCGCGCATATTCCTCGGGGGTGAGGTCCTGGAAATAGTAGTCGACGGGGTTCTGCGGCACTCCTTTAAGCCGCACTTCATAATGCAGGTGCGAACCTGTCGATTTCCCGGTATTGCCTACTTTGCCTATGAGGTCGCCGCGCTTGACTTTTTGCCCGGGCGTGACGAGGATTTCACTCAGATGGGCGAAACGGGTGGTGTAGCTGTAGCCGTGGTTTATATCGATGGTGTGGCCGTAGCCGCTGTTCCATCCCGCTTCGGCCACGGTGCCGTCGCCTGTGGCATAGACCGATGTGCCCGAGGGAGCGGCGAAATCCATGCCGTCATGATGCTTTGAGGTGCCGTAGATCGGGTCGACACGCCATCCGTAACCCGATGCCATCTGCGTCATGTCCTCCTCCGATACGGGCTGTATGGACGGGATATGCGACAGGCGGTCGCTGCTCTGGTTGATGGCCTCGGCAAGGCGGTCGAACGACTGCGACTGTACATAGACCTGGCGTTCGAGCAGTTCGAGTTTTGCCGTCACTTCGGCCAGTTTCTCATTATCCGGCAGATTTCTGATGTCGCCCGGATTGAAGCGCGTCAGGCCGGCATACCGCTGTCGGGCGGTAAGCGGGTCGATCTGCATGATGACGCGGTAGAAATTGTTGTCGCGCTCGGCGAGATTGTCCATAACGGCAATCGCTGTGTTGAGCCGCGAGTCGAGCTGGTCGACGCGGTTGCGCAGCGCCTCGTTCTCCTTGCGCAGTTGCTTTTCCTTCGGCAGGTCGATGCATATATAGAGCGAGATAAGTATGGCGGCGCTGATGCCTATCCCTTCAAGCAGATATTTGGTCCAGGCCCATACGCGTTGTCCGCGGGATGGGTAGACCCTCTCGTAGGTTTCGTTGGACGGATTATATCGGTAATACACTTTCTTTCTCATCGCTCGCCGGTGGATTGCTTGGCATGCCGTGACCTGTATATTTAATAAATAAGAGTTCTATTGGTCACAACAATTTGCGAATTTAACAAAAAACGCGTAATTTTGCTAATTATTTTAAGCAAATTTATATCCCAACATCATATATCACAATTTCAATATGTTGACAGCTAAAGAGATACGCGAGTCATTCAAGGATTTTTTCCGCAGTAAGGGGCACCAGATTGTCCCCTCGGCTCCAATGGTAATCAAAGACGACCCCACGCTGATGTTCACCAACGCGGGCATGAACCAGTTCAAAGATATTATTTTAGGAAACAAGGCGGCGAAATTCACCCGTGTGGCCGACTCGCAGAAGTGCCTCCGTGTATCGGGAAAGCACAATGACCTCGAGGAAGTAGGCCACGACACGTATCACCACACGATGTTTGAAATGTTGGGCAACTGGTCGTTCGGCGACTATTTCAAGGCCGAAGCCATCGACTGGGCCTGGGAATATCTTGTGGATGTGCTCCATCTCGACCCTGCACGCCTGTATGCTACTGTATTCGAAGGCTCGAAGGAGGACGGACTTGAACGCGACAATGAGGCGGCATCATTCTGGGAAAAGCATCTTCCCGCCGACCATATAATCAACGGCAACAAGCACGACAACTTTTGGGAAATGGGCGATACCGGCCCCTGCGGTCCCTGCTCGGAAATACATATCGACCTGCGCAGCGACGAAGAGCGTGCCGCAATCGCCGGCCGTGATCTTGTGAACCATGACCATCCGCAGGTAATCGAGATATGGAACCTTGTGTTCATGCAGTTCAACCGCAAGGCCGACGGTTCGCTTGAGCCGCTGCCCGCAAAGGTAATCGACACCGGTATGGGCTTCGAGCGCCTCTGCATGGCGCTTCAGGGCAAAACGTCGAACTATGATACCGACGTGTTTACACCGCTTATCTCGAAGATTGCCGAGCTTTCGGGCAAGAAATACGGCGAGGATGCCAAGGTCGATGTGGCGATGCGTGTTATCGCCGACCATGTGCGCACCATAGCGTTCTCTATCGCTGACTCTCAGCTCCCGTCAAACGCCAAGGCCGGTTATGTGATACGCCGTATCCTGCGCCGCGCCGTGCGCTATGCCTACACATTCCTCGGACAGCGCTCTGCGTTCATGTACCGAATCATCGACACGCTGATAGAGTCGATGGGCGAGGCATATCCCGAAATCGCAAAGCAGCGCGAACTCATCATGAAGGTCATCAAGGAGGAGGAAGACTCGTTCCTGCGCACGCTTGAAAACGGTATCCGCATGCTCGACAATGCCGTCGCCCAGGCCAAGGCCAACGGCGTTTCGGAAATATCAGGTAAGGAGGCTTTCATACTTTACGACACCTACGGCTTCCCGCTCGACCTTACTCAGCTTATACTAAAGGAGAACGGCATGACGCTCAATCAGGCAGAATTCGACACAGAGATGGCCGCCCAGAAGCAGCGTGCACGCAGCGCCGCTGCGGTGGAGGCCGATGACTGGGTCACTGTCAACGAGGGCGAACAGGAATTTGTCGGTTATGATTTCACCGAGACCGAGGCGCGCATACTCCGTTACCGTAAGATCAAACAGAAAAATCAGGAATATTACCAGATAATACTTGACAAAACGCCTTTTTATGCCGAAATGGGCGGACAGGTCGGCGACCGCGGTACACTCGTATGCGGTGACGAGACCGTCGAGATTTACGATACGAAGCGCGAGAACGGTATCGGTGTGCATCTGACCCGGACGCTACCTTCCGATCCGGCCGCTACGTTCGTGGCTTCGATTGACCGGGAGGCACGTCTGGCAACATCGTGCAACCATACCGCCACACACCTCCTCCATGAGGCGCTCCGCGAAGTGCTCGGCACTCATGTGGAGCAGAAAGGTTCGTTCGTTTCGCCCGAGGTGCTGCGATTCGACTTCTCCCACTTCCAGAAAATGACTCCCGAGGAGATTTCGAAGGTTGAGAAACTCGCCAATAGGAAAGTGCGTCAGGCTATAGCCCGCGACGAGCACCGCAATGTCCCCATTGCCGATGCCATGAAGATGGGCGCTATGGCGCTGTTCGGCGAGAAATATGGCGATGAGGTGCGTGTGATACGTTACGGCGACTCAGTCGAGCTTTGCGGCGGTACGCATGTCGACAACACCGGTAATATCGGTATGATTAAAATCGTGTCGGAGAGTTCTATCGCGGCAGGTATACGCCGTATCGAGGCTATCACCGGCGCACGGGTCGAGAAATCAATCGACGATACCGCCGAGATGCTCCATCAGATGGCTGCGATGTTCAACAACGCGCCCAATGTGTTGCAGGCTATCAAGAAAGCCATCGAGGAGAACGCCCAGTTGCGCGAACAGGCGCAGGAATATATGCAGGAACGCGTCAATATGATTGCCAAAAACCTTATCGCTTCGGCAACCGATGTCAACGGTATCAGGCTGATGACGCTGAGCGGCATACGTATTCCCGACGTTGTGAAAAACGTAGCGTTCGCGATCCGTTCGATGATGCCTGAGGGAGCGGCTTTTGTCGCGGCTACTACCGACATGGGCGGCAAACCGCTGTTGACCGTCATGCTGTCGGATGATGTCGTGGCCCGCGGGCTCAACGCATCGGCAATGGTACGCGAGGCAGCAAAAGCCATCAAGGGCGGAGGCGGCGGACAGCCCGGTTTCGCACAGGCCGGAGGCAAGGATGCCGCCAATATCGAAGCTGCCCTTGAAACACTTGTGGCAGCCGTGAAATAAGATAAAGATAAAATAAATCCGGAAAGGTCGGACAAGTGAGATATATCGAACTTGTCCGGCCTTTTTTGACAACGATAATCGGGCCATTGCAACGTCAGGCGGATGGCTGGCTGTGGCGATGGTGGCTGCCTGACATGAATCGCGGGGCTGCGAAATTCCGCGAGCGGCCGCAAATTATGTTTTCAAACATGTTTCGGAAGTTTTGATTTCTCAAAAATAATTACTATTTTGCGCTCAGTTAATTTTTCAGACCGAAAAACTGACGTTACGAATACAAGTCTAATCCATTAAAAACTTCTGATAACATGAAGGTCTATCAAACTAACGAAATCAAAAACATAGCCTTGCTTGGAAGCAAAGGCTCGGGTAAAACCACACTCGCTGAAGCTATGCTCTACGAGTGTGGAGTTATAAAACGCCGCGGCACTATTGATGCTAAAAATACTGTCAGCGACTATTTCCCTGTTGAAAAAGAGTATGGATACTCTGTGTTTTCAACAGTTTTTTATGCTGAATTCCTTGGCAAGAAGCTCAATGTGATTGACTGTCCGGGCGCCGACGACTTTGTAGGCAATGCCATTACCGCGCTCAACATGACCGATACCGGAGTCATACTCATCGACTCCGAATATGGCGTTGAGGTAGGTACACAGAATATATTCCGCACGACCGCGTCGCTCAAAAAACCCGTCATCTTTGCCCTAAATCAGCTTGACGGCGAAAAGGCCGATTATGACAATGTCATCGAACAGATGCGCGAGATATTCGGGCCTAAAGTAACCCCGATACAGTATCCTCTTTCATGCGGCCCGGGCTTCAACGCCATGATTGACGTGCTTCTGATGAAGAAATATTCGTGGGGCCCTGACGGCGGCGTTCCGACGATAGAGGAAATTCCTGCCGAAGAGATGGAACGTGCCCATGAACTGCACCAGCAGCTTGTGGAAGCCGCAGCCGAGAACGACGAGACTCTGATGGAAAAATTCTTCGACCAGGGACATCTTACCGAAGATGAAATGCGCGAAGGAATACGCAAGGGACTTGTCGACCGTTCGATTTTCCCGGTATTTTGCGTCAGCGCGCTCAAGGATATGGGCGTACGCCGCATGATGGAGTTCCTCGGCAACGTGGTTCCGTTCGTCAACGACATGCCGGCTCCCGTCGATACTCTCGGCAATGAGGTCAAGCCCGACTCCGACGGCCCGCTCTCAATCTTCATGTTCAAGACAACTGTCGAACCGCATATCGGCGAAGTGCAGTATTTCAAAGTTATGTCCGGAACCCTAACCGCAGGTGTCGACCTCGACAACGTCACCCGAGGCACCAAGGAACGCATCGCCCAGATATACTGCGTGTGCGGACAGATAAAGACTCAGGTCGACAAACTCTGTGCCGGCGACATCGGCGCTACCGTCAAACTCAAGGACGTGCGCACAGGCAACACCCTCGACGAGAAAGGCTGCGAAATAGCATTCGATTTCATCAAATATCCCGCGCCTAAGTATCAGCGCGCCATACGTCCCGTCACCGAAAGCGACGCTGAAAAACTCAGCGGCATTCTCAACCGCATGCATGAGGAAGACCCCACTTGGGAAATCGAACAGTCCAAGGAACTCAAGCAGACAATCCTTTCAGGTCAGGGTGAATTCCACCTGCGTACCCTCAAATGGCGCGTTGAGAATAATGACAAACTCCCCATCATCTTTGAGGAACCCAAGATTCCGTATCGCGAGACTATCACAAAGGCCGCGCGTGCTGACTACCGCCACAAAAAACAATCGGGTGGAGCAGGTCAGTTCGGCGAAGTGCATCTGATTATCGAGCCGTATGTCGAAGGTTCGCCTGTGCCCGATACCTATAAGTTCGGCAACCAGGAGTTCAAGATGAGTGTACGCGATACCCAGGAGATACCTCTGAGCTGGGGCGGCAAACTCGTGGTGCACAACTGTATCGTAGGCGGCGCAATCGATGCCCGTTTCATTCCGGCAATTGTCAAAGGTCTTATGGACCGCATGGAGCAGGGCCCGCTTACCGGCTCTTACGCCCGCGACGTACGCGTATGCATCTACGACGGCAAAATGCACCCCGTTGACTCCAACGAAATCTCCTTCCGTCTCGCGGGCCGCAACGCATTCTCCGAGGCATTCCGCAACGCCAATCCCAAGGTGCTGGAGCCTATCTACGATGTGGAAGTCATGGTACCCTCCGATGTGATGGGCGACGTGATGTCCGACCTTCAGGGACGCCGCGCCATAATCATGGGCATGTCGAGCGAAAACGGCTTTGAGAAAATCTCGGCCAAAGTGCCCCTCAAAGAGATGTCGAGCTACTCGACAGCATTGAGCTCCATCACCGGAGGCCGCTCGTCATTCACCATGAAGTTCGCTTCCTACGAGCTCGTGCCCGGCGATGTCCAGGAAAAACTCCTCAAGGAATACGCCGAGCAGCACACCGACGAATAGAAATCCCAATCGTTATTCTTCTAATATGCCAGAGAGGCAGGCGAGTCACCCGGACTCCCTGCCTCTTTGCGTTGTTCTTATTAGTGCAATTTTTTAGTATGAATTTTATAGATGAACCAATAAACTATAATTTGTGGCTATGCAATATTGAATTAATATATATTTTCAAAATCCGAGTTATCATGGGTTTGTCCATTTTTGGAGGCTTTTGAATTTTTGCTCTGCATGGATTTTTTTTGTTTTCGAGGTTGATATTTTATATAAAATTCAGTTGGTGAACTTTTGATAAATATATATTTCCAATTTGAATACTCATCGTTATCACATTTTGTATTAACTAATTCCAATACTGCATCTTCGTGAAAATTAGTGATTTTGCTAATGTAAAACTCATTTTCTACAGTCTGTGTCAGTCCGTTTTCACCGATATGGAATGAAATATAGTTTGTGAATTTCAATGGAGAGTTATCTTCGCTAAAACTCATGGATACAGACTCTTTTTTAGACGGAGATTCGTATAAGTCGCAGTCGGTAAATCGATTTCCCATTATTGAGTATTCAGATAGTATTTTTGTCGCGTGAGGTGGTATGATTATGATAGGTGATTCATCAACAGTTATGGATGCAGCCTTTTGAGATGTCTGTTTTTCTCCATAAGTAGAATATATTTTTGCAGGATATTTATCATAAAGACTATTTAAGCTATATACAGATGCTGTAGCGGCTGCTGAGCTTGAAGATGATATTAAACGAGAAGATGTATTTGAACGATGTAGAAAATAGTCGTAAGCAATACCATTTTTTATGAGAAACGATTTGGCAAGATCTATGTACATCATTTCATCGCTATTGTTTGTTACAAAAAATGTTATTTGGCCATTATCATTCCAAAAATCATAGTAAATTTTACAGTCTCCTGTTTTATATTCATAAGCGCCGTCGGATGTTTTATCTAAGTTGCTCGTTACCTCACAAATTTGATAATAATTGGAAACTGAGCATGAACTCAGCATGCAAATAATCGCAAAAAAGCAGAAAAATTTTTTCATAAGGCAAATAGAAAACCTTAGATTCCAATAAGGTTATTTTAAGGTTATAAAAAAGAAAAGCGTGGAATCTTTATCATTTGCTCATTCTCCATCGGAGGCTCTCGCATTGTCAAGTATGATTGACGAACAGAATGGGGCAGTGCGCTTGTATATGCATACGGTACCTTATTGTTTAAATCTTGTATAATACAATATAAAGATAAGGTAATTTATTAAAGGAAAATCTTTTGTTACTACAAGTCTACCCAACTTAAGATAATTGCAATGTCTCCGAAGTCAATAATTAAACATCTGATAAACGCATCTCTATAATATTGTGACTTACACCTCTGTGTCTTGTGACTTATTCACCTCGTTATCAATCCAAATCTTGAGGATTACGTTAAGGTTGTTGTAAATATACGTAAAAAGTTTTAAAAATATGATTTATTGAACTAAATATGGTTATTATAATTTTTTAATATCCTGATGTTGGTATGAATGCATTTTATTCTTTATTTGTTACGTTCGCGGGTTTGGGTGCGTAGGCGGTATAGTTTTTCGGTGAATCCGCCTGTTTCAAGAAATCGTTTTTCGAGGGCTTTCAATTGGCGAAAAAGCAGGTAATCGGTTTGATTTAGGAGGATTATCGCCATATTTGCGATGGTTTCAGGTGGTCGGGATTGTACTAATGACATAAAGTAATCGCTGTCATTATGTTCGCTGGCAAGTCTTTTCATTGCTTCGAATTCGATACTTCCTTTTTCCCATTGACAATTATTTCGGGTCTTTAGATAATCCTCAAAATCTTCGAGGAGTTCTCTCAGGCTTGCTTTTGCAACGTTGATTAGTTTGATTTCAGTCTTGGCAGAGGTCGCGGAGGCTGCACAACCCTCGAAATATTCTGTTTACCTGATCTTGCTGCCTGAATCATCTGGTCAATAGTACGGTCTCCTTTCGAGAGGTATTTTTCGCAGAAATAATACGTCAAGCAGAATATGGTATTGGCTTTCTGATAGGTGATTAAATTTTTGTAGTTACTTCTGTTTTCGATAAGCTCTTCCATGACGTAATTTTATTGGTATCAGATTTTTACAAAGGTAATAAAATTATTCTTTATTTGTGAATGGAAGAGTGGAAAATAAGGTCGTTAAAGTCGTTAAAGTCATTAAGGGCGTTAAAGACATTAAAGACTTTAATGACTTTAGTGACCTTAGTGACATTGTGTTGTTATTTAAAAAAAGCTGCGCGGTGGCGCAGCTTTTTTAGTGGGAGTGTTGATATTATCCTTTTAGTGGGAGGGGGATTATTTGCCGAAGAGGGGAGTGGGGTATTCGCCGGAAGCGTGGAGGGCGGCGAATTTTTCTACTACTCCGGGACGGTCGGCTGCGTAGGTTACGCCGAACCAGCGTGAGTCGGTGTCAAGAACTTTGACAGTGGCTTCGCCGGAGTTGATGAGGGTGTCGATGCAGAGGGGAATGAAAAATTCGGCTTTAGGGGTGTTGATGTCCTTATCAAGGAATTTTTTGAATTCACGGTCTGAATATTCGAAGTAGTCGGGAGTGAAGCCCCAGAGGTTCATCGATACGGGAGTGTTGGGAGCAAGTGTCTGTTCTACGCCGTTTTCATCGGTGAACACGATATTGTGGTCTTTGTCGTAGGAGATGGCAGTGCGCTCTACAACTGAGGTGAGCAGGCCTTCGTCGCTTGTGGAGCATACGCCACGTGCTACAGAACCGTTTTCGGTCATGGTGTTGCCTACGCGGAAGCCTACCATGCAGTAGTCGCCTTTACGGTCGCGCGGGCGCATGAGTTCTTTGGCGATTACGGCGAATGCGTCGCGGCCATAGAAGTCGTCGGCGTTGATTACGGCGAACGGTTCGTTGATTACATCTTTGCCCATCAGTACGGCGTGGTTGGTACCCCAGGGCTTGGTGCGGTCGGCGGGACAGGTATATCCTTCGGGAAGTTTGTCGATTGACTGGAACACTACTTCCACGGGCACATGGCCTTCATATTTGGCGAGAACTTTCTCACGGAAATCCTGCTCGAAATCTTTACGTATAACGAAAACTATTTTTCCGAATCCGGCACGGATTGCATCATAGATTGAGTAGTCCATGATTGTCTCTCCATTGGGGCCGAGCGGATCGAGCTGTTTGAGGCCGCCGTAGCGGCTTCCCATTCCTGCTGCAAGTACAAATAATGTCGGTTTCATTTTCTTGTTAGTTTATTTGAGTTAGTTGATTGTCATGTAAATCGGCGTCCTGACGGACGCCCCTGTAAATGGTTATGTAACCCGTGCACACCTCCGCTGCGCTACGGTGTATACGGTTACTACTAAATCGATGTCCTGCGGACATCTGTTTCCGCAATAACCATGCGGCATGTGAAATCCTTTTAGGCGTCGAATTTGTAGATGATGGTCTGACGGTAGGTTTCGCCCGGGACGAGGAGCTGGGAGGGGAATGCGGGCTGGTTGGGAGCGTCGGGGAATCCCTGGCACTCTATGGCCACGAGGTCGTAGTCGTGATATTCCATTCCGTCCTTGCCTTTGGGTGAACCTGTCAGCCAGTTGCCGGTGTAGACCTGTGCACCGGGCTGTGTCGACGATATGGTGAGCTTGCGGCCGCTTGCAGGGTCGGTCAGTGTGCCGATTTCCTTGAGCTGTCCTTTCACCCAGCCGTCGACCACGTAGCAATGGTCGTAGCCTTTGCCGATATGCAGAGCCTCGAAGTCCTCGTTGATGTCTTTGCCTATGGCTTTCGGCGATGTGAAGTCCATCGGAGTGCCGGCTACCGGCTCGATGTTGCCGAGAGGAGCCTCCGACGGGTCGGTGGGGAGATAGTGCGAGCAGTTGAGCTGAAGCACCTGGTCGAGCACGTTGCCCTTATTGTGACCCTTGAGATTGAAGTAGGCGTGGTTGGTGAGGTTGACGTAGGTGGCGGCGTCGGTGGTGGCCTCATAGTCGATGGTGAGACGGTCGTCATCGTCCCATGTGTAGGTCACTTTGGCTTTCAGTTCACCCGGATAGCCCATTTCACCGTCGGGGCTGGTGCGTGTGAACACCACACTGTTGCCTTTCGCTTCCGAATCCCATATACGGTTCTGGAAGCCTTCGGGACCGCCATGCAGGTGGTTGGGGCCGTTGTTGACGGGGAGGCTGTATTCCTTTCCGTTCACTATGATTTTACCGTGTTTGATGCGGTTGGCATAGCGGCCGGGAGTCTTGCCGGAGCAGGGGCCGTCGTTGTCGTAGTCACAGGGGTTTTCGTAGCCGAGGATTACGTCGGCCATGTTGCCGTCCTTGTCGGGAACTATGATTTTATTGATGCCGGCTCCGAGCGAGGAGAGTACGACCTGCGCTCCCGACTTGTTTGTTAAAGTATAGAGTGTAATGTCACCCTTGGGCGACATCACACTCTCTTTTGAGATATTCATCGGAATATTTTAAATTGTTGTTATTCTGTTACCTTGCGTGCGCCGTCGCTGATGACAACGTCGTAAATTTTGGGCTCGTGGCCGTATTTCTCGTTGAAGCGTTTCTTGGCTTCGGCTATGAAATGCTCGTATTTGTCGTCGGCAACGAGGTTGATGGTGCAACCGCCGAAACCGCCGCCCATGATGCGCGAACCGGTGACGCCGCATTCCTTGGCGATGTCGTTGAGGAAGTCGAGCTCCTCGCAGCTTACCTCATAGTCTTTCGACAGACCGTTGTGGGTGGCATACATGAGCCGGCCTACAGTCTCGTAGTCGCCGCGGTTGAGTGCGTCGCACACGTCGAGTACGCGCTCTTTCTCCTCGATTACGAATTTCGCACGTGAATAGTCTTCGGCCGAGATGTCGGACTTGGCAGCGTCGAGGGCTTCCTTGGTGGCGTCGCGGAGGGTCTCCACGCCGAGACGTTTAGCCACGCGTTCGCATGACTGGCGGCGTTTGTTGTAGGGTGAGTCGACGAGTTCGTGCTTCACGACGGAGTCAACGAGCACAAGTTTGTAGCCCTGGGGGTTGAAGGGAAAATATTCAAATTCCATAGAGCGGCAATCGAGACGCATGAGGTTGCCTTTTTTGCCGAATACAGAAGCGAACTGGTCCATGATGCCGCAGTTGACACCGCAGTAGTTATGCTCGGTTGACTGGCCGATGCGGGCGAGCTCGAATTTGTCGATGGTATTGCCGTTGAAGAGGTCGTTGAGCGCGAAAGCGAAGCAGCTTTCGAGGGCGGCCGATGAGCTGAGCCCTGCGCCGAGGGGCACATTGCCGGCGAATACGGCGTCGAAGCCTTTTACGGTGCCGCCGCGTTTGATGATTTCGCGGCAGATGCCGAAGATATAGCGGGCCCACTGCTGCTTGGGAGCGTCTTCCTCGTTGAGACCGAACTCGGCAGTGTCGTCAATGTCGATTGAATACACGCGTACTTTATCGGTCTCGTTGGGGCGTATTTCAGCCATTATGACTTTGTCGATGGCTCCGGGGAACACGTATCCGCCGTTGTAGTCGGTATGTTCGCCGATAAGGTTGATACGTCCGGCCGATGCATAGAGGGTGCCTTCGCCACCGAAATGTTTCTTGAACTCTTCCTGGATTTTTTCTTTCATGATATAACGTGTTTTGTGGGTTATGATAAAATTAACTTTACAAAGTTAATAAAAGTCCGCCAACTACTACTTATAATTTTGATGCAAAAATTGAAAAAATAATCAATAATGTTCGATTCGGATAAGGAATTGTCTGTAATGATGCAATTATATGGTGCGCAGCGCGGAGGATATCCACATGCCGCATATCGTATATATAGAAAAAGAGGGGCGCTCGCGCGTGCCTCTCTCTCCATTCATCACATTATGCTTACAATTAAGTGCTATTTATCTTTTAAATCTTAGAGTATGAAAAAGTAAAATGATTTATTCTAATATCTTGATTCGATCATGTCCCAGTCGATTATGTCCCAAAGGCTTTTGAGTGCATCGGCGCGCCGGTTCTGATAGTCGAGATAATAGGCGTGTTCCCATACATCGAATGTCAGCAACGGTGTGAGGCCTTTGCGCAGCGGATTGCCGGCGTTGGGCTCCTGGGAAATGAAAAGGTGGCCGTCCTGGTCACGCGACAGCCATACCCATCCCGACCCGAATAAAGAAACACCGGCTTTCTCGAATTCCTCCTTGAATTTTTCGAACGAACCGAAGTCGCGGCGTATTGCGTCGGCAAGTTCGCCTGAAGGCTCACCGCCTCCGTCGGGCGAGAATGAGAAAAAGTAGAATATATGGTTCCATGCTTGCGAAGCATTGTTGAACAACGGTCCGTCGGCCCGGCGTATGACTTCCTCGAGGTCTTCGTTGTCAAACTCGGTGCCCTTTATCAACTTGTTGAGATTGTCGATATAAGCTTTTTCGTGCTTGCCGTAGTGGAAGTCGATTGTCTCCTGAGAAATTGCGGGTGCGAGAGAGTCGGAGGCATAAGGCAGTTGAGGTTGTGTATAAGTCATAAGAGTTTAATTTTATGGTTTGTCGTTTAGTAGATGACAAAAATTAATTTCTGTCAGTTATA
>ULUC01045879.1_pt1 | contig 18612 bp, 10 predicted proteins | sample 1958151 | NCBI WGS metagenome assembly ULUC01 (sample SAMEA4835750, study PRJEB28245) | human gut metagenome | biome: gut microbiome; material: fecal sample | place: Denmark | collected 2008
ACAAAATCATGATTAAGAAGTCACTTAGAGCATATATCACCATAGACATTGATATCTTTCGGCAGCATCCAGATTGCCGGCCACAGGCCCGTGCCACCGGGCAGCTTTGCGCGGAATTCATACCGTCCATATGTCCAACTTGAGGTAGAGGACAGCTTTGCAGATGTGTAATTTTCCTCTCCGTTGGATTCCTGGATCGCATTCAGGACAAGGCAGCCATTTTCGATATACGCATTTTCCGTTGAATCTGTGTAGTACTGCTGCTCGTTGTTTCCAAATCCACCGCCACCAATTGTAAAACTCCATTTGTTTGTGTCGACGGAATCCCCAGGAAACTCATCTGACCAAACCAAGTTCCATTTGGAACTGTCCAAGTTGCTGTATTTTGTGTTTGATGTACTTGTTGCAAACACTTCAAGTCGTGCACAGCTTGCAACAAGTACAATGCAGCAGATGACTGCAACAAGGGCCCTTGTAAATCTGGTATGCATTTTGTAAATCCTCCTTCAATTTTTTGTGCGTTTTGCACATTCATATTGTATCAAAGAGGTCCTTAACTTGTATATACCATAATTTTGGATTTGATGGCATCTTTTTGGATTTGCTAACGGGACACCCCAGAAATTATTATCCAAGGTTTTCAAGGCACTCGCTTGAACAGTAAAACAAAGAAAGTGAACTTCAGCCTACCTTCCCATTCTCGTCACCAGTCCAACTCAGAACTTTTGCCCTTGAGAATGCACCCTCACCATGCACGCATAAGCCAAGACCCGGTTCACGTAAGAACCATGTCTTGTATTTTTCGAGGCAGCCTCCCAACGAGACTGCCCCTTAGTCCGTTTTGTTCTAGCTAGAATATTTTTAGAAAGGAATGTGCATAACTATCTCGACCAACATGCAAGCCTATGATTTCGGGTTTGGCTATTTTGCATATGGGTAGTTATTAAGTGCTAGCACATTTTCAAACAGGAATATACTGCTATTTGTTCATAATTTTGAGTCTACATCAGCTCATTATGTCAATTATATCACACCGCCGGTATTTTTTATCAGTTCTTTAACACTATCATTAGCTCTGATATTTGAGAAATCGCAGCCAGCCAATGCCAGTCCAGGCTCATATTCAACCGGAACCGATAGCTCTCCTATATCCCGGTCTATCAGCGTGACATGGAATGTTTCAAAGCATCCAATCATCTTATTGTTTTGCCACGGTGCAACATAGTTCCAACTATAATACCCCTTGTCGTTCCCAATATGACGATCAAACACTCCCCATAGTATTTCGTAAGTCGCACTACTCAAATTAGATACCCATGCAAGGTCAGCACTATCACGAGCCAGAATTGCCTCTCCCATTTTTTCATCCAGATACATATAGGTTATGAGATTCTCCATTCCTTTTTGTGAAGCCAATGCCTTCTTGTGTCGTACACATATCATCTCAAGTTTGCCAAAGTGAAAACATAATGGTGTAACGGAGTCACCGTCCACCTGATAACATTCAGGGTTCAATATCCGTGCAAATTCAGGCCTGTCTTCCAAAAAGAAACCGCGCGTGAGTCTGTACCTCTGAATCCCATTTTCGTCATGGGGTCCCTCTTTACCGATATCGCCATTTCCGTGCACATAATATGTATACAGCTCTTCCGGTAAATATGGAACAATGTAGTACCATTCCTTGCTGAACTCGAAACCTGCATATTTCGCTACCTTGGAATAGAACTCACACCGGGTTGGCAGTCCTTCCTCTGATCCTTCAGTAACTGTTACTTCAATCCATTTTCCCGAGTAGTTACCGTACAAAAAGCGTTCCTGCCCAGCTGACCGAGCTACAATCATTTCTTCACCTGTAATCAGGTTGAATTCTACGCACTTATACTGCGTTGTAATAAGGACGTAATCCCCATTGTGGCTAAAAGACAAGTCAACTACTGTTTCTGAAGGCATGATTGTAGAAAAAATAGTTTTCTCTTCATAGGTCTCCAGATTCATTACGATAACTTTTTCATGTCCAAGGTCAGCAAACGCAAGTGCTATCCGGTTGTTCGTTTCATCAGAAGCAGTAACGTTGACAGTATAGTCGTGCTCCTGATAGCAATACTGATATTCCAGTTTAAGCGGCTCACTTGAAAACTGTGAAATACCATTATAGGCGTGTACGAGGAAAGCATTGGATCTGTCAGAGCTTACATACAAATAGGCCGTGTCATAATAGGCTTCATTGTACTTAGCACGTATTGTGTCATTTTCTGAATCCCACTCATAAGTTTTTGCATTGTTATCGAACGCAAGAAACTGTGTGCTAGACGGCGCTACATTTGTTGAAAAATGAAGCTGCGTATCCACGCCCTTTTCTTTCAGCTTTTTTTCTATGCCTTTAATAGTAAAACACTTCAGAACACCGTTATTCCCGTTGATCTCTGATTCAATGTTTACTAAGTAGCAACAATCTGAATACATAATCATACACATCGCTGGCATCTCCGCATAATGATGAAATGCTGCAGGCGGATCTTGGTTCTCTCTTGTAATTGGCACAAAAACCGCTTTTTCCATTAAAGTGTTGCAATTCAAGTATTTAATTTGATTATTGTCACCATCATGTATCAAAAAAGCGCCTTTTCCGGTCAGATATGTAGCAGTCGGATGCATATGAGCTGCACCGAGAAAACAATAAAGTACTGCAAGTTCACCTGTTTCCATATTCCATTTCCAAATTGAACATGGAACCCCAAGATTAGCTGCTATGTCATCGCAGTCCTCGTCTGCACCTCCGTCATACTCCTCATCGTCAAAATCCAAGTCCGCACATGGGTCAAATTCATAGGAGAAGATAAAAGCAAGTGCCCCCGCTGTCGAAAAATACACTTCATTATTCCTATAGATACCGTGAAAAACCTTCTTATAGAGCAAATTTCCGGACAGCTCATAACAAAATGCTTGGTTTGCATCACAAATTAGGGCAATAGATTTACTATCATCGGAAAAAGCAAAAAAAGACAGAACGCTGTGTATCCCTTCAGGAATAATGCAAATGGGAGGTTTCTGTGGATAATCCAAATCAAATATATTTAGTTTAATCGACATTCCACTACTTAATGATTCCTGCACTTTCACCCCCAACCATCTTTTGTTTCGAGAAATTTTCATATATCCTCTGGTTGAGTTATCCCTGTTACCAACCGGATCCCCTGAATAGATTTCATATTCAAATTTACCGGAAACAATATCCCAGCATTTAATCAGTCCGGAATCATCTAGAGTAAGGCACTTTTTTCATAATAGATATACTCGATGATATTGTCCTGATGATTCTGAGGATGGAAGCAATCTTCGTGCAGTACTGCCCCACTAAAATTCGTGCCTACTTTACCAAAGCAGCTCTTTCTGCTGCAAATCACATTAAAGAAATTGCTATGAGACAGATCCAGGCCATGCAAATCTACATATGTTAGTTCCTTTCTTCCATAGAGTATGGACGACAGCAAATTCTCCTGCAAATAATGAATGTCTGTCTTCTCGCAAAGCTTGCGGCACGCATCTAAAGCCTCTGCCAAAACAGCCTGCTCATCATTATCCGGTTTGGGTGTATACCAATTGCCAATCTGTTTCTCTAAGTAGGGCTTGTTTCGATGCTCCATGAGGATTTCACTAATCAGTGCGACCTTTTCCAAAGACCAGAAGCTGGTATTCAGTGTTTTACCGTAAGATGCATCCGATTCTTCAGATTTTATTATAAATTTGCTTGGATTCACTTGCGGAAGCATTCTGAGTAACTGCACAGTCCATATTGCAGAGAAATAATCCCTGAAACTGTGATGACAGAAAGCGTATCTTACTCGTTCAACGTAACTGCCTTCATTGATCTGATACTGATAGATAATTCCAAGGTAATCAAATACACACTTAATAACATCAGTGGTCTTGACAATATCTCCTTCAACTAAAGAATCCAGTGTGGATTGCAAGCAATTCTTGGAATAATGAAAATCCACAAAAGGGTTGCTCCCAGCATCTAAGAAAAGTTCTCGAACCGCTTCTACTGATTTCAATATCATGTGCCCGAAGTTGCCAGCGTTGACAGAGAAAATATCCTCACTTTCAAAGCAAGCTCCAATATATGGAAGAATAAAATCCAATACCAGCTGCGTCTGCAATTCATTTAAAGGGTTTGTTCGAGTTTCTACAGCTCTTTTTCGGATATTATAAAAAGAAGAGTTACGGTGAAAGAAGAAATAAAGGATTTCTCCCTGCGTTTCAGGAAGAAGTGTATTCTCTCCACTAGATGCGAACATACACAAATACAGAGGGGTTCTTAAGCACTCCACCAAATGTTTATTATTCATCACCTCTGCAATGAAATATTCTTGTTTCCCACACCCGCGAAGATGCTCAATAATAACCGAATCATCAAGTCCGGTTACACGAATATTGGTAAAGCCCGCTGCATAGTATGCTGCCTGAGTCTCACGACTAGTTGTGATAATCCTGACATTGTCATATTTTTTTATTGTGGATATCTCATTGCTAAGCAAACTGCGGATACTATATCCCTCATCAATTTTCACCTCATTGAATCCATCCAGCAACAATACATATTGTGGCTTTCCACCGTCAGGCCTCTTCTGAAGTTCTTTTTCCACGTATTCCAAAATCCTATCATCAACCGTATCGAGAGAAGCATGATTTTCAAGAAGTGCACCAATGTATCTCGTAATAAATTTTGTTTTCCGTGAAGGATCGTTGTGCCAATGCACGATATCTGTAGGACACCGGTTAAGTTCAATAAAAATGTAAACAGGCAAATCGGAGAATTTCTCGGGACTTTGTGCAAATGATTGCTCAATTAAGTAGTGCAAGAAAGTAGTCTTTCCCGTTCCCCCATTGCCTATTATCGCTACATGGTCATTTATGGCTTTGCATAGCTCTGCTAATGGCGCAGACTGGCCGCCTTCTGTTTTTCCTTCTATCGGCACAGTCAGCTTAGGTATATATCCATTCGGTAGTAGGCGGTCAATAATATCATAGGCAAAGCGCTGCCCTTCTTGTTTTGAAATCTCATAGACGGACTTTGATGCTTCCCATAGCAGTTCTCTGGGATTACTCCTTAATATCTCCTCGATCTTCGGATTTATTGGTTTTTCCAATTTGGATATCCGATCTTCAAGTGTTCCCATTCTCCCCCAAAACAAATTGCACACCTCATTGAATCTCTGATCCAGAGATTCAATCTGCTGCATTTCATACCAGTCAGCAAGCCCTTGGTGTTTGAGAAGTTCTTCTTTAAATAACACCATGAATAAATCATCAATACTACGGATATCTAACTCCGTCAGATACATTTCACGGTTCGCCTCTCCAGTGTTAGTCCATTCAAGGAATAGGTCCTCGATGTCATCCGCTGGAACTCCCTTAACGCAACTCCCCCGCCAGGACTCATATCGAGGAATCACGTAATTTTCCATCAGTTTCCTGTGGGTATCGGATAGTCTACCGCCTTGTATACGAGCAAGCACATTCGCTATGCACTCTTTCAACTGACCATCGATACTGTCATCTTTTTCCCCTTTTAATAGGCCAACCGATTTAACCACAGACAGCACAACATCGACACCAGCACTAGCAAGACTTGCCTGCGAACCAGTCTGTGGATAGGCAACTGACATAACAGCTAATCCTAATTTTACCAGCACAGAACACAAGTCTGCCTTGTTTTCTTTTTCCATTGTGAACCCCCTAACCCATAATGATACAATATTGTTATAATCCTTCATAAGGTACCTTGTCTTTATTATAATTATACAGATTGCCAGACTATAAAGCAAGATTCGTGTTAGAAAATAGATTGTTTTTTAATTAAAGCACCCGAGCAAAAGCGAGTTATCGTCAAAAATGAAGAATGGCTGCAAGTGGAATGGTTGCACATTCGCAGATCGCTGGAGCATTCGAGTATGTAGCGAGTTTTCTAGCTGACCTCTTGTACCGCCGCACGTATCGTCTGGCACGCAGCAATTCAATCACATAAAGTGCAAAGGCTCGTAGCTACTCAGGCTCTCAAAATATCCGGATGCTACGAGTCTTTTAATTCGCGATGGTCATAGTGAGAGTATTGTCAAAATTGCAATTGCACCCAGTTCAGCACAATAGTGAAAAGCTTTTCTCTGTTCATGCAATTCTCCTTGCTTTATTGAACCGATACTCCGTCCAAAGCTCCAGCCCAAGGGGCAGCAGGCAGAGCGCCAGATAACCAATGGCCGCTGTCATGCCAATTCCGTTTAATGGCCGCCAGATAATTCTGGGGTTGTACCACATCTTGCTGGCTCCCAGAATCACGCCCATGACCGTCAGGGTGATGCAGGTGAACAGGGTAATCACAAACGCCCTGTCCCGGTTATCGAAGCGGTAGATGGAGAAAGCCGTCCTTCCCCGGAGCAGACTGCCACGGGAGCGCATGGAATCGGATTCCAGCGCTAAAGCCGAGATCATCCAGGTTATCAGCATGGAAAATATCCGCAGGCAGTTGATGAACCGCTGGAAGACATTTCCTTGATTGCTGCCCCGGCCAATGCCCTTTTGGGCGAGGTTGATTTTCCTCGCCTCCCGGCCAACTCTGGGAATGAACCGCAGCAGGATCGTGAGGAAAAGCGACAGCCTCGGGCTGACCCTGCCAAAGAGGTATACAACTTTGTCCGAAGTCACCACGCGGAATATGGCTTTCAGCCACATGCACAATGTTGCAAACCGCAAGCCGATCACCAGCCCGTAGACGAAGCTTTCCACCGTCAGATTGTTGCCGATGAAGTTCTGTCTCAGCACTGTGACACCGAAATGGTGATAGGAGCTGTAGTACAGCGCAAATGCCAGAATCAGCGGCAACAGACATAAGCTGAAGATCACCGCCCGCTTGCCGCAGCGCTTGATGCTGTAGACAAAAGCGCAGACATAGGCGATAGCCAGAAATACCGGATGCTTGAAGCTCACAGCTCCGTAGATGGCAGCGGCGAAGAAGATGAAATTTACCGCCGGATGGCAGGCTTCAAACCCCATCGTCGTCCTCCGTCATGCCGTATTGCAGCTTTACCCGCTCCAGCTTCTCCAGCAGCGCGGGGCCGAACAACACCATGGTCAGAGCCGTGCAGACGCCTTGGCTGATATTCACCGGGAAGCCGGAGATATAAAGCGGCCATGCCGTTTGAGCGTTGATAATGGGCAGGGTCAGAAATACCGTGCAGGTGTCCAGCAGTGGGCCGACAAACAGGACACAGGCCAGAAAGCCGAACGCGGCCATGACCCAGCGCTTTTGCGGCAGCCTGCCCTGGGCGAACAGGAAGCCCGCCAGCATTCCCCCCGCACCGTAGGCGAACATCTGCCATGGGGTATAGGCTCCCTGCCCATAAAAGAAGTTGCTGGCAAAGGCGGATACCGCGCCCACCAGAAAGCCCGCCTCCGGGCCAAAGGCGATACCCGAAAGCATAATGATGGCAAAGATCGCCTTGAAATTGGGAATCGGTATAGCCACCCGCGCGGCCACAGCCAGAGCCGAGAGTACGGCAATGACCACTAGTTCCCGCGCCTGTGGTCTGCGGCTTTCAAAGGCCAGCAGGAACGGGATGATGATTTCGATAATGACCAAAGTGCTGGTCAGGTAGTAAGCTCTGCCAGTCAACCGCAGGCCAAAGTACAGCGTGGCCGGGATAACCAGCAGAAATATCAGGAGCGTGGCAATGTGAGATTTCTTCATTTTGCTGCCTCCTTGTTTTCTTTATAGAGATAAATGACATCCTCCGCAGTTATGGCACCGTCAAAGATATGACGGCTCATGCGGTGGGCGGTGGTGCAGAAGCTGTTGGAGCCGAAGAAGCGGCGTAATATATGTGTCACTGTATGACCTTCTTTCATCCCATCCAGAATTCACCCACATCCGCCCCCAGACCGTTGCAGGTGTAGCACCAGACGATATCCTGACCGTCCTGCAGCTTGTAGGCGGAGCAGCCGTAGTTGGGGAACCATTCATCCACCTTGTACATCCAGCCGGATTCCGGTCCCACGTCAAATTCATACAGGTGGTTGATGCCCTCGATATAGTAGCTGTTGTACATGGGCGTCCAGCTGTATTCGATCTGGATGTCCGCGGCCTTACAGACCTTGTTCAGCACCTCGAACACTGTATCCCCCTCCGCGAAGCTGACCCTTGTCTTGGGGAGGATCGTTCCGTTTCTGGGGACGAAGGGTGCCTTTTCCTCGTTCAGATTATTGGTGTTGTCCAGAATGGTGTCGCAGACGATGGTGATTGTGCAGACATGATCCTCCTGACCGGGGGTAATGACGGCGTTGTCCTTCAGCTCCCGGATCTGATACTGGCTGCCCAGACCATCGCCGGTACTGGTTTTCAGCATAAACGCAGTCACCACACCGGCAATGGCGATGGCGGCGATAATCAGAACCATAATCAGGTTCGCGGTTTTCTTCTTTTTCATGTTCCACCTCATTGGCACAAAAACCGGCCATCCGTCGCTGGGCAAACTCAGAGGGGGAATCCTGAGCAGCGTGGGATGATCCGGCTTTCGTTAGGTTAGTTGGTTTCTGCCACACAGGCAGAGCTGCCGCCAGCGGTAGGGGGTAAGCTAATCAGCAGCACTTCTTTCTTTGCTGGGGGCAGGATAACCCACCCCCAGCGGGGTCAAATCAGTCTTTCTTCTTGAACTTGGGAATGATGACGATTGCGATAACCATACCCAGACCGCAGCCGCCGACAACGCAGATCACAAGGATCCACCATGGGAAGTTGGTCTTGGCAGGCTCCACTTCCGCAGGCTCGGTGGTGGCAGGAACGGTAGGTTCTACCTCTACAGGATCGCCGCCCTTGTTGATGGTATCGGTCATGTCATAGAGGTTGGTCTTTCCGGTGAGGAAGCGGTAGTATGCCGTCAGGGCGTAGTACGCCTGTTCGGTGGCCATGCCGTCCAGTTCACCGTCCATGACGTGCTTGAAGCCGCCGCCATTTACATAGTAGCGCAGCAGCGCGTCAATGACAGAGTTACCGTTCTTGACGAACCGGGGGTCGGTATCCGCATTGATGCCCAGAGCGGACAGTGCGGTAACGACCTGAGAAATGGATTCGCTGGTGGCAATCTTCGTCGTGCCGTCGTAGGAGGTGGAGTAGCCGCCGTCCTCGTCCTGCATCTCGGAGAGCCGCGCGACAGCCTTGTCGATCGCCTCCTGTACCTTCAGATCCTTCGTGTAATAGGGAGCCAGAGCGGTCAGCGCCATGCCGGTCATGTCGGAATCGGCCTTGTCGCCGGAGACAGTCCAGCCGCCGTCGGAGGTCTGCACACGCAGAATTTCATCAATGAGCGCCTGACGGGTGACGGTGCCGCCGGTGGGTACGGGGTAGTTGCCGGAATCCAGCGCCAGCAGCGCCCAGATGGGGCCGTTGTTGCCCTGGTACTTCACGAAGTCCAGATCGCTCAAGCCTTGCAGCAGGTCATAGCCGCCCACGTTGGTCACGTCGCGGCCAATGGCCGTCAGCGCCAGAATGATCCGGGAGTTATCCGTGGATTTCGCCTTGTGGAGCCGTCCGGTTTCGGTGTCGATGTTCTCGGCCACGTACTCCAGAACCTTCTTGTAGTAGTCCTCCACGCCGGGGATGTTCCGGTCGGAACGGGCCAAACCGATGACCATCCACTCGCCGCCGATGGAGCCGACGCTGGGCGTACCCAGAGCCTCCATGTAGTCGCCGGTGGTGATGTAGGGATCGCTGACCTTGCCCATGGCCTTCAGCATGGCAAGCTTGGTCTCGGCGGTGGTCAGAACATCGTAGTTGTCAACCAGCTTCTTCTGCAGGTCGGTCAGGGCATCGTAAGCCTTGCGGGCGGCCTCGATATCCTTTTCGGAATCCGGGGTCACGTCCTTCAGCTTGTCAATGAGGTCGATGACCTCCTGCGCCTTTTCCTTGTCCTCTTCCGAAGCCGTGAGCTTCGCATAGGCGGTCTCGGCGTCGGTGAGCTTCTTGACGTTCGTGACCAGATTCTTCTGATCCTTGGTCAGAGCGTCATAAGCCTTGCGGGCAGCTTCAATACTGGTCTTGCTCTTTTCCGTGACGGGGTCTTCGATCTTGTCAATAAGCTTGATAACCTCGTCGGCCTTGAGCTGGTTCCACTTCCGGGTGGCTTCCTGGAGGGTGGAGAGCTTCGTGACCAGTTCCTTCTGCTCAGCAGTCAGCTTGTTGTAGCCGTCCCATGCGGCGTTGATGGCCGCGCCGCTGTTGATCGTGACCGTGCCGATCTTGGAAATGAGGTCGTCTACCGCTTTGGCTTTGGCCTTGTCGTCCGCCTCTTTCAGCTTTTTGTACTGATCCTCGGCGTCAGTGAGCTTCTTGTAGTTTGTGACCTTTTCCTTTTCTTCCGTACTCAGAGCGTCATAGGCTTTCCGTGCCGCGTCGATTTTCGCCTTGCAGGCGTCGGTGAAGGACACGGTGCCGATCTTATCGATCAGGTCGATGACATCCTTGGCTGTGCCGGGTTTCTCAATAGGAGTCATTCCACCCTCTTCTTTGGTGTAGTCATCGGTATAGTGCAGGATGATTTCATCACCTTGCTTCAAATACCGAGCCGATACGCCAACATCCGGATGGGTTCCGTTAACGGTGTACATCCAGCCGGAGAGCTTGCCATTGTCAAATTCTCCAAGGCCGTTGATGGACGCAATGTAAATGGTATTATATTGATTATTATCGCTTGCGTCAACACTCATGCTGTGCTTCGAGAATACACGCTTCAAGACATCCCATACCGTTTCCGTTGTGTCCGCTTCCATATTGGGTTCGCTGGCCCATAGACTTAATCCGCCCATAGCGAGTCCATGAACTCCACCGGATGCACCGTGCTTGCTGTCTCCATAGATAGACACGGAAACTGTAATCTTTGTTGACTTGGGTATTACGACAATAGAAATTTCGCAAGCTGCCGTTTTATACGTCAGAAAAACTGTTTGCTTACCCGATTCATTCTTGTCGTATCCGCTGATTTCTACATCGCTTAGATCAACTTGACTTGTCTTTCCGTCTGTCCAATACGCCGTCAATTTAATTCCGTTCAAATCCAAATCTTCGCCAACTGCGTATTGGGTCTTGTATTGACCGGAGGCAACGAGTTTATAGCATACAGCTTCAGCGTCACCGCCGATTGCTCTTGCTAACTTGTCCGCATCCTTTCCGAGAGGATCATCAGTACGATTGTGATTCTTCTGCCAGATACAGCCGTTTACGGCTGGGGCGCCACTGACATCCGTCTCAGTGTTAAACACAATCGTTCCACTTGGATGCGTGGGATTCTTATAATTTGTATCCACGTAATGTACAAATCCGATTCCCGATTTTACGTCTCCACCGGCAGAATATGTATTGCTCTGGATGTTATCGAACTTATTCAAGCTCTCATAATATCCAATAATTCCTCCTACATACTCGTCGCCAGTTGCCGTTCCCGAGAATGTGTTGCCGATGATAGAGTAGCTATTCCATGCCTGAGCTACCTTTGTATCACCACCAATGATACCGCCCACGTATTTTTTCCCGGATACTGTGCCGTCCACTTTACATCCTGCTATTGTCAAACGGTACGCATTCGGCGCGGCAGCACCCCAATACGGGCCTCCCGCAACACCGCCTACATAGGAATCTCCTTCAACACTACCATGGAAATCAGAATTCGTAACTTCGCAGGTACCCATTGCATTATCTTTCGCACCTACGAGACCGCCTACATAATTGGCCCCTCGCACGGTTGCGTAACTAACACAGTTCTCGATGGTACCTTGCAGTTTTCCGGCAAACGAACCAATTTGATTTTCTGTTCCCGTGTATCCGATTACGGCTCCACGCTCAACTACACAGTTGCGGATTGTAGTCATAAACCCTGCACTACAGCCAGCAAACCCATTTTCGCTGGACAAAACCGAACCGACGAGACCCGATTTTAACGTCTGTGTTCCACTTTTAAGTGTTACATGGTCAATAACAATACAGCTGCCGGACAAGCCCACACCTTGGCAATTATTAACCAGTCCATAACCGGCAATTTTTTCACCATAGATGTTTAAGTCTTTAATGGATGCTTCCCTTACATATCCCAGCAGGGGAAGACCATCGACAGGTACTGTCAAAGTCTTGCCATTTCCGTCTATGTTCCCAGAAAATGCGTTCAGATTATTGCCTGCATCAATTTTGTCGCTTCCATCTTTCGTGCATCCAATGGGTGTCCACCCCTCTGGAAGCGTAACATTGTCTGCAAACTGGAAATAAATACCTGCAAAAGAATTACCATTTGCAACACTTGAGCGAATCGCTTCGAGGTCATCAGCCGTTACGATGATATATGGGTTTTTCTCCGATCCCTCTCCCTTCAACGGCCATTCCAGCGCTTTGACTGTATATTCAGCGCAGGCCGACGTTACCTTTTCTCCAACAATTCCTTGGTAAGTAAGATAAATTTCACAGTAATACCATCTCGTACCAACTTTTGTTGAGTCAGGGATATAAGCGCTTCTTATTCCGGTCTCTTCGGATGTCCATGTACCAGACCCCTCAATGGGCTTTCCGTTCGTTCCTTCACTGTCTTCGCATTCATACCATAAGAATTTAGGCACGCCTTCATTCGCTTTTTTAATAACCACAGATATGGGGCTTTCCGTGCCAACAAAGACATCTCCTCCAACTGGCTGTTGAACGATCTCCGGCTTTGGCAATTCCACCGCATTGATTTTTGATACCCTAATCCTAGGTAAGCTAATCGTTTGTCCTTTACAGGTGACTTTTCCATCTATGATATACGTAAACACATTGGTAGAACTGGTGTCAACACTTACCTCATTTGTAGTAGCGCCATCTATCACAGTTCGATTGGCACCCATACCCCGTGTCCATTCATACACTGCTGTATCATCTGTGTTCTTAACAGCAGCTTTAAATGTAAACTTATCATATTGGGTTAGCTGCGGAATCACCCACGCCTTGAGCTTTTCATTGTACGTCACCTGAATTTCTTCATCGTTTACGAAAAATTGATATGCCTCGAACTCTACCTTTTCCTCCGGAGGATCCTCCACCACCACATGCAGTTTATAGGTCCGGTCCGCTATATTATAGGTTGGTTCTTCATTCGTAATCCGAATAGTAAAGTCGGTTTCTGCTTCAGAGCCAGGCGTATACTCAACAGTGGTAGCCGTTTCGCCGGCTGCATCAGCTTTTGAGAAATAGGAAATACTATTGGTGAAATTTGTTTTTCGAATACCTCCAGATGCCCAAATTGCGTATTTAATTCCTCTTGTCAGTACGACCTCGTATGTCCCGTCCGAAATTTTTTTGATGACTCGTTCAGGTTCAACAATATCACTTTTATTCGTAACAGAAATCCGTTTCAGATCATTATAAAGAGACAAACAAGCCCTATACGTGTAGTCGCTTCCTTCAACCTTAAAAACGAAATCGGAATACTCTAGATTATGAAAAAAGCCTGTTACTTCATCATATCGTGTATAATCCGGCTTTCCTGTGCGGCTATAGTAACCATCCAGTAAAACCTGTCCATTTTCGGATGTAACCGTCTTTTCGCCAAGGCTCTCCCCCGAAGCAGAATCATACGCATTATATGTAACCGTGTATATTTTACCTACTTCTTCTGGAGCTTTTACAGTGATCGTGGGTAAATTTCGATAATCTTGAATACCACCAATCACATAAGTTGGAGCCAGCAGCACAAACGTTCCATCATCCTGCTTTGTTATAGGGAGATCCGTATACTGAAACCGTTCGTCAGACATTTCGGAATAGCTGAGGGTAAAAACAAATGTACTCAGATCGATTTCCGGATCCGGATTGGCTACTGTTACCTCGCAGTTGGCCGTAAATCCGCCGTCAACCGTTGTAGCAGTGATTTTGGCTGTACCTTCGCCAACCGCTGTCACTTTCCCGAATGGATCAACACTGGCTACTTCTTCATTATCTGAACTCCAAGTGACCTCTTTATTGTCCGCGTCTTCCGGAAGCACTGTTGCAATAAGTGTTTCTATGCTTCCGCCCAAAGTCATTTTCAGTTCCTGTTTATCTAAAGAAATACCAGTTACAGCGACAATATGCCGACCCATCAGTGCAATAAGCGGCTCATTGTTTTCTCCAACCGATACCAATTCCCACTGTTGCTTTGTCCCTGAATAATTTACTTTGCTAAGAGCCTCACATCTGTCAAGTGCGTAATCCCCAACTTGTTTAAGAGTTAGCGGAAGCGATATCTCCTCCAAAGCGATATCTCCGCTAAAGCATCCCTTCGGAAGATATGTAATGCCTTCATCAACAGATACATTTTTCAGGTTTTCACATCCGGAAAAGATGTAAATTCCTATTGTCTCTACCGTACCGGGGATTTTCACTGATTCAACAGCTGTTTTGGAAAAGGCAGACTGCCCGATCGATACCAGTCCATCGCCCACGGTGATTACTTTAAGTTCAGCCGACTTGTTAAACGCATATTGCCCAATGGTTTTTACTCCATCAAGGTTAACGCTTTCAAGTTTGCTTTCCTCAAACGAATATTCACCCACCTCGTCAACATGAGATAGGTCAATACTCTTAAGATTCGTGCAGATATTAAATGCTCTTTTCCCAATTTTCGTCACGCGATGCTCGGCGCTTCCCAGCATCACGTTTTCCAGCCCCGTACATTTCAGGAAAGCGCTTTCCCCAATGCTGTCCGCGTTGGGCAAATTTATAGAGGTAAAACCGGAACATTCCAAAAAAGCATTATCGCCAATGGTCTTTACATTTGCTAAGTCTATTTCACTCAGTCCAACATTCGTAGCAAACGAATACGTTCCAATCTTTGTAACGGTACTGGCTAAGATTACATCGGTAAGGTTTGGATACTCCCGAAAAGCATTGTTGCCAACAGACTCGACACTGTCAGAAATTACAATCTTTTTAATTTGACTTTTTAATGCATACCAAGGAACCCCGCTTGCGGAAGTATAGTCTGACATCTGTCCGGAACCCGATACTGTCAAAACACCGGTTTCAACATCAAAATGCCATGTGGCATTGGTTCCGCATTTCCCGTTGTAAGGATCCGCCGTATACTCGATCTCCTGCCCCGTCTCGTCTAAAACGTAAACTTTCTTTTTTCCTGTATAATTAAGTGCCTCCCACTCAGACGCAGTTCCACCAAAATGAATATTTTTACTTGCAATGTTCGTATCGCCAATTTTGTTTAAGGTATTCGGCAAATAAATTTCTGTGAGTTTTGCCGTGGCCATAAAGGCATTTGCCGCAATCTCCGTCAACGTACTGTCTTCTGAGATTTCAAAGCTCTCCAGTTTAGAGAACATCGCAAATGCGTATTTGCCAATAACCGTGATGCCGCTTCCGATTTGAACCGTCGTAATTTTTGCTTTAACGCTTGCCCATGGCTGTTTTACTGCACTTGCGGAGTCACTGATAGCGCCTTCACCCGCAATAATGAGCGTCGAGGTATTTTCAACCCGCCACTTTGCGTCATCCCCGCAGCTATTCCAAACCGTTACCTCGCATACATCCTCATAAACTTCATCTGCGGTCTTCACAGAAATACTGGCAACGCCCATCCCCACTGCAGTCACAACACCGTCTTCTACAGTTGCGACCGAAGGATCGGACGATTCCCATATTACAGTAGTATCCGAAGCATTGGAGGGCGATACTTCTACCGTCAACGTTTCCGCTTGGCCACCCACCAGCATATCAAGTTTTTTCGTATTTAACGCAATTCCGGTAACCGCAACAAGTTCGTCACCGTTACTTTCAACCGCCGGCACTTCGTCATCTGCCTCAACGGTGACAACACAGGTCGCCTTATATTGTCCGTCCGCCGCAGTAACCGTAATCTCGCAAGTGCCAAGAGTATTGAAAGTAACAATCCCTTGATCAATTGAAGCAATCTCAGGATCGGAACTTTCCCATTGCAAACTAGAATCTGAAGCATTCTCCGGTTCAACCACTGCATTCAATGTAACAGCAGCGTCCCCCAGCTTCACTTTTAATTCGCTTCTATCTAAATAAACTCCCGTTACGGGAATATTGACTTCTTCATCAAATATTTCATCGTTGCTGACATATCCATCGGTTCTTTTTAATGCCCTTATATCATCGCTGCTGTCGTCAAGAACCAATTCCGCATCTTGCGAACGTGAATTGGCTTCCTGAATAACTTCCGCTTTGCCTACTTCCTCCGCCTGTATCGCGATTGAAAAATTAGGCAGCATCAGTGCAATTGCAAGGAGAATGGAAAGGGCGCGTTTCAATCCACTTTTCATGTAGGATACCCCCCTGACAGTAAAAACTGGGAGGGGCTGCCGCCCCTCCCAGTCAGATTAGGAATTACTCGTAGATAACGTAATCGCTCAGGTCAAACACGATCGTCATGCCATCCTCAATGTTGTAGGATGTGCCATACAGCGCCGGGGTAGTAAACACGCCGTTCTGCCCAATCGCAATCCGCCAGCCGTTACCATAGTACTTTGTGTATTCAACGCCGTTGATTGTTTCGGTAGTCGCCCCGCCAGTGGGAATTCCGCCAGGGGTAACACTGTGAACATAACCACCATTAGGAACATTTACGCTGTCCCAACCGCCCGTGGCCTCCAGACCGTTTGCCATCAATGCGCAAATAATCGCGTCAAGCACATTCGCATTTTCGCTATAATTTGCTTCTTTTCCATATACTGGCCGGGTAAACTCGAACATAGCCGCAATCGTTACACCATCAAGTTCGGCAGCTTCGCAGCCATTGAACAGGTGATCACTGAGAGTTTCTTGGTTTCTAAATTCCTGCTCCAGAAAAGTGCCATGGTCAGGGTCATATCCGCCCGGCGTGAACATTCCCGTCGTAACATAAACCGTTACGGTTGCGGTATCCGTATCGGCCGCAAAGGCAGGCACAGCAAAGCAGATAATCATTGCGAGTGCCAGGAACAGGGACAGTGCTTTTCTCATGTGCTTCATAATTTTTCAATCCTTTCAGATTTTTATTTATGCTCACGACATTTCTGCCGGTAGCATCAAAATGATGTAGGTCGCACCCATCCAGCGCTCCTATCATGTGGGGCAATCATTGGAGGTTACACATCCAAAAAGACACGCTCATATCATCGCACATTCAGTTTTGATTGTGTTGCCAGAATCGGATTAACCTGTATATGTCTCCGGGGGATTCCCCGGTTGACACCCATTTTTCCTCGCCAGAAACGCCAATTTCTGTTCCCGTCTCGGCTTCTGGATTCCCTTCGGCAGCGGCAGCTTTGCCTCGGTCAATGCGATCGACCAGCTGACAAACCGCTCCGCAATGTACCGCCCGCCCTCTACCTCGTAGGAATAAGGGGCGTGACCCAGCGCTTCCGCGCAGGTGCGAAGGTATTCCAGAATTTCATCGTCAGTCATATCCCCGTGGGCTTCTCCCCACCGGGCGTCCCGCTCTATGCGGGCCTGTTTCTCGGCCTGCACCGCCGCGTTTCTCTCCGCGCTCGCGGCCTGAACCGTTTCCATTTTTTCAGCCCGCAGTTTATCAAAAACGCGAACCTGTTCTTTCATCGTCTGACGATAGATGCGGCAGCCTCTCTCGCTGACCTTGTGCGTCGGATAGGGCAGCCCAGCGGCATTCAGCACCTTTGACCATGTGCCGAAGCGCTCGTAAATCATAGCGCCCCCGAAGATCTCTCTCGGGTAGGGCGTGTGTCCCAGCTCCTGAGCTGATTGCCGGACGTAGGCAATCAGCTGCTCGTCCGTGTCGCTCCGGTGCGCTGCCACAAATGCGGCGTTCTTTTGCCGCACGGCAGCGTCCGTCATGGCTTCCAGCTTCTGCTGTTTCCACTTCTGCGGGTCAAAATAATGGGGCTTGTCCTTTTTGCTCACACCGTATCCCTCCATCGTCAAGGCGCAGTGCCTCCGTTTGGGTGGGATCTTGCGGTGTACCTCGCGTCCAAAGATCGTCCTTGGTTTTGTAGGTCTCCTGGCTTCGTCAGCTTTGCGCCTTCTCGCTTTCGCAATGGCATGAATGCAAAGCCCATATCAACTTTCACAGTAGCGCGTCTGCGCCGGATTCACACCGGCTTCCCTTGTTCAGCCCGCGGCAAAGCGGGCCACAAAACCTATTCAGCTGTCCGGCAAAAGGAAAAGCCACACGGGCAGACTTCTGCCAGCGTGACCGATTGTTCTCACATCCTGCCTTCCTTCATCCCATTTCAGGGACGCGCTCCGGGTTCTCACACGGTCGGTATTCTGGCTCGCGCATCACAGCGGGCAACTCCGCCAGCGCCCGCACCCAGCCTTCTCATGTTTCCCCAATGACCGGATCACTCCGTTAAGGGTGCGAACATTCTGCGCTTACAGCTACGGGTATAGCACCGGGATTTCACCGGATTCCCTGATCTCCACATCTGTGAACCACAGACGCGTGACACCGTGCAGCATTTACTTGTTAAATAGAAAATTTCTGTGCCATACTATGTACGACGGACAGAATGACAGAGAAAGGCTGATCGTTTCGCTAAGTAACTAACTTGACGAAAGCTTCGACTGACCTTTTCCAC